>SDBT01002747.1_pt1 | contig 30854 bp, 44 predicted proteins | sample 2277101 | NCBI WGS metagenome assembly SDBT01 (sample SAMN10404973, study PRJNA504765) | marine sediment metagenome | isolation source: marine sediment core GS10_PC15, 103 cmbsf | place: Arctic Ocean: Southern Knipovich Ridge | collected 2010 | reverse complement strand
AGTAGAAGAAGAAACTGAATTATCAGTTGAGAAAGAAGAAGTTTCTAAAGAAGTTGAAAAAACTGAAGAGAAATTTAGTAATAAAGATGTTAATGCAGTTATTCAAATGTATAAAAATTTAGAAGTTAAGTTTAAAGCATTAGAAACTAAATTAGATACAGTATCTTATGCAGATACTTTAGACACTAAAATTGAATTTGAATCAGTTATTACATCTAACAAAAAGAAAGGAAAACTAAGTGAATTACTTGGTAGATAATAAAAAATAAAATAAAAAAATGGAAAAAAAATTAAACAAATTTGAAAAATTCACTAAAGAATTTTATGATTTTGATATCACCGTTTCGGGATACACAAATGATTTTGTATATAGAGATGATGAAATTATCTCCCAAGCTGTTGAATCAAGTGAAATAATGTTAGGAATAACACCAATCACAGGTATCAAAGCTGGTACTACTAAGGATATTAACTTCCTTATCGATGACGTTGTATGGAATAACGGAGCATGTGGTGTTACCGCGGCTGGTACTTCTACATTAGCGCCAAGAACAGTTGCAGTTTCGTATATCTATGATAGATTTACAATGTGTACTGGTGATTTATCACAAAAAATACCACAGTTGTTAAAAGCTGGTGCCTATGATGAAAATCTTGGTGATGGATTAATGAATCACTTAGTACAACATAGAGTTGATGTTAATGCAAAGTATGTAGAGAAAGCACTTTTCCTTGGAGACACAGTTTCTGGAACTGGTAACATGGCAAAAGTTAATGGATTATTAGCTATTGCAGGTGGAGAGACTGGTGATTTAGCTCACTACGGAACGTTTTCTGGATTTACTTCTGGTAATGCTGTAGCAACTATTGAAACAATTGCAACTAATCGTTCTGATGTATCTTTTGAGATTGAAGATTTTACAATTTATGTATCATTATCTGATTTTTCTATAATTAAAGCGGCTTATTTAGCAGCATTCCCAACAATGATTAATGGTAGTGATGTATATTTTAATGAGAAACTTGTGAAAAATACATTCAGACATCCTGTTGAGAATATCATGATTAAAGGTACTCACGCATTGACTGGTAACGGTTCTGCGTTCGCAATGCCTTATTCAGAAATGAGATATGCAGTTGATTTACAAGCTGAGCTTCAAGCAATTGATGTGTTTTATGAGAAAAAAGACAAGAAATATTACTTTGATATAATCTTCGGACTTGGGTTCCAGTACATTGACCCAGCGAATGTTATTTATATCGAAAAGGTAGTATAATAATAATTTAAATAGAGGGATGGAAATAAATCTATCCCTCATTTAAAAAATAAAATTAAATAATAAAATTATGGCATTAACATGTGGAACAGTATCAAGTGGTTATGATTTATCTTGTTTGAATAACGGTGGTTCATCTACTATTTGGTTAGCTACTTACGATGATGCAACTGTGTGGACAACAGATGTAACAAATGGTATAACTGTAATTGCAGACTCACCAACATTTTGGAAATTCGAACAACCTACAGATATTATAGCTGTTGGTGGTAATAACATCTTCAGTAAAGATAATAGAACTTATGGTTTTGATAATACACTTACTTTTAAATTATTCGATGCTACAACAGTAGTTTTCGAACAACTATTAACATTACAAAAATCAAATCTTGTAGCTGTCGTGAAAACGAGAGGTGGTAGATATATTGCTTTTGGTGTAGACGGACCTGGTTTCGTTGAGACAGTAGAAGGTGGTGTGGAAGCAACAAGAGATGGAATGAATGGTTATACTATCACCCTTAAATGGGATGACGTTAGACCACCATTCGAAATGGCTGAAGCGGTTTTCTTATCGGATATAGTTATTGGTTCGTAATCACTTAGAGATTAAAATTGAATGAAAAAGGTGGATACTATTATGGTAATCCACCTTTTTTCATTTTCAAAAATAATATATAGACTATGAAATTAAAAATTAAAGATGAATTCGATAACTCTACTATACGTATTATGTTAAAAGGTTCAAAGACGACAATAGATTTAGATGATATGACTGACCCTAAATTATTAAATATATTACATAAAGAATGTGATGGTAAATATACAGAGAAACCTGTTCCGAAAAAGAAACAAATCTCTGAAAAATATATTAATAGTACAAAAGAAGATACTAAAGATGATAACGATTCAGAAGGGCTTGACTAATAGTGTAGTACTTACTTTAAATGAGAAGGTAACTTTGAATAATCCTGATTTTATATTATCAGTTAAAAGTAAGTTAGATTATACCACAAAAGAAATGTGGCTTAATACTGATATAACTGTAAATTCTATTAGATATAATGAGTTCATCATTGAAGAGACTGAATTGGAGGATTTAACTGACCAGAAAATCACATTAGAATTAACTGATTATGATTATACGGTTTGGGAAACAAATTCAGCTACATTGAGTACAACATATGCAGGAAATATCATACAGTCAGGTAAATTGATTTGCACAGGAACTGCATCATATGATTTAACTGATTTCATAGGATAAAAATAATTTTTAACATGGAAAATAATAAAGAAAATAAAAATAAATTCGTAGTTGTTGATAGACAAGTAAGAGAGGATTTTTATGACACTAACTATACATGCCCAACCAATAAGTATAATAAAGGTAGGGGAATAATTGAGTGGGGTAATACTAATAGTTATCCTAACTTACTATTAAATTTATATAATCATAATGGTAGTCCAATTCATACCAAGATTATTAATATGAAAACTAAGTATACTGTTGGTCAAGGATTTGAAGACATATTAGATAAGCGTATCGTTGAGTTATTCAAAAGAAATAATATGAATCGAGAAATTAAAAAAATTGGATTAGATTATGAATTATTTAATGGTTTCGCATTTAAAATAGTCTGGAATGGTAACTCTGATTTCCCTATTAAAATACAACATGTAAATTTACAGAAATTAAGATTCGGTATACCGAATGATAAAATACCATATAACCATTTCTGGTTTAGTAATAATTGGAATGCAACTAGAATGAGTACGAACATACCAAAATTAGTCGCGGCTTATGATGAAGATAATAAAGTTGGTACGCAATTATATTACTATTCCCAATATAATCCAGAAACTGATGGTCTATACCCTATTCCAAATTATGAAACATCTATTGATGCAATTGATACAGATTATAGAATTAGTAAATTTCATAATAGTAATGTGAGATATGGTTTCGCACCATCCGCAATATTCAAAGTTAATCAGAATTCGATGGGTGAGAAAGAACTTGATGAATTTGTTTTCGATTTAAGAAGTAGAAGAGCCGGTGAAGAAAATGCTGGTAAAGATATGTTAATAATTGGTGATGATATCGAAAATATGATGACGATGGAACCATTCAATACTAACAACTCAGATATTAAATTCAGGGACCTACTTAAAAGTATCGAATCTAGAATTATAGCTGGTTCTGAAATACCACCACAACTATTAATGTTATATGGTGGCCAACTAGGTAGTGTTGATGAAAGAGATTTCTTAACTCAAGAATTTCAAAATGGTTATGTTACACCAAGACAAAATGAAATTGAATCTATATTCAATGATTTATTAAATACTGATGAGATTGAATTGAAACAAGTAGAGAATATTTACAAACAAAATAAAGACGAACAAAATGGCAATTAATGATTATCCCTTTATCAAAACAGATTATTTAAAAACATATGCTATTCCTACCTTAAACAAGAACATAGATGATAATCACTTAGTACCTTATATTTATAATGCACAAAGTAGATATCTTTTACCTAGCTTAGGTAGTTTCTTCTTTAATGATTTAAAAACCAAAGGTAAAGCTGGTACTTTAAGTGCTAATGAGATTACATTAATTGATGACTACATCAAACCAATGGTTATGCATTATACAATGATGACACTATTAGAAGATGGTGCTTCTACTATATCTAATAAAGGTATTCAAGAAAGGAATTCAACCTTCTCAAACCCAATGCCTCAAAGTGAAGTTATTGGTAAAGTTAGTAAAGCTAGAAATAGAGCAGATGATTATAGAGCAAGATTGGTTAAATATCTATGTGATAACACTAGTCAATTCCCGGCTTTAAGTACAACTGAAATAGAGAATATTTATAGAAATTATAAAACATATACTAGTCCAGTTTATTTTGGTAATAATTATAGCAGTTGCTGTAATAGGTATCCAAATTGTAGATGTAATTCTGGTACAAGAAATTATTATTAAGATATGATAGAAGCATTAATGACATTAGGTAAACTAGGGTCGGTATTTTTATTATTAGCCCTTATTGTATGGTATTTCCTCAAAAAGGAAAAGACTTATATAGCAGAAATAAAAGAACTAAATGAAATCGTTAGAGATAATGAGAAAATGAATTTAGAGATGATTGGTAAATTAGCTTCTGCATTGGATAGAATTGCTGATGGGTTAGAGGATAGTAAAAGTGATATACAAAAAGATATAAATTCACTTAAAGAATTTATTAATTTAAAATTAGAACAATTAAATAAAAAGTAATATGCCTAAAAGTAAAAGTAAAGTTCTTAAAGTTTGTTATAAAGAATTGTGTGATAAGTTAGATTCTTTTCTAATAAAACCGATTGAATTAAAAAAGACTCAACCTAAATTGGAAGAGCCTTCTATTGTATTAATCGATGTTAATATTGATAATGATTAATTACATATATTTACAATAATCACCTGAGCCTGCATCACAATCAAATTCAATGTAATCACAATTAGTTATTATGTCGTATCTTCTTGTGTTTAATTCTGAGAAAGTCTCTTGGTAGTAATCCCAATCAGCACCTTCAGCATTAATAATATCTAACTGGGTCGGGAATCTATCATTATATTCATTCACTAATTGATTATATTCATTCATTTTATTTACACATAAAGTTGGTATATCTACATCTACCACAGGCTTTATATCTTCTTTACCACATGATATTAATAATAATGATGCTAATACTATTAATGCTATAATACCAATCCATTTTGTTTTAATTTTTCTCATAATATATTTTATTTTTCTGTTAGTGATTCAATGAATTTTTTATTATTATGTTATACATACTGTAAATATAATAAATTTATTTCAATTGACCTAATTTAATTTAATTTATTTGTTAAGTCAAATAGAAATGAGTAACCATTTCGACATAATAGATTGAAAGTATCGAATGTCATATCTGAATTATCTTTAGTGTTTATCTTAACATACACCTCATCATCTAAATGTATCTCAATAAATTTAGCTGTGTGTATATTTCTATTTATAAATTGTTCTTTAATTGCGTACATATTGTTTATTTATTTTTAAAGAAATCTATCTTTGATTGATAAATTTTCAAGTAATCTTCTGCTTCTTTTATAATATCACCATCAGATTTATTAATACAGTTAGAATTGAAGCCGGGTAATTTAATTATCCTATTATCCTCTAACCATAACCTAGCCTCAGCGTGTGCTCCAAATCTATCTATTGTTATTTTCATAATCATTATTAGTTTTGTTCTATAAACCACTCTGGCTTTATTGTCTTTAAGTGTTCTAATTCAGCCTCTGTAAGCTCACTAGGTCGTTTGTAAGACACTTTCTTATTCTTTTGATACGATTGTATTGCTGCATCATTTTGTTTAGAATTATAATCATCATCATTATAATAACGTCTCATCTTATTTGCTTTAGTCTTACAATCCCTAGAGCAATATTTCTTCTCTCTATAAATTGGGAACTCTTCTCTACAATTTGTGTGTTCACATTCTTTCTTCTCTAACATAATCTTATTGTTTGTTTTTTGTTATAAGTTATATATTAATTTTCTCTCCCCCTTTCCTGTTTTATAGTAATTATTTTCAGAAAAGTTGTTAAATATTTAACAATCTATCAATCATATCATTCCTATAATGTGATTTTATATATTCAACACATTTGGATTTATTTAGATTATCACTATCATAATTATATTTAACGAAACTGTGTATCTCTAAGTCTTTATAATAGATAGTGTACTTATACACATAAGTCATATCATAATCAACCTTCTCTTCTGTGAAGATATAACCTTTATATTTTTTCACAAACCATTCCGTTCGTGAACTATTTGAATTTCTCATTAGTTTATTTATATACTTTTTCACCATATTCAAATCTATCTCTAAAAAACATCTTTGATGTGTAATTCTTTACTACATTATTGATACTAAAATTAATACCACTATTTAAAATATACTCTACCATATCTTTTCGGTCAATACATTCAAATATCACCTCTCCATTTGGTTGATAAAGTTTATAAGTTACACCTGAATTATCACACATATATCTATAGCCTGAATGTATTCTATTTCTCAATGATGATTCATTTATATCTTCTTTTTTTGAAGCATCTGTTGTATTAATATATCTACAGATAATTTTACCATCAAAAGTTTTTTTAATAATAGTGTATCTTTTACATACTCTTGTTTTATTACTTCTCATTCTACCTTCTTTGATTGCCTTCTTCATCTCTTCTCTTTTATTATCCCATAAATGTTTCATATTCCCCTGCTTACTTATCCATTCTAAATTATCCATATTATTATTGGTTCTATTAAAATCTTTATGGTTAACTTCCCAATTAGGTTGGTAATCTGATGGCTTATCTAGGTAATATTCTGCTACTAATCTATGTGCATATAATTGTTTTTTATCATTACCACCATAACTTAAGATATATGATACATATTTCTTAACTGAATTATCACCACCAATCATTAAGGGTTGTAACCATTTTTCTTTATGTTGGGACCATACATCACCATTTGTATTGATATAATACTCTGTTAAAAATCCATCTATTTTTATTCTTCTTAATGTTATAGTAGATTCCTGGGTAGTTGTTTCGATTTGTTTTTCTTTCTTTTTCATAATATATAATTGTTTTTTGTTATATGATATATATTATCTTTTCAGATGGAAAAAGCTGTTTTGAGCATTTATTTTCATTATAATTCATTATAATTATTGGATGTAGGGTAGTATCAGAAATGATAGAAAGTCGCTTAGGGTGCTCTGGAATGATATTGGTGTAAACGACAAAAGTCCAGCTATCGACAACTGGACTTTTTAAACAAAAACAAAAATAATCAACTACAATTATTTATTTATTATATTAAAATTTATAGATAAAGTTTATTATATCTTGGATTTTCTTTCACCACACCGTCCAGTATATCACCACCTGTATAAATCAAATTACCATTTAATTTCGTTATAAAATATTGAAAATAGAATATATCGTCTATACTTTCACCTTCATATATTATAAATTCTTTTAAATTTTCTTTTACGATATTATATTCATCGTATGAATAACCACGATGATAACCATCATTATAACCACCATAGAAATAATACTTATTTCTCAGTGTCGATTTAATACTATTTAATTTCTTATCATGCATCATAATTTTTTTATTTTTATTTTTAATTTTAACCAAATGTACCTCGTATCAGAATCATTCGTATCAAACTTAAATTTATTCTTCTTATACATCTTGATTGCTTTCTTATTATCCTTTTTAACCATTAGAAATAAAGATTTACTACCGATTTTCTTAGCATCTTTGATAGCCGATTTGACTAACTTATTACCAATACCTTTACCTCTATAATTTTTATCTACGAATAATGATATTAATGTTAATGAGTCTAGAGTCTCTTGTATAGAATAACCTGCGACATACACACCATTATTGATTATAATAGTATCGTGACTTATCAAATAGTCCAATTGTTGTTTATACTTTATTATTTGCATTTATATTCTAATTCTTTTTTAATATGATTAATCTTATATAACCATTCTGACCGTTGGGGTTCTGACATAAGATTAATAAGTGCTTCTAACTCTTTAATATAATCTTCTGCTTCTTTAGTCATTTATCTCCCTTCTTACTGGTCTACTCATAATTCTAGATTGTATATTATGTATAGCATTTTCTAATTCCTTTAACTCACTACCATTCATTTTAGGTAACTCTAGAATCTTATTCCATAATTCAACTGTAAAGTCTATAACTTCACATTCATCATCGGTCATTAATTTTGAGACTGTTTTAATTTTATTCATACACTTTACCTAACATAACTTTTATATCCATTTTTATTTAAATATTTATCAGGTATAGTAGAATATTTATCACTAATATCTACTGTTTCTGAATCAACATCCTTTTGTATATTAACGAATTCATTTTTAATAGTCTCACAGTTAATAGAATCTACATAAGGTGAGCTTGATTTCCTGAAGGTGAATTTACCTGTCAAATTTATATTAGAACTTGGTGATACAATATATTTTATACCAGTAATTTTACCAGACTTGTAAGTATTTCTACTATAATCTATAGGTTTACATTCACTTATAATATAATCATTAGTTATACACTTGTTGATTATATTAGAATCCATATTATCAATCTCATCTTGTGTAATACAAAGTATATTACTATTATTATTAACTGTATAATTATTAACTGTATTATTAACTGTATTATTAGATTCGATTTCAGAAATTGATTGATTAATATCATTTAATAAATCTATTTGCTGTCCTGCTAGTATATTAGATTCTGAATCAAGTACAGATAAGTTACCATCAACATCAATAAAAGCATATCTAATTGAATCATCTGAATTACTAACATCATATTCTGTTTTATAAATTAAATTTGCCATAATTATTTATTTCTTTTTATATAGTATCTATTAAGTTTTAAATATCATTTACTGACCTTTTAAGGGAGAGAAAATTATAATAATCCCTTTAATTTTTCTTCTCTTAACCAAATTTTATAATCACTACACTGTCGTTCAGATAAATAGATTGTATCACCAATATTATAATATCCACAAGTGTTAGGGTCTACACACTTTATCCACTTCATAGAATGTATATCTAGTATAATTGGATTAACATCATTTTCTGTTTTATAAATTAAATTTGCCATAATTATATCTTTTCTTTTTTAAATTCTAATTGTTTATATTTACCCTCTACCCATTCACTAACCTTATCAACATCTTCATCTCTAACAATCAATGAATCGTGTACCGTCAGACAAAACTTGATATCTAATCCATCAACAATATTATCAAGTAAATCATCAATAACAATCTTAGCCTCTATATTCTGAAGCTTACTACCAAGTGATTTATAACCATTTTTATTCTTATAGTTTATAATAAAATCGGAAAGAATAGGGAATAGTATATTAATATGTCTTGACATCTTATTGGGTTCACAATTTAACCACGTAACGAATTCATTCTTAGCTTCATCTCTATCATTATTAATCTGTGAATAGATGGTATAAGGAGTATAATTATTATCAATAACAATCTTATCTTTTAAGAAATGAAATAATAATGTAGGTTGACACTCTTTAATATCAATGCTTGTGTAACCACCTAAAGCACTCAAATAATTCTTATATGATTCGAAGTTAACTATGTGTGTATTACTTGTAATAGATGTATGTAATCTTCTACTGAATGAATCTCTTATAATATTAATAGGTAACATTATTTCTAATAAAGATTTCTTGGTTATTTTATACCAATTTTCATTTTCGTATAGGAAGTCAGGGAAATTAATTTGTATTTCTCTCCCCTTTTCTATATCTATAATAAATCTATAATTCATACACTGACCTGTGTGAGTGTTATAATACTTCTTTGAGTATAGTTCATCAGTAAATAAATCAATGTCTTTATAACCATTGTTAATGGTCTTATACTCTATGATATCATTATCTAATAGAATGTTAATTAATTTATAATATCTTGAATTTATCTTTTCTAAATAAGCTGAAGGTATTGGGAAGAATAGATTATTATTAATCTTATTATACTTCTTATCTTTATAGATTAAGGCATTGTAAATAAGTAATAATGAATTGCGTTTATCTTTACGCTTTATTGTTTTAAGAACTTCTCGGAGTTCAGGTGGAATTATTAAGTTTATTGTCATTTCGGTATTTTATTTTTATTACAGTGTTTTAAATTTAAGAGGTGGGAAGAGTAATTAATTCTTCCCGTAACACCGTAACCTCTTTAATTATAATTATATATTATATTTCATAGCTACATTCGATGATTTAAGTAATTATTTTTAATTTATTATGTTAATTATTTAACAGTGTAGAACGAAGCGCAACTCAGCCGTGCGCCTCTACTGTTCAAATGGGGGAGGGAGTTGGAACAGTTAAACCCCAAACAAAGTAAGTAAGTAATAAGTAAGTAATAAGTAATATGCATATAACTGTTCTGCACTTTGTGTATGTTCTGCACTTTAGACTGTTTTTGATTAACTTTTCTCTCCCTTAAAAGTGTTTAATCCCTCCCCCCATTTAGATTAGCGTTCTCTCGCAGTCCTAGCGAAGAGAGTAAGCGATAATATATAATCTATGATATACACAGTTTATAAAATAGAATTTAACCATAAAATAATATATTTTGGTTATACTAAGAATATAGTCGAGAGACAAAAGCAACATCGTTATTCGATTAAAAGTAAACCTAACCTACTTTATCAATTTGCTAGAGATAATAGCTTAAAAGAGCTTATACTAGTACCCATCAAGACGTTTAAGAGTAAGACTGAAGCCAAGAGGTTTGAATGTCATTTAATTTTAATTGATTATTTCAAAGAGAAAAGATTATTACAGAAGGTTCCCAACATTTCAGATAGGTAATGGAACTAAAGCGATTTAAAAACTTAATAGATACTTATATGTCAGATGCAATAATTAGATTTAAGAGATTATCCTCGGTCACAATATCAAACTTTGAAGTTAGATTAGATGTGATTTTTGAACAGGAGGTACAAAAGGAGGTTTGTACTCATATTACCCTTATAAATAGAGAGTTTTATAGATTATTAATGAGAAAGATATTAACTGTTGATTATATAAACTCTCTAGTGGATGCATTAGACTATGATATATCTACTTTAATAGATTATAATTTTTATGATGATGAATTCACCACATGTTACTTAACTTATATGTTAGAATTAATTGGTGATATGTTATTATATTGTCGGGAAGAAGAAGAATATGAAATGTGTTCAAATTTAAAGAGATTTTATAAAAGGTTTGTAGATAAATATGGTAAAAAATTAGTTAGTATATGAATAAAAAATGTAGCATTTGTAGAGAAATAAAAATGATTGAACTTTTCAATAAAAGTAAAAAGGGAATCATCGATGGATATTGTAGAGTATGTAGAAATAATTACAGTAGGAATAGGGATAAACTTAAGAAGGAATTTAAATTAGAAAGACCAGATAACTATAAAGAGATTATATCTGATTTTATTAATGAGAAGGAACGCTTAGGTTATGTAGAGTTAAGGGATATTAATCTTATTATAACCTATTTTCATCAATTATTCTTCACTGTTTCGACTGGAGATGATAGTCAAAAAGCTGGTGTACAATTAGATTATATGTATAAAAAGATTAAAGAAAAAATAAATAAGAGACATGGAAATAGAAGATGAATATAACGCGGATTTCAGTCAGAATTTTAATTTTGAGCCCCACGATAAATATGTTAAGGCTAGTGATATTATTAAAATTAAAGTAGGTGATAGAGAATTTGAAATAACCAGAGAAGAATATACCATAGCATTAGATGAGGGTAGAACGTGCTTTAGGATTAACATGGATGGCTCTATTACGCTTATTACACCTGAAGAAGGTAGAAAGAATAAGGAGCGAAAGGCAAATCAAGTTAGACAATTTAAAAAACAACTATCCAGTTATAATAAAAATTATTTAAAGAGAAGATGGTAATAACCACATTAATATTATTAATAAAACTATTAGTAAAACTATTAGTAGTAACATTTGTTGTATCCCGATTAATACATTCAGTATTTTCGTATGTACCAACAAATAAACTTACTGTAATTGTTAAGATTTTAACAAGTTGTCTAACATGTGTTAGTTTTTGGACAGCATTAGTTATATCAGGTAGTTTATTCTATGCTTCAATCATTTGGATTATTATACATTTTTATGAGTTGAAGTTAAGAAATAAAATGGAGGCTTTGAATGTATAATGTTAGAAGATATGGAGAGAAAGACGTTAGATGATATTTTAATTAGATTGAATACAGAAGGAATGGATTATAATAATACTGTTGTGAATTTAATTAGAGATAAATCAGATAGAATGAGTGTACTAAGTGAGATTAGTATTGATTGGTTAGAAAGACCAGAAAAAGTATTGAGAAATTATAATAATGATAGTTCTAAATTCGAAGGATATATTGTTACAACTATAAGATATCAATATTATGTAGGAAACACAAGTCCTTATTATAAAAAATGGGCGATTCAGGAAACACCTAGTGTGGATAATATATTAATAATAGATGATAGTAAAGAACTTATCGATGATAAGATTTTATTCGAAGAGAGAAATCGTGATGTATTAATAGCATTAACACGAATAGAAGCCAAACATTATGAAATTGAATGGTTTAAAAAACATTTATTTGATTGTTTATCATATAGAAATATTAGAGATTTATATGGTAGTATGAAATTCAAAGGTAAACTTAGAAAGATTAACCATGTACGTGTTGGTAATACAATCAAAGAAGTGAGAATAAAATTAATAGCAGAATTAATAAAAATGGGAACAATTATAAATATTAAACAAGAAGATGAGAATGAAATCAAAAGATTAATTACTCTATCAAGAATAACACACAGTGACTATATCTCTATAGTTCAGATGATTAGGACATTCATTGATTATAAATATGTAGATAATTCTACATGCCCCCAATGTGTTGGTAAGTCAAAGAAAAGATTATCTAATTGGTATAACAATGTCTATTTAAAAAATAAAAGAATTAATAATGATTAAAAAAGGTAAAGATAATAAAGGTGATTTTTTCAAAGCAGATTTATGTGGATGTTCTAAAAAATATTATTATGTAACTGATGTTAAAGTTGCAATGAATAGAGCTTATTTAGATGATAAGACAGTTGAGTTTGAGAATGAAGATTATCATATTCTAACAGATGTAGAAAAGGATGAAATATTAAAATCACTTGAAAATACAAGTATGGGTATTCCCATTTCTGAATTTAATTTACCCGAAGATTGGGAAGATAATTGGATGGACTACGCACAAGAAGCAATCGAAGAAGAAGTTGAAGATAGTGAAGAGTTTAGTACACCAACTAATGCTGATGTTCAAGGTGATTCAATTAATGGCTTACCGAGCGCAACAGGTAATAGAAAGACTATTAATGTTTATAAGTATGCATCTAGTGTTTATGGACCTAGTAACATCGATAAGAAATCAAGAGACTTTTGTAAGAGAACTGTGCTTAAAACTAATAACACATTGTTAACTTATAGAGAAGTTATTTCATTGAATAATGATAATCCTGGATTCGGTAAAGGTGGTAGTAATTCTTATTCTGTTATAAAATGGAGAGGTGGTACTAATTGTAAACACCTATGGTTCAAGTTCGTATACAATCTACAAGATGGTACCTTTGAGAAGGCTTCATTCCAACCAAATCAACCCAAGGTATAATGTTGAGATGTACAGAGGATTTAGAACTATTGATGTATTGGTATGGTTTGAATTTCCAAGAGTTAGTTACAGTATCTGATGAAGATTATCATAAATTATTAAATACACTACCAATTTATAAAAGTATAATAGCCCAAAGGGAAAGAGATTTAAAAATAAAAGGTTTATTAGATGATTAATTATTATAAAGCAGATAACGGAGATTTCATTTTACAAAATGATACGAAAGAAAAGAATGTTAGTGAATGGTTTAGAGAGAATGAAAACTATGATTTATCTTATACTAAATTTATTCATATCATGGCTTATGTAGAACAAACTAATAGTAAAGAGTTCACTGAAGGAGAACTAATTCAGGAGACAATTGATGTTGTGTTAAATACAAATATAAGTAAATTGATATAAAAAAATTTGTAATAAAAACGAAGTAAAAGTGTAATATGAAAGATAAACAACTGGAAAAAATATTAGAGGATATAATAAAGAAAAGAACAAAGGAAGGTTATTCCACTGCATCTCTACTTAATTATATAAAGAAAAGATATAAAGTAAAAGACACAAGAGCATATCAACTAATTTCATTAGCAAAGTCGAGAGTAGGAGAGTTCTATTATAATACAAGTGAAAGTGTATTAGAAGATGCATTAGAGCGTCTGGAGTCAATGTATCAAACAGCATTAGAGGATGATGATAATAAATTAGCATTACAGATTCAACAAGAATTGAATAAGTTATTACAATTACATATTCAGAAGATTGAGTTATCTGGTACTATAGCAATTGAACAACCATTATTCAGTGATTTAAAAGATGAAGACGGGAATATAGATGAGTGATTTTATATACACAACTGCTATTCGAAAGATTAGAAGGATTGATAATTTACATAAGTTACTAGATGATACTTATAGGAGAATAAAGGTTATACAAGGTGGAACGAGTGCTGGTAAAACCTTTGCTATCATTCCAATATTAATTGATAAGGCTATAAAGAAAGGTGGTACATCTATTTCTATTGTATCTGAATCATTCCCACATTTAAGAAAGGGTGCTATGCGTGATTTTATTAATATAATGAAAATGACAAATCGTTATATTGATAAGAATTGGAATAGAACTAATTCAATCTATACATTTTCTAATGGTAGTTATGTTGAATTCTTTAGTGCTGAGTCTGCTGATAAATTGAGAGGTGCTAGACGTAATATTCTATTTGTTAATGAGTGTAATAATATAACACATGAAGCTTATAGTCAAATGGCTATGAGAACAGATGAGGATATTTATTTAGATTATAATCCATCACATAAATTCTGGATAGAAGATGTTCTTAAATCTAATGAAGCTTATAAAATTATATTAACTTATAAAGATAATGAAGCACTATCAGATACTATTATTAAGTTCCTGGAATCTAAAAGAGATTTAGCTAATACTTCTGAGTATTGGAAGAACTGGTGTAAAGTATATTTAGATGGTCAACAAGGTACATTAGAAGGTGTCATCTTTGATAATTGGAAACCTATTGATAAGATTCCCGAAGAAGCTAGATTACTTGCATATGGATTAGATTGGGGATATACAAATGACCCAACTACTTTAATTGGTGTATATAAATATAATGATGAAATCATATTAGATGAATTAATTTATAAGACTGGTCTAACTAATCAAGATATAATAAAGGAATTAAAATTATTAAATATTAGTAGTAGAGAAGAAATATATTGTGATAGTGCTGAGCCTAAGTCAATTAAAGAAGTTAGCTTAGGAGGCTTTAGAACACTACCCACGAAGAAGGGAAAGGACAGTATAGTATATGGTATTCAATTGATGTTAGGTGAGAAATTCTTAGTAACCAAGAACAGTAGAAACTTGATTATGGAACTTAATAGATACAGTTGGAAGATAGATAGAAGTGGTGTCCCTATTAATATACCAATTGATAATTATAATCATGGTATTGATGCAGTTAGATATGTCTTCCAAACAAAGTTAGCAAATAAAAATAAAAAGCCTGGTAGATATATCAGAATTTAAGGAACAAATTTATAAAAAATATATTATTAATATGAGTGAAGATGTTAAAAAAGTAGAGGTAGTAATACCAGAAAGTTGGGATGATATTACAGTTGAGAGATATTGTGAGATTGAGAAGTTTAAATTACAGAATAAAGAATTAATCGAATTAGTTTCTAGTGATGATTATAATTCAACATCAAACTTATTAAAGTTATACTCTGGTATATTCTCTGTTACAACCGGTATTACAGAAGAGGATATTGCTGATTATGATTATGAAGATTTTATGAAATATGCAGAAGAAATATTAAAAGTTATTGCTTCTCCTATTATTGCTAAGGATAGAGAGTATATAGAATTAGAGGGAGAGAAATATTACCCTAGAAAAGATTTCAATAAAAGAAATATTTATGAGGTAGAGTTACTTTCTGAATTATATGAATTAGATAATAGTTTATTAACAGTGATGGACCAGATGTTAACAGTTATGTTATTGAAGAAGAAAGATGATGGTACATTAGAGAAGTTTTTACCTAGTATGATTAATAGAAAGGATATATTTAAGAATGCAATTATAACAGAAGTTAATGAGTTATTTGTTTTTTTTTCGGATGGAGGGCAGGTATCCCCGAAAGATTTCCGCAACTCTTTAAACAAGGAGAAGACGAAGAAGTAAATGATTTATATTCAGATATAGTTATTGACCCAACTATTAATCCTGTTTTCAATTGGGTTATAATGAAGCACACATTAATAAATGAATATAATTATAATATGCAAACAGTGAATGATGAGATATATGTCAATGCTTTATTCTTTTTAGCCGCATTAGCAGATAAGAATAGAGTTGAAAGGGAGAAAATGGATTTACAAAAATATAATAAGAAATAATGGCAACACAGATAATTACAATAAATCAATTAGTTAAGATGTTTAAAGATTTTAGCACTGGTCATAAACAATTAAAAGATTTTGGTTATGGTCAGATTTCTGAGTCGGGAACAGGTCAAGATATGAGTTACCCATTTATGTGGATTACTCGCGAAGGTCCCTCAGCAATTGAATATAATAGAGGTAATAATCAATTGATACCCTCACAGAATTTATCATTTTTAATTATGGACCAACATAATGACCAACCAAATGATAATGATGATATCTCAAAGAATGGTTTATCTTCTGATAATGGTTTGGAAATATCTTCTGATATGTATCAGATAGGTCAAGATTTATTAATTTATATTAAAGATTATATGACTGAAAATGGTGTGGATTTAGATGAAACCTCAATTAGTTTCGAAGAATTATTACACGTAACTCCTGATAATATATCTGGATGGAGAGTTAATCTAACAGTAGTACTTAATAATGTTAACTGTACGATTCCGGGTATCAATAATATTATGAGTATTTCAAATTGCCCACGAGCTACATATATTAATAGTGATGGTAGTTTTACAACTAATATAAATTCAGGTCAGACATTCACATCAAGTGATATTACATTTAATGTTAATGGTGCAACCTTCTCTACCAATCCAACCAATACTGATATATCATTATTAGTTAAAGATACGGATGGTGTGAGTGCTGGTTCTAAAGTTGGTAACGAGTGGATTGTTCCGGCTATAGTAACACCATTAAACACAGGAGATATATTTAAAACGGGAGCATTTACTTTGAGAACCGGAGATGATGGGGATGAAGCTTTTGGTCGTGGTGTCGATTTTTTTACTTTAGATTTTAATAATCCATTTGGTAACACATCACGATTTACTGATATTCTAGGTACCCAAGTTTATACCTCAAATGAAGTAATTGATTGGAGTACTTATAATCAAGTAAATCTTACAGTTTTAGTATATTACAGGGTTGTAAATTCTAATGCAACATTATTAGTACAATTAGCTGGACAGCCATATACAAGAGCAGGTCGTACAGGATGGTATATACCCAATGTGAAGCAAATGCATAATATTCAGAACTATGGTGTTATTAGAAATTACTTCAATTACTCACCATTCAACTTTGAATATGTGGGTACAACAGATAGATTATGGTGTAGCACATCAGATAGTGTGACAGTTGGGGTTTTCTTTTTGAATACTGGACAAACTGTTGGTGGACAAGGTAGTTCATATAAAGCATTTCTTACTAGAACTTTTACATTAACTGAATTAGGATTATAAAATAATTAATTAAAAATGGCAGATAATACACTTTTCACAAAAGCTCAAATGGATTTCTTTGGACAGGATGTTGTTAAAATATTAACAATCTTTCTTAAGAAGGGTCGTGCTCCTTGGGGTGCATATAAGGCTAGTGGTGCTTTAATTAATAGTATTGATTATAGGTTGAAAGAAGAAGCTGGTGCTATACTAGTTGCTATTGAATCTAATGATTATTTAAAATATGTAGATGAGGGTAGAAAACCAGGTACTGGTAAATGGGGTAATAAGCCTAAAGGTTTACCAAATATATCAGCAATTAGAAAGTGGGCAGGATTGAAAGGTTTACCACAAACTGCTGTTTGGCCTATTGTATATAGTATATGGAGTAAGGGTATTAAAGCAAGTAATGTTATTGATAAAACAATCAGAGAAATTGAAACATCAAGAACACTAGCTAATAAATTAGAAGACGACTTGGTTGCTAATGTAGAAGATTTCATTGCACTAGGTTTTGATAGAAGTAAAAAATAAATATTATAATAATGAGTATAACTAAACACATAATTCCAGCAACATATTCAGCAGGATATTCTCCAATCCCATTGAGATTTTCTTCTTCTAATGTAGCAACAAGTGATAAATTAAATTATCTTGCTAATGTAGTTTACAATCAAGCATCAATTGATGATATAGTAACCTTCGCATTTGGTGATTATACTTATGCTAAAGTAATAACAACAACTCCTAATGTATTTAAAATAGGTGATTCTATTATAATTGATGATAGTGCTAACACTGATGCATATACAGGATTTTATGATATTGTTAAGATTATTGATAGCACAAACTTTGTTATAAATTTAACATTAGGACCTGCTTATGGTGCTGGTGTAGGTTTAGTTTATAATTATATTTCATATAAGTCTGTTAAAGATTTAGATGATGAAGCTAAGTTGCAATTAGAAAAAACACTTTGTAATTTTGTAACACAAGATTTACAAGATGTTAATGAGATATTTACTGGTGATAATACAGCATTTGAATATGATGTTTTATTAGGTGATGAATATGATTTCTTCTTTGAATTTCAAGATAATGGATATTTTTTCGATGGTGCTGGTTATGGTGATGCTGGTAAAATATCATTTTATAAAGTAGGTGCAACAGCTTCAGACCTACCATTTGAAATTGGTGATGCTGTAGTAGTACAACAAGATTTATTTGAGTGGTCATATGCTGATAATTTCTTTGATACTGGTGATTTAGGATTCACGAATTCTGTAACATTTCATAATTTTAGACCTGGTCAAACAGTTACTGTTACTGGTCAAGTTACTGAACCTTATTATAATGGTGTGACATCAATTAAATCAGTTGATAACTACCCAGCTTCAAATTCTTTAACTACGAATAAAACATTTACAACAGTTACTGGAGCAGAGCCTGGTATAATTACTGGTGTACCGGTACCTGAATATAATAGCAACTGTAGAATTGTTGATATTAATGATAGTGCTACGTATGGTGTTGTTATATCTACTAACATGTCTTTACAACAAGCAACTCAACCAATCGGTGGTAAGATAACTTATAATAATACTTTATTAAGAGATTTAAATGCTGAAGTTGTTAGTGGTAGAAAAGTATATAATGCTTATATTGATAAATTAACTTATGGTAAAAACATAGATTCATTTGATGGTTATGTAATTCAGAATAGGGATAATAAAGATAATAATATTAGTACAATTTTAGATGATGATAATTATTATAGAGTTGAACATGATAGTAAGTTCTGGTTATTAACACATACACATACTGATGTTTATGCACCAGATTCAATGTTCACATTCTGGGATGTTGATGATAATATATTATCAGTTACCCAATTAACAAATGCTACTACTAATCTTACTGATTATTATACACCTTGTGGCGTTAATCAATTAATAGCCAGTGCGAATACAACATTAATATCAGGTTCTACTCTATCAAGTGTAGTAGAGGATATATACAGATACTCTGTTACTGCTTGTAACACTTCTGGTACTGTTAGAAGTAATCCTATTACGTTTGAGATAAATGAAGATTGTAGTAAGTATGAGAAGTATCATTTAATGTGGAAAGATTCATGTGGAAGTTGGATTACATTCCCGTTTATATACTTAAGTGATGATACTACTGAGGTTGAAAAGAAGAACTTCTATAAGAAAGAAGAAACTTGGGATACTGTTAATAATACATTTGGTTATGATAGTTTTGGTAGAGGTGAGACAACATTCTTTTCTAGAGGTCGTGATAAGATAACTGTATCCTCAGGATGGATGAACGAGTTTGAGGATAAACAGATTAAAGATTTAATAATATCTTCAGCAGTTTATTGTCAATTACCCGATGGTACACTATTAGCTGTACAAGTTGAAAAGAAATCACAACGATTTAATAAGAAGAATATTGATTACAGATGGACATACCAATTTGTAGTGAGATTATCTAGAGATGAAATAAGATTATAATTATGAATAATTTAGAACTAGTAGTAAGTGATGTAAATTTAGATATTACATCTGACCAAAGCATATCATTGAATTATCAAATTTCTGATATATTTGATGTAACATCTGTGAATACTAATTATTCATTTGATATTGAATTACCGATGTCACCAAAAAATAATAGATTCTTTAAAGATATTGCACAGAATGATATTGATAATAAACAATTTGTTGCAACATTAGCTAAATCAGCAATACTTAAAGTAAATAGTAAACAAGTAATTAAAGGTAATCTACAATTGATTTCTATTCCTAAACAAGGAGAGTTTGATGGAGTTTACAAGGTACAAATTGTTGGTAGAATAGATAATTTAATTTCTAATATTGAAAATTATACTTTAAGAGATTTAGATATGTCTGAGTTTAATCACATTAGAAATAGAAGTAATATCATTTCAAGTTGGAATTATGATGTAGTTATAAATGACTCAATCGTTGCAGTTGGTGAACCTGGTATAGGATATTTCTATCCACATATCGTGACTGGTGAGTGGGATAATATTCAAGAAGGTCACTATATTTCGGATATATACCCAGCTTTATATTCTAAAACAATAACAGATAAGATATTTGAATTATCAGGATTCACAATTACATCTAAATTTTTAGAGAGTGCTTATTATAAGAATTTTATTATACCATATTCTGAGCAGAAGATTCAGAAAACTGCTGAAGTATTATTAGAAGAAACAACACGTATTGGTATAGGTGGTAGTAGTGGTACTATATTAGGTATCACACCATATAGATATATTAACACACCATTCGCTGGTAATTCTCAAGGTTGGTGGAAAAACTGGTTGATTGAAGATGGTTATTATGGATTCGATGGATATACAGACGATAGTAATAATGTTGTTGATGAAGGTGATGAATTACAATTTCAAGACCCACTTAATAGTTGGGGTATATCAGTTATTGATGGTCAGCATGGTGGTCGTTATAAATGTCAGAAAACTGGTTATTATAATATTAAATTTACACAGAAATGTTTTGCTCAATATCTACATTTAGATGGTAATGATTTAGAATATGATTCGGCTGACTTTGTTGGTAGATATTATTTTAGATTAAGAAAGAATGGTTTAATTATATTCTCAACATTAGATGGTGGTGAGGCTACAAACTTTATACCATCTAGTGGTGCACATGCCTCACCTTGGGTGGATACAGACACACCATTATTTGGTGATATGTCAGTTGATAATATATTATTAGAAGTTGGTGATTTTATTAAGATAGAAGTTGGTTTTGAATATTTACAGAGTGGTGTGGATTGGAAATCAACTGCATTAAATAAAAAGGTTATAGCTAGATTAGTTAACCTTAGAGATTTTGATGGAGGGTTTACTAAATTCATTGTTGAGCCTGCTGATAATAAAGACATGGGTAATACTGAGATTAATATGAATGCAATATTACCTAATATTAAATGTAAAGAATACCTTTTATCAATTGTTAATATGTTCAACTTGGTTATATTAGATAATCCAGATAAAGAAAATGATTTGATAATCGAACCTTATGATGACTTCTTCGGTAGTAAACAGAGAGTATTAGATTGGACATATAAGAGAGATGATGACCAAGTTGTTGATATAAAACCTATGTCAGAAATTGATGCTAATAAATATTTATTTACTTATAAAGCAGATAGTGATTTTTATAATAAAGAATATACAGATGAGACTAAGAAGATATTCGGTGATTACTTTGTTGATGTACCAAATGATTTTTCTAATAAGACAGATAAGACAGAGTTAATATTCTCACCTACACCAGGAGCTTCTAAAGATATATTTGGTAGAGTAGCACCATATTTTGTTGATGTTGAAGATGGTGACCTTAAACCAAAGAAAGTTAATTTAAGAATTCTATTTCATAAGAAAATAGCTGTGCCACCTGGTACATGGTTTAGAATTATGGATTTCCCTGGTGGTCCCGAAACAATTGAACATTCATATCCATACTGTGGAATGTGGAATGAGGTTACTAATCCAACTGAGAGTTTAGAGTTTGGTTTAACAACTCAATTTTTCGATATAACACAACAACCAGTTAATAACTTATTTCAAAGATTCCATAAAGCAAAGCTATCTAATCTTATTGATTATAATAGTAGAATAATGGAAGCTGAGTTTAATTTAAGTGTTAATGATATTGAATCTTTCGATTTTAGAGATATTATACTTATTGATAATTCTTATTGGAGAGTTAATTCAATAAATAATTATAATCCAGGTGGGAGTGATACAACTACAAAAGTAGTTCTATACAAATTAAATGAATTAGATATTTTTGATAAACAAATTGTTGAAGTTCCCACTAGTAATAGTAATTGCCCGGATGATATTGTACGAGTTTTACGAAATGATGGTAGTGGTACAATACCTAGTGGAGGTGGCGGAGGTCAAACAAATACACAAGCTAGAGCTTTAGCCTTCTTAGGTGCAGAAGATACATGGACAGATTGGGGTTATTATATTAGTCCTTCTGGTGGAACCATAACTGAAGACTGTTGTAAACAATTAGGTGGTGAATGGGTTAACGGAAGTTGTAGAATTGGTAAGTGGAATTTTGCTCTACAATCAGAAAGTAATAGTGGACAATTACCAACCACTAATTTAGGACCTGGTAATGATGTAGCAATTGCTAATCCAGCCGGTGTTCAAAAGAATTCTAAAAATGGTAGTAACATTACCTATGGTACATTGAGTAGAGGTAATAACCAATACATCACAGAGCCTGGTATTAGATTAGCATTAGGTAATAATATTATGGCAAATAGTGGTGGTGTCACAGGTAGTATTGCCATCGGTGATAATATTGATATTTTAGAACCACATACAATTTATACTGAAACATTCAAAATTAATAAGGATGGTGTTGTAAGTAATGAGATTGTTATAATTGATGGTGGTTTGAATCAGAGGTCTTATCCATTTGATAAGATTGATTTAATTGATATTGTGGATGGTTCACTTAATCAAGTAAGACAGTGGGAAGGTGATAGTAAAGCAAGACCTATTATAGATGGTAATACAGAAAATCAAGATACACCATTATAATAAAGGAACAAATTTAGAAAAAATATATTATTAGTATGAGTAACAAAAGACAATATTCTAGACAGGTAGCCCATAGATGGGATACACCAGGTTATGAAGCATCAGCGACAGCAAGTACCGTTGTTACAAATGATTGGTTAGTGACTGACCTTATAGTTGGTGAGATTGGTATTAATCTTGCTGATGATAGAGCTTGGTTCAGAAGTAATTCAGGTGTTGTGGAATTTGCAACAATTGGTACAGCTTCTTCAACTACAATATGGGAAGATACTGGAAGTGAAATTCAATTAGAGTCATCATTTATTGGTTATCCTGTTATACCCTCAACTGATGATACAAGTGATTTAGGCTCAGCAACTCATAGATGGAAAGATTTATACCTTGGTAGTATAGTTGATGCTTTAGACCACGTTACATTTAGTGTAGCAACGGAAGAAATATTTAAATATAATACTGATGGTATTACATTAGAGACTGAGAAGAATTTTCTAACATCAAATGGTGGAGGTCAATTAGATTTAGATAGTGATGGAGTACCTGATGTAGTTAAATTATCAAATGATAATTCGGACGATTCAGATTCTTATATTAAACTAGAATCTAATTTAGTTACTATCACATCCCAAGATTCAGTTCTTATAAATGGTACATTACAAATTAGTGATGGTATAGAATATGGAGCAGGAGTAAAACATATCAAACAGGAATTAACAATAACAAACTGGAATATGGATACAACTGCTACATTTGCATTAGCCCATGGTTTAGGTATTAATTTTATAAACATAAGAGAAATATCTGTGATAATTAGAAATGATGGTGGTACAGCAATTTATGATAGTTCTTTCCCATTTACCACCACACAAAATATTATCGGTGTGACTTCTGTTGATTCAACTAATATAAATTTATCTAGAAGAAACGCAACAGGATTTGATGCAACCGATTTTGATGGAACGGGAACTAGAGGTTGGGTAACAATTACACTAAACACATAATAAAATAATATTAAATAATGGCTAATAAGAGAGAATATTCTAGACAGGTAGCCCATAGATGGGATACACCAGGAGATATTGCTACAGCAACAGCAAGTACTGTGGTTACTAATGATTGGTTGGTAACTGACCTTATTATTGGTGAGGTTGGTATTAATATTGCTGATGAGAGAGCTTGGTTTAGGTCTGATATTGGTATAGTTGAATTTGTAACATCCTCAACTTACTCAGAGTCAGGCATTTGGAACAGTGATGGTGTTAATATTAATCTAGGTGCATCTTATTCTGGTTTTAATGTTTTACCTACAACGGATGATACATCTGATTTAGGAAGTCAAACTTTTAGATGGAAAGATTTATATCTTGGTTCAGTTTTAGATGTTGCTGACCATTTAACTTTTAGTGTTGCTTCTACCCCTATTATGAGTTATGATGGTAGTGGATTGAAAATGGAATCAGATTCTATTTTCACAACAACAAATGGTAGTGGTCAATTAGATTTAGATTTCACTGGTATAGCTAATATCGTTAATCTTTCTAATGATGGTGGTGATGCATCTGATAGTTATATTAAATTAGAGAGTGATTTGGTTACAATTAAGTCGGAAGATATTATATTATTAGAAGGTATTACAAGATTAACATCACCTGGTATAACCACACCTACTGGAATTTTAGGAATTGATGCATCTAATAATATAGTTAGTACAGATTTACCACCAGTGTTTATAGTATCTGATACTAGAGCTAATATTATAACTTTAAGAGATACATCATCTTTAGTACCTGGTGCTATATATTTTTTAAGTGATGAAGATATGTGGTTCGTAGCCTTGGAGGATGATTTATTATCCACTAGAGGTGTGAGAAAACAAAGTATAGTTGATAATACCGGTTATGTTGTATCTGGTATAGTTAAAGGTGTTTGGAATTCAGGACTATCAGTATCAGTTTCTGACGTTGTTGTTTGGGGTGCTGTAACTTGGGTTAATACATCAGGTTCAATTGGTACGGCAGTTGATGATTATACATTATCGGGTGCGGATTGGGGTTCAGTTCTTGGTTATAACTCGAATAAATTATTTGTTATTGATTATTTAATAGACACTAATTTTGTTATTAAACAGATAGATGATAGAGGTAATGAATTAGTTGCTGGTACTTTAGAACCAACTATAAGTGATTGGGGTGATGTTAGGATTACGGATAATAACACTGAATATATTTTGAATAACTCCAAATCTTCCATACGTAGTAATTCGAATAAAGGTTATATCAGTGGTAATTACAATGCCGGACTAATCACCCATAACATTAATCTTGGTAATATTAATGATAATACCAATACTGATATTGTTGATAATAGTAATACTGGTTCAATAACTGATAATAGTAATACTGGAATTCTTGCTAATAGTAATGTTGGTGGTATTGATAACAATTCTACTACAGGAATTATTTGGTATAACTACTGTAGTGGTTCAATTTCTAATAATAGTAATGATGGTGGTATACAAAGTAATCATAACACTAGTCAGATATCATCAAATAGTAATACTGGTGATATTTTAAGTAATTCAAATATGGGTGAGATATCATCAAATAGTAACAATGGTGATATATCAAGTAATGGTTGTGGTGGTGATATAACTTTTAACACATCATCAATAGGTACTTTAAGTATAATTAATAATATTAACAATGGTGATATTACATATAATAGAGGTGTGGCAAGTATTACAATAAATGTAAATATTAATAATGGTTATATCGGAGCTATAGGTGGTCCTCTTGTGAATAGAGCAACATCAATATCTGATACTATAGTAAATAAATAAAGTATTAAATATGAAAGAATTTAGATTAAAAATACACATTGGAGAATGGTATTTAAAGCTTGAGAAAAATATTAACGGTAGAAGAACTTCTATTAGTTTCTTATGTTTTAGTATACATACATTAAAAAATAATAAAAAATAATATGATAGAAAGATTTGGCGATACATTAAGACATTTTGAGTTATTAACTTCTATTGGTCAAACGAATGATACAACATTTCTAATAGAAGTGTCCAAAGGTAATGTACCTGGATACTCAACTTTTCACAAATTCGGTAGAAATCCGGATATAGATACTGGAGATGCGCCCACAGATATTTGGTATAGTGGTGGAGAGTATACAGGATTTCCAAGTGAAACTGAAACGATGGAGATATTCTCATCATCACCAGATGATACTCTTCTAGGTACCGGGGCTAGAACAGTAACTATTAGTAATTTATTAGATTCTGGTGATAATGAACTACCTGATGTGGTTGTTCAATTAGATGGTACAACCCCAGTAAGTTTAGGGGCACAAACATATCATAGATGTTCAAATTTTTCAGTAACTACTGCTGGTAGTGGTAATAGTAATTTAGGTATTATTACGTTAAGACATACTACGACAACAGCTAATATATTTGGAGCTATGGCGATTGGGTTGGGACAAACTCAATTATTCGCATATACCGTTCCTGCTGGAAAATCTTTATTTGTTCCTGATTTTGAAGTTGAAATGTCAAGAGCTAATGGAAGTCCTGGTAGTGCAAATGTACACGTTACTGTAAGAGATTATGGTAGTAATGTCTGGAGAGTTATTAGAAACGCGGAGATAACAAATTCTCATGGTTTAAATTTTAATAGTAAAGCTTATTTTGTTGGTTTGGAAAAACAAGACATTAAAGTTATAGTAGTAAGTGTATCTGATAACAACACAATAATAACTGGAGGGTCAGATGGATTCCTTGTAGAAAATTAAAGTATAATAATAGTAAAAAATGATTAAGTGAGATGGCAAAGAAAGTAGAAATAGGTGTACAAGTAAATACTAAAGACGCGGTGAAATCCGTGGATAACTTAGATAAAGAATTAAATGGACTTGAGAAAACCACCAAAAGTGCAACAACTAGATTACGTGAGTTGGAAGAAGAAATGGCAGATATGGGTGACCAAGGTTCCCAGAAATTCAGAGATTTAGCAAAGGAAAGTGGTAAATTAAAAGACCAAATTAATAATGCTAAAGCTGCTACTAAAGCTTATGCCGCGGATTTTCCTAAATTAAAGTTAGGTGCTGAAGCAATGATGGCTATAGGTGCTGCTGCTCAGGCAGTTACTGGTATCACAGCATTATTAGGTATTGAAAATGAAAGTGTAGCCAAATCTATTCAGAAGATGGTAGCAATACAATCTGTTATGAATGGTGTGAATGCAATTTCTAATGCACTAAGTGATGAGACTATTTTAGGACTTAAAGTTAGAGCATTCCTTAGAAATGTTAGTAATAAATTAAGAATTAAAGAGATTTCTCAGAAAATTACTTTAAATGTTGTTACAGCGGCACAAGCAGTAGTAACAGGTACAGCAACTGTAGCACAGAAAGCACTAAATCTTGCAGTTAAATCTTTCCCAGCATTTGCTATAATTGCAGTTGTAACAACTTTAGTAGCTTTGTTTGCTGATTGGGGTAAAGAAAGTGGTATAGCGGCTAAGGAAGTAGAGAGAGCGGCTAAAGCTACTAAAAAATTAGAAGAGGAACAGAAAGCTTTAAGAGAAGAACAAGAAAGAAGTAGAGTTCAGTTAGGTAAAAATATAGCCGAGTTCGGTAGTTATATTACTGCATTAAAAGCAACTAATAAGAATTCGAAAGATAGAAAAGAGTTAATTGATAAAATTAATGATACTTACGGAACTACATTAAAAAACTTAAAGGATGAGACAGCATTCCAAAGCCAATTGAATTTAGTTATTGATGAATATATTAAATTTCAAAAGACTAGATTATTATTAGCGGCTAATAATGAGGAAATCACAGAGCAATTATTAACACAGATAGATGCTGAACATGAATTGAATGAACTTGGATTGGAGCAATTATCTAATGAAGAATTAATTAGATTGGAACTTAAAGCTAAATCTGATGTATTAACTTTAACAGAATTAAAACAGGTTAAATTAACTAATCAAATAAAATCATCCACTGAAGCTTTAGAATTATTAGGTGCTGAGTTTGTAAAATTAGATGAAGGTCCAAAATTTGATGGTGTTTCTAAAAGTGCTGATGGTGCGGCTGATGCTGCTGAGGAATTAGCTGCTTTATTGATTGAAATGGATGAGCAGGTAATTGTTAGTTCAGAAGATACTAAAATTAAAAAGATTGAAATAGCGGAAGTTAATAGTGAAGAGCAATTTAATATAGCTGTTGCGTTGTGGAGAAAGCAAGAAGAATTACGTCTAGGAGAATTAGAAAAGGAGAGACTAGATAGAATAGAAAATCAACAAGCTATTGCTGATATATCTTTAGAAATGGCTGAATTAGCCCAAGATACAATTGGTGAGATGTTAAATAGAAAGGCATCTGATAGATTACAAGCTATAAGAGATGAACATTCTGTAGAGGGTAGTTTATTAAAATCTCAACTATCAAATAGAGAGATAACACAAAAAGAATTCGATGCTAAAAGTGCTATATTACAACAAAAGCTTAGAGAAAAAGAAAAGCAAGAAGCAAGAAAAGCTTTCAATCAACAAAAGGGATTAGCACTTGCTGATATTGCTATTAAATTAGGTGGTACAATTGCTGGTATACAATTAAATGCGGCTGCGAATCCTGCAAATGCTGTTACTTTTGGTGCGGCTGGTATATCACAAGCGGCTATATTAACAGGTTTAGCTGTTGCAACATCTGGAGCACAAGCGGCTTTAGTAGCAAGTCAGAAATTCCGTGCAGCAAGAGGTGGTGTTGTTCCTGGAGCTTCATCATCAATCGATAGTGTTGATGCATTATTAGCACCTGGTGAAATGGTAATAAATAGTACATCTGCTCAAATGTTCCCACAAACTTTATCAACTTTAAATCAAGCAGGTGGAGGAATACCATTAGCACCTAATGTTGATATTAGTGGTGGTTCACCAGTATACGAGCAAAACTCTGGTACTCAGGTAGTTGAGGCTGTTATGGTATATTCTAAATTTGATGAAGATTATAAATTAGGTGAACGTATGAGAAACCGTGGTAGATTCACTAATAGAGTTTAACAAAATATTAAAAAATATATTATTAGTATGGAAGAAAATGAAGAAAAATTACCACTATTTAGTTTGAAAGTGGATAAAGAAGATATGTATTCAGGAATGGATGCAATAAGCTTTGTAGATAGTCCAGCAATTGAATTAAATTGGAATACATTCGCAACTAAGAGAAAGAGTTTATTCACCAATGACCCTGATAGACAGATTGTTACAGGACCAGTTATGGTTGCTAACACACCAATATTTAGATATAATGAACAAATTGGACCATACGAAGTTCAATTTACTCCAGACCAAATATTTGACATGACAGTTAAGTACTTCAAAGAGAATAAGATTCATAATGTAAATTTAGACCATGATAGTAAACAAAAAGTTAATAATGTATCTATGTTTGAATATTATATTATTGATGAACGTGGTAATAAATCAGATTTATATCCAGATTTACCTATTGGTTCAGCGATGGCATCATTCTTCGTCGAAGATGCTAGTGTTTGGGCAGATATTAAATCAGGTAAATTCATGGGATTCTCATTAGAGGGATTTTTTGATGAAGAACTTGAAGCTAATATTGTTGAAAAGGTATTAAATGAACATGGTGAATTAAGATTTAAAGATGAACTATTTTACTTTAGATTTAAAGAAATAAAAGAAAGTAAATATTCTGATATTGTTAAAGAATATCAATTGAAGAAATTAATTTTACACTTTAGAAAAAAATATATTAGTAATACAGGTAATTAACTCTGTTTATTAAGATAATAAAATAATAAAATTATAACATGAAAGATAAAAAGAAAGGATTCTTATCAATGATGGTCGATAAATTTGACGAATTAGTAGGCGAAGAGCAAACACTAGTTGAATTGGTTGAATACACAACAGAGGATGGTAAAACTATTAAGGTAGCATCATTAGAAGTTGATGCAGTAGTAATGTTGATTAATGAAGATGGTGAAGAATCACCACTTGAAGTTGGTACATACGTTATCGTTATTGAAGAGAATAAACACACTATCGTTATAGAAGAAGAAGGAGTTATTGCTTCAGTTTCTAGTGATGAAGATGAAGAGGAAGAAGTAGTAGAAGAAGAATCTCCATCTGAAGAATTAGCTAAAGATAATAAAGATAAATTCGGAGGTAATGGACCATCAGCATGGTTGGAATTACCAGTAGGTGTTCATACAATCGGTGGTAAAATTTATACTGTTGAAGAAGTTATAGAAGATGAAGGTACTGAAAATGCTTATACATCTAATATAATTGTATCAATCGAAGATGGTGACTCATCTGAAGAAGTAGAAGAAG
>SDBT01002746.1_pt1 | contig 30865 bp, 62 predicted proteins | sample 2277101 | NCBI WGS metagenome assembly SDBT01 (sample SAMN10404973, study PRJNA504765) | marine sediment metagenome | isolation source: marine sediment core GS10_PC15, 103 cmbsf | place: Arctic Ocean: Southern Knipovich Ridge | collected 2010 | reverse complement strand
ACCAGAACACTGGCTAATCCCAAACTTACCTAGGTTGCTTGAGTAGGGTGACATCTTGGTGAAGCAGAATTCATCATCCTTATATATCTTAGACTCACACTTCACTTTGAATAGTTTCTTAAAGTGTGAATGCAAAAATTCAGCTAAGGTAGTTTTCCCAACTGAATTACCGCCTATAATCCAAATAGCTATTCTTTCAGACATATTTCCATTTATAACCAGCTGCTGTATGTTGCCTCCCCTTACAAACAGCCACTATAGAAATTGAATTTTTCAACCCAACACTTTTCGTTGCCTCCTGAACAGAAACAAATGTCTCTAACTCACCTCCTGTTTTCATGTCTATTTGTCTAACTTTTCTACAACCCTTCCCTTTTCTCAACTTAGAAAGCAATTCCTTAGTTTCCTTTGAATGTTTCTTTCCATAAAATGGATTTCCTTTCCCTTTAAACTTTGTTTTAAAACTCTCCGCTGCCTCTTTAGATATACCACCCTGCTTTATAGCTGCCTTTCTAATCTTTTCCTTGACCTCTGAAGTGTGTGTTTTGCCAAACATTGGATTCTTCTTGCCAACTAATTTACCCTTCCCTAATTTACCTATTTTCTTTTTAGTTTCTTCTGTATGCCTGTAACCTACTGAACCATCACCTCCTTCAGTCATATTATAACCAAATCCATCTTCCATACTCTTATACTTGACAATGAAGAAAATCTCCATCTTCTTTAAAACCTCATCATTCTCAGAATTCAAAAGAATAATTAATTCAAAATTCTCCTTTCCATACTTTCTAATTGCCCTATAAAATTTGTAAGGCTCCTGATAAGTTATCGCATTATACACATGCTCCTTAAAACGACTCAATCCATTCTTAATAGTCTTACCAATATAGACTTTCTCATTTATCTTATTCACTATCTTATAGACACATCCCATATCTAACCCTATAACTGGAGTATCCAAAAATGAAAAGCCCCACCAATATGGTGGGGCTCCTCTCATTCATTGACTAATCTTATCCATTAATCATCTTGTCTAACTCCTTATAGAGTTTCTTCATCTTTACATCCTTCACTTTAGACTGTTTTTCTTTCACAAATTCATCTAAATCTATCAACCTACCATTTGCTGCTGCTAAATCACCTTTAACACTTGGTAATTGTGACAACTCATCCTTATCTACTTCCTCCTGCTCAAGTATTTTGTTGAATTTATCCATATCCATGAGTTCTTCTACTTCTTTTTCTATAATCTCATGGAGCACTTCAGGTTCTAGAGCGTCTACTTCGAAGCAAGTATCTCCAAATTGCTCTATATACCACTTAGCTCTTGGATCACTTAGCTTAGCAGGATTCGGTGGTGGCTCATAAATTTGAACTTGTGGCATAGTAATAGCTATTGGCTTCACAATAACATCAGTTCCAAAGGCTTCATTCAAACGATTAGGTATATCTTCATCGCACATTTGTTTCCCACTCGGATCGTGGTCCCCTAGATAAAGAATATGAGCCTGTTGTCCTTCTTTAATGGCTCTTTGAATTCGATTATAAGCATCATACATCGCTGTAGTTGAAGAATAACCGCGATTGACCATCAATCTAATACCATAGTGATGCGTCTTAATCTTCAATACATTACTAATGGCATCCTTCTCCACCCACAACTCAATATAGTTATCTTGACCAACCTGACGATCTAATCTGTATAAATCGTGTGCTGCCTGTATGGCATCCTCAACGTCATCATTAAAATAAGGCAAATTAGGAACACGAATGCGGTCTTCAATCGCACTCCAATCTACTAACCCACCCATGCGTCCTTCAGTCAAAACGTGACTCAAACGGTCATAGGATTTTACTTCATTGGCTACGGTATTCTGTGATACTAACCTGTAGTATAATTGTCTCAGGGTAAGCTTGTAGCCCATCTCTGAATAACGCTTAATCACTTCATTGATATCCGTCAACAAAGCCATGTTTTTCCTGCTAAGTTTTGGTTTCCTGAATTTGATTTTCATGGTTTCTAATTTATATAGTTAATAAGTCTGTTTAGTTGTTATTGATAATTTTAGTAATTTTAGCTAAGGTATCCCTACTCATATGAATGCCTATTGGTGATGCGTTCTGGTCATATACGATAGGAAGGTTCTCTAAGGAGCCTCTCTCTACGTATCCTAAGGAGAAATTCTCAATGCCTAAGTCCTTTTCAGTGTAGATTGTCTGTACCTTGTAAGACAACCCTAAGTCCCTAACTAACACTTCTAACGACCAAATCTCCTCTGTATCACCAATGGAGTGTACAGTCACTATATCCTCCGTCAATAATAAGGCAACCAAGAAGTTGTAGTACTCTTTAGGGTAATTGTTTGTATCAAATTGTTGATGTCTAATTTCAATCATAGTTTCTAATTGTTTATAGTTAATGTTTATAATTAGTTTTGTAAATCTTTACGCGGCATATTGAATTCTTCCTCAGCATCTTCAAACGTTCCAGGAACAAATTTCCAACCTTTTTCATTAAACAATTGAAAATCCCCCGAAGGATTTCCTTCTCTATACTCCTCTACCGCCTTTAACCCTCCCCAGATAGTTGTTATATTTTGCTCAATCGACCTCGGCATAGGTATGCCTTCTGGATGGTCTTCCGTTATTTCTCTAACATGAAATTGCTTACTAAATAACTCATCAATCTCCGCTTTTCTTTCTTCACTTTCAACAGTTATTCTTCCACCCCCTGAATCATCAAATTCTTCAAATCGTATGTCTCTTTCCTCATTTGTCGTGTTATAAGCACCAGCAGATTCTAGAACATAATTCCCTATTACCCTATTAAAAATTCCTGTCGGTAGGTCTCCAGAATGATATTGCCCTTCTTTGACCCCTTTTTCCCAATTTATTTTCTTATTCATGGTTTCTAATTGTTTATAGTTTATAGTTAGTTAAATTTATATTGAATTCTTAGATTTCTTATTACATCTTCTTCCTTCCAAAACTTAGCATCAGCTATCTTGATGAATTCCTGTTGCTTCCTCATATGAACTAAATTGCCCACAGTGGCTTTAGTAGTGTGGTTACCTATCTGCCGCACTGGGAAAAACTTACCGTGATAATGATTACTCGGCCAATCCATTTGATGGTCTTCTCCACAGAGTGGGCAAGGTGTTTTAGCGCAATGATGACCAGCCGTAACTGGATAAACGTAGTGACCGCAAGTCAAATGGGTTAAAGTAATGCTTACCTTTGGATTCTCACCCAACTCTCTCAAGCCTTCGTAATCGGTTACTACAGTGTTGTCTTTTAAAATTTCAATCATGGTTTCTTATTTTATAGTTAATTTATGATCAATTTACCAAGATTTTACAGCATATAGAACATTGCTGCGTTGATTATATGGAGAAGTCACAATCATCAACTTCTCTTTCCTTAAATGAATGATTCGTTTAGTAATGCTTGTACCTCCTGTTCTTGGTCCTCTATCTACAATCGCCCAAACTGCTTTGGGATTCTCTACTACAAAGAGTTCATTTTCACTCAATGTATTAAAAGACTTGCTAAGGACTATCCTAATGCTTTGGCGATACCGAACTGATGTTTCGTCCGTATCTTTAATTAAATTGATTTTTTCACTCATGGTTTCTTTGTTTTTGGTTCTTGTATCATTTGATTTCATAACACTAAGATAAGGGCAATGAATTAGACCGCCAAATCTTTTATGAAGTATTTTTGGCGATATTCAATAATGCCGCCATCTTTAGCATAAAAAACTTTTGAATTTCAGCAATTAAAATTGCCCCAAATAGCCAAAATGAATAAAATAACGATAAAAATCACCGCTATCTTCGGGGGCTTCCCCTGCGGTAAATCATCAATAGTCCTCATCAACATCAGTGCCATCCTTTAAGTTATCATTGAACTCTTCGTATGCAGTGATATCCTCTTGATACTCCTCAAACCGTTCGGGTGTCGTGAGGTGTTCACCCTCATCAATGATAACTCCCTGCTGATTATGAATTGACCCCTGTCGGTACTCAACAATCTCATGATAACGACTCGACATGAACGGCTTATTCTCTATTTCACTGACTAGCTGTTGGAGTTCCTCCTTACTTAGGTCAAATTCCTCTCTTTCTGTTTCTTCTACCATATTGCCTTGTTTTAAGTGGCTATAAGCAACGATCTATTTAGTGTCCATGGCTTACGTTGTCTAATATTGTGGGGGAGCCCGAAACCATGTCGAAACTTGCTCCCCCGAGTGAGAAGAAATCACTCTCTCACCTGTTACCCGTTTAGTATCATATATTCCGCTAATCCCTTCCAATTGTCTTTTCCGCTTGACCTAATGGCTATAACTTTGAGCAGGGTGCGAAAATTCAAGTCCTTACAATGTTCCTTCCATTTGTCTAACAGGTCGTATGACTCCTTCTTCATCTTCATATCTATGTCTGTCCTAAGCCTAGGAAGGATTCGCTTCATCCGCTTCATCTTATCATCCATATTCATACTAACATCAATCATGGTCGCCCTTGACCTAATCGCTTCGGGAATCTTGACCCTTGGCATATTTGAAATAAAGATGATTTTACCAGTAAACTCAAAATATGGTGGAATGTCTTCGTTGACTACGTTACTAATCCAATGTACAACCCTCTTGTCATAACTATCCAACGCTCCTTTGAGAATGTTCTTAGCTGTATCGTTAGTTAGAACCTCATCGCAGTCATCAAATATGATGAGTTTGTCTGAGTTCTCATACAGCGTGTTGTAAAGTCCTTTGGCTGTAGAGTAACCTTTGACGGTGTGAATGTCCATGCCTTCTGTAAGTCCTTGTGCATCCATCACATCGTTCACGGTCTTAGTCTTGCCTAAGCCACCATCGCCCGTTATAATCAAGCTAACCTGCTTCCCCTCTATCACCATCTCTATCAATGATTCCATAAATTCAAAGCGCACATTGATATCAAACTCCTTAGCTGGCTTCTTCATAAAGTAGGCTGGCTTAGCTACCGATGACTGGTCAGATTCGGCTGATTCTCCACCATCTACACTCACTGTAATGTCAATCTCATCTAAATTGATTTCAGTATCAATTATCTCAAACTTATCTTCTTTCCTCCAATAAGGCTTTCCGCTCGCTATCTTAATGTAAGCTTCATTCATTGTAGTCCAGTGAGAAAACTCCCCTGCACAATCAGTGCCCCCAATGTTGAGCATTACCTTCATACCCTTTGGGTAGTCTGGTCTTGGTTCTGTGTTTTTACTTTTTGGATTTTTTGACATGGTTTAAAAATTTAGTTTATTAATTTGATTTCAGGGACTAAGATAAGACAGTGAAATGAATAAACCAAACCTTTTTCAAAGTATTTTTAAAAACAATTCATAACTTATTGATAATCAATGAATTTATTTTTATTAGGGCAATAAAAAAGCCTCCAAACGGAGGCTTCCTTATTCTTTGGTTATTACAGGAGCAAAAGCTAACAACGCAAAGGTAAGCCGTAAACCCTGTGTTTATATAGGTTAATGGGTTTTGGGTCTTGTATCACTATCCACCTACTATGTGGTGCCTCAATAGGCAGAGTGATGGTGTTTTCCCCTACAATCGTGGGGGATTCCGGAATTGCCATTTCCTGTTGGCACTCAGTAATAACGTCACAGTTCTGGTCAATGTCATATGCTTGCTCCATTCCATACCCTACATCTTTGTCCGAAGACGCATCAGCAGAAGAATTGAAAGAGGCCAAACAAAATATCATCAAGCAGACTGCTACACTCAAAATTTTCTTCATAAGCTTTCTGTTTTGATTAATAATTGATTAGTTGTCTTTAATAACTTTGAATTATGCGTCTGTTGTATCGTCAGCTACATTAGAGTAGCTTGAATCACCGTCTGCATTGAACGCTCTAACTCTGTAGAAGTATTGAGTATTAGGAGTCAATGGAGTGTCTACAAGAACCTCTACGTCCTGTGCCACTGTATCAACTTGTGCAAAGACATCAGAATCACCATCAGCCGTGATAACTATTACAAATGGACTGACACCTGAACCGTCTGCCAATGAATCTATTGCGTCCTCTGTCTTACCGTATATGTCTTGGCTAACAATAATATCATCATCAGCCCCTGCTGGATCGGTTACCGTCATATCAGCAGCAGTAAAGGCAGCGTCAATAGCGTTGAATACCTTGTCTGTAAGTTCGTTGGCATCATCTGCGGCAAGAACGTCTACTTCAATTGCTCTCCCTTGCGCTTTCAGCGATAGAAAGCGTTCGGTCGTTGGCTCTGTTCCATCGTCATCAAGGTCTAACCAAAATAAGTGGTCTTCCCCTGCTTGGTTCTTCACAACCACATAATCACCTTGATTATGGTTGGCTCCAGTATCACAAGTAATTGTGGTCACCTCTTGTGAAGCAAACCTACGCTCAATCTTAAAGCCATCATCCTGTGACCCACCATCGGAATTATCTGTCCAAGCTAAATCAATGGTGTCAGTTGGAGAACCACCAGCCTTGACAGCCGTAAGTGCACTAGGTGCAGGAAGTTCGTCAAAGATCACATCACTATCGTTTCCAGTGGTTTTGATCATATCGTAGCCATTATCATCAGCAAATGTAATGAAGTCTGCTTCAGATACCTCCTCGCCTACTTTAAATATTCGGTCAGCAAGGCCGAAGTAGTCACCTACTCCACCACCTCCAGCGAGGAAATCTTCATTCTTCTCAATAGTGCCGATAGTGAAGCGGTCTTCGTTGGTTCTAAAGCCTTTGATGGTGACCTGCTTGTTGTCACCTTGACTATCAAATAAGATACGTACTTGTTCGCTCATGATATTATTGTGTTTTGGTTATATAGTCTATTTAAAATCCTAAAGCACCTAATTGCCTCAGGCTAAGTTCATATGATTTTCCTTCTTCAACGTTACGTTGGAATACTTTCACTTCATGCTCATCCCGTATACACTCTAAATACTTACGTAGATTCGTATTGTGCTCACGGGCTAACGATGCATCCTCCTTACTCTTAGCATAAGTCCTTGACTCATCCCCTACTTCCGAATTCATGGGAAGACTAGCGTGACCCATGCTACCACCCTTATCATTGAAGTACGTCATATCGTAGTCATATACTCGTAGTCCAGTGGTGTCATCATCATCTATGCCACGGGTTTCCCACTCATCTAAATCACGTGTGGGGGCAACTCCAAGCTTAGTCCTGTAGACTTCCATCTTGGTCTTGTGGCCTTCAGCCTTAGACTTAACAGTAGCTAAAACTGTAGTGAGTTTCTCCTTGATTTCTTTCCCTGTCTTCTTGAAGTTCTTATCGCCTGAGTGCCCTAAAGCATCAGATACCTCCCCCTTATTTAACGATGCGTCCTCAGACTTGGCAACATCGGCAGGTTCTGTTTCGTCGTCGTCTTCGGTCTCCTCGCCTTTCTCTATCTTGTCTCCACCATCTTCTTTTGTAGCGTCATCACCTTCAGCCTTCTCCACCTTCTCACGAACCCAGAGTTCGCTAAGTTCTCCATTCTCTTGCCTAACAACCACACGGTCAAGGGACTCAATCATACCCACACCAGCTTTGACTATCTCACCCTTATTGAAGTCATCTCCACCTTTCTCCAAGTCACTAATCTTGGATTCGATGTCCTTACAGAAACTCTGTAGGTTTGGCTTGGTGTAAACCTCAAATCCTTTGCTGATGTACTTCTCAACAAACTCAAGTTGGCTTAGTGCCTTATGACCTTCTGTTTGAAAGCCCTCAAAATTCAATTGCCTTTCTGCCTTCTGAAAATCCTCAGAGGTTACTAAGCTAATATTTTTATCTTCTACGTAGTTGCTCATGATATTTAGAGATTAATTTGTATTTGTTATAACTGATTACCTGAAAATGTTTTTAGATGAAACTTATTCCGAAACCTTGAGTCACATGTTTAGCAGCTAATGAACCTAGCCACGTAGACATAGGGCAATCATCATGCTCACCTACACCCTCCAAGCCCTTATCTGTCCAAGTAACTGAAGCAAATTCAGAACAGATTAGGTCAGTCATATCTATAGAGTATTGGTCACCTCTTGGGAACCTAATCTTGGCTCTCTGGAATAGTAGGGCTACTCCTGGCAAGCCATGTTTGAAGTCGTATTTATTAGTGCCTGTATGGTGTGGGAATACGGGTAGTCCAGACTCCTCTGCCATGTCGGCCATCACATCCTGAAATTGATTTGACTCCATATAAATAGCATCTGGCTGAAAGTTCATGTTGATACTCTTGAGGATAGCAATTTGCTCCAAGTAGTGTTTTCCCTTTCCTCGCCATATATGTAGTAGCCACATGTTATCCTCATTGTCTATACCCCATGTAGTAAACACACTGTAGTCAGCCCCTACCGAAGCACTGATAGCGAGGTCACAGCCCGTTACCACCTTGTTGAACTTAATAGGGAAGCTTTCTCTATTCTTTACTAACGTATACAAGTCCATTCCCACAAACGCTCTACGTAGTATCTCAAAGGGAAATATAGATGAATCACTAACTATCGGACGTACTAATATCTCTCGTGAGAAGATGATGTTTCCTTGTGTCTCCTTCTTACCGATAAGGTCTTCGTATGTGTATCTGCTCGGCCATAAGATTCGCCCATCAGGATAAATGCCAGGATATTCAAACACCTTCCAACCCTTCTTAGATACCTTTGTCTTCAAGTCCCCATACAAGTCTGTCTCGTGAAACGGTGTCCCCACTACTATCACTTGTCCCTTAGGTAAGATAGCGTTCATGATAACAGCGTGGAAGTAGTTAGTGGCCTTCTTCCTCTGAGTTTCTGAATAGATTACGTTATCCTTGAGAAAGTCATCAACGACTATGTATCCTGGGTGTCTACCTCTGAAAGAGCCACCGTATGACTTTAGCCCTAACCTTGCCCCGTTCTTACACCTTATAGACCGCTTGTTCCAGTGGTCAGCCTTATTAGGGTATAGCTTTTCCCTCAATGCAGGCACTTCCTCTATAGTTGTTTGAAGAATCTCCATCAAATCCTCCCCCAAGTCTATTTCATTAGTTATGAGAAAGCCTCTACGACTAAGAGCTAAGTCCTTCCGCTTACGGTTGAAGAAGTCCTTTTCACTACGGTATCTATACATCTTCCACACTATGTAGGCGTTACTAAAGAAGAATGACTTCCCATGATCACGAGGTGCCAACACACAGAGGCTCATATGCTGCATCAACAAGTCTCCCCACTCTAAGTGGTGCCAGTTGATTTCAAAGTCCTGTAGTACTGAGGTGAGGAAGTAGTTGAAGTTCTCTATGCGTAGCGTTTCCTCTACTGTGCTAGACAGTTTGTTGAGGTATTCAAATGAACTCTCCTTGACAAAGCCTTGATTGCCATACAGCACAGCGTAGGTTTCCTGTAACATGGCCTCCATGACCTTGTCAATGTCTCCCTCATTGCCATCACATAGTTCCTTTATAGCTAAATCATCTAGGTTCTCGATGATTTCGTTGGTCATACGATAGGTCTCCTTTAGCTTGGAGATTGTAGTTACTCTCTGACCAGCATCAATTGGGTTAAATACTTCTAAGTGTTCACCTAACATCTACCTACTTATAGCTGATACATCAATAGTCGCTATCAGTTTACCCTTCACGATTATAGGGACTCTACCAGCCTTAATACTTTTACATATTGGACAGAACCTAGGTGCGTTCTTCTTATTCTTCAAGGCTCTCTCAAATGACCGTGAAGCATTGTTCCAAGTCTTAGCTAACTTAAACCCAATACCTTTCTCTGTGATTACTTGTAGTAGTCTTGCTCCTTGTCCACTTTTATGCTTTTCTAGTCGCTGCTCGACATCATTCTCAGCATACCCTATGTAGTGCTTAGCGTGTTTGAGTGGCTTATCAAAGTGTAGTAGGTATACGTACCCCATGGAGGTTATAACGGTGACTAAAAATGAAAAGGAGACCTGCCGCCAAACCGATCTCCTTCATCATATAAAGTCTATTCAATGGTCTCGTGACATTGTGTCACATGGCTCTTGCCTACCGACTGTATGGTCTGACCAAGATAGCTTCAATGGGCGTGGGGAGGTTGTAGTAGAACCAGGTATGAAGTGACGCTGCTAATGGCACCCCGTGCAAGAATGCCACCTCGCCCACATATATCTTCAATGAACTTTATTCTTTCTTCGTTGCTTCTTAGCCCAATTAGACAATTTACCACCAGAATTCCTACTAATGGTCACCTTCCATTTATTATGAAGTGCTCTACGAGCAGCCATACTAAGTTTTTTAGGCACAGGTGTCAGCCCTACTTCACGTAATTGTTCATCAGTAGGATTGTCGCCAAATCTTGACCTAAGAGCCTCAGGAGAAAGTAATTCGTTTGTTCTTGTATCCATTTATCTAATAACTTTAGTTACTTACAATACTCCTTCTGGTCAAGGTTGTTGTTGAAGTAGTAGAGTCCTGTGAACTCATCAAGGAACGCTCTGTACCACTCACCGTTGGTGTGTAAGTACATAACACGCTTAGTCAATATATTCACGTATATCCCTACACGCCAATGCTTCTTCTCTTCAATCAACATTGGTAGGAATGCCCTTCTGAACTCATTTATACTATCATGGACAACTACATAGATATTAGCATATTCCGCTACTATGTCTTCTTTCCTAATTCTGACTCCTTTAGCTAATAGTTCATTAACTAATTCGCCTCGGAATCCTCCCTTGCGGTGCATCAGATAATCTTCAATGTAAGTATCCATCTTATTAGATACCTTATCTACAACAACATCGTAGCCCTTAATTCCTCCAGCTACGGATGCAAACATTGAACAAATATATATGACGACGGCAAGAGGCGATGTGAATGCCTTCTTAGTCGGTGTTTTCATTTGGGTTAGTTTCCTAACCTTTATCTGAATCTTCCTCTTCTGTTGCCTTTACGTTAGATTTAATGCCTTCTTTTGCTTCTTCGGTGGCTTTGTCTGCTTTAACTGTTGGAACGTTCTCTAACTGCGCTTTCAGTTCCTCTACTTCCTGCTTCTTCATGTCGCAATCTAATATCGCTCCATCCAAGAACTTCATGCCCTGCTCTTTCTCTAATTCAGTAATATCGGAATCAGCTATCTTTTCAGAAAACATCTTCAACTCCTCAGTGGTAGCTAACACGGCCATGCTGGGTATGGGGATATTCTCTTCTAGTCGTGACTCCTTAGCCACCATCAATATGATTTCGTCATAGTCATAGAGTGTGGCGTGAAGTTCAACCCGTAGGTTAGTCATATACTCCAACTTCTCACGCTTAGTGGCTGTTAGCTTGTACCTTCTGTTCTTTCTTTTTTCAGAGGTCACAGCTAATCCAAAGTGGAACAGCAAATCCAATACACTCTGAGCTTGCTTATGATCAAATCTAGTTGCCTTCACTAAGTCAGCCAACGTAAACCAACCATCAGCATCCATGACATCCTTCATAGACTCCTCACAATACTTCACCTGTTGTAGGGCAGTCTTTATATTATCTGGCTTCTTGACGAACTCAACCATATCCGCTGCCTCCTTAAACTTAGCGTTCTGTTCAGAGAACAGTTGAACATTGCGATTGAACGTATCCTTGCTCATCACATATATTTCGTGCTCTGGAAAGGCTTGCTTAGTCAGGTCTATGACCTCCTTATCAAGTGCCCCAATGAATACGGTCGTATTACTTCTTGGGTTTGGGCTTTTTATTACCCTTAGTGTCTTCTGGTCTTTTGCCATGTTTCTTACATAAATAGTTATACAATCCGAACACTGTGTGATTCTTCTTTTCGTCACCAGTGTATCTATATTCCCTCAGTAATTTATCTTTCCTATAAACTCTGAACACTTTATCAATGCCCTCTTGTGATACCTCATAACGTGCACCAGTCTTTGAGGTGTATTGAAACTTACCTTTGTTGTGTTCCCATTTAGCCACCCCTTTTCGGGTGAGGGATAACATGCCTCTAACTAACTTTGGCATCAAATATCAATGTGGGTTCAGTGTGGCTTTCATCCACTCTTATACTGAGGCCTGTATATGTCCAAGTATTCTCTATTATTTTCTCCCTTTCTAATGGTAGTTTCCCAGTCGTTCTTCTTAGGGCGTTTACACAGTGGACTAATTGCTCACTATTCATAGATATATAGTCAACCTTCTGACCATCTAAAAAGGATGCCTCAATCGCTCTCTCTAACATCTCTAACACGCCATCTGGTCTGTTTACTATCAACGCTATCTCTGGTGGTGTATAGGTATCTGGCTTGAGTATCTTACCGTCCTCACGCATTTTAATAGTACCATCTGGCCATACCTTAGTCATATTAGAGCGGTGAACCTCATTGAATATCTCTTCGCTACGGTACTGTAGCCCGAACTCCAACACTGTGCCATCCAATACGTACTGTAAATCGGCTAGTGCATCGGCAACCTCAACCAAGTCTCCTTTCCCATAAGCCTCTATGAACTCGTTAAATTCTTCTTGTATCAAATTCTTTCTCAATTCAAACCTATCTTGACTAGGTAGAATGGGCTTAGCCTCTATGGGTATGTCAAACGTTCGGTGGAACTCTCTGACCTTCTCTTGTGAATCTATCATAACGAAAATTTAGGTTTGTCACTTCTATTTTGAATAACTCTGGATTTTCTATCTTTATTGCCAACTACCTTCTCTATCTTAGTCTCCCCATTCATCTGTTCTCTAAACCACTTCAATAACTCCCAAGTAGCCAATACATCGTTCATGGCTCTGTGGGCAGGGAAATCATCAAGTCCTGCTCTGTCACAACAATCAACTAACTTGTATGATTTCTTAGAGCCGTCATCCCACATTAACTTAGCTATCGGTAGAGTATCTAATCTCTGGACATCATCGTCCTGCCCTAAGACATAATCGTTGAGGTCTTTATTACAATGAAAGAAGGCGTATTTGAGGAAATCTATATCAAATCCAAGGTTATGTCCAGCAAGCATTGGTCGGCCACCTCCTCGGTCTCCTTTCGGCGTATATTCCTTGAATATATCTATCAGTACACCTACCATCCTCTCTACCTCTATACCGCCTGTCTTGATGTCACTCAAGCTAATGCCTGTCAACTCTAAGGCTTTAGGGTGATACTTTAGGCTGTTGTAGTTCTTTACATACGTTTCCCAACGATTAATCTCCTCAAACGTATATGGGTCAACTACTAATACGGCTATCTCGGTGATTGGATTCTCCTCTGGCTTCAATCCACCAGTCTCTAAATCAAATATTACATACTTGGCTTTGTAGCTCACAGCCTAATTAACTCTGGTGTGTTAAAACTCCTCATCAGTGGTGAATTTTCTCTCCCCCATATCAACCCTAGTTGGTGGCTTGACTACTCCTGCCTTACTTGAGCCTCTTATACTTAGTTCGTCTCGTGGTAGTCCTTTCTCTACAAGATAATCTATAGCAGCCTCTGGTGTATCCGCTTTATTATAATCTACAAAGTGTAAATAGCCTGATGGATGTCTTGGGGACTCTTGCTTCTTTAACTTCTGTTCTATGGTGTGAATACCACCAGCAGTGTGAACGCAATCAGGGCATATCTGATAAGAGTTGCCACTGAACCACATAAATGGCTTATCACATCTACTACATTTGCTTGGATATAGCCCCATTAGGCTCCTTCTCCAGTGCCTCCCTCGTCATCGGGTGAAGGCTTTGATTTCCTTTCAGTGTTAGTACCCTCCTTGAGCATCTGTTCTACTAACTGCTTATCCTGCTCCTCTGGCGACAACCCTTGGCCGTATGGGCTTTCGGTCATCATCTGTACAGGCTGCAGCTTGGCATTGAAAGTAAGCTGTCTAAGCCACATGCGCCCGAACAGGAAGAATCTTAGCCTCTCTACAAAGCCCTTCTTACTCCAGAACTTAGGAGCCTTCCAACAGGTGATTACTTCACCAGTCATACCATCTACCCTATGGGCTGGTAGATTCAGATACTCAGGTTGGTGAGTAGCATATGTGGCTGTACACTGTGGAAAGTCTATTGGGTTCATACAATGCCTAATTGATAGTTTAGCTCTTTAGCCACTCGCATGCGCACACGCTCGTACTCCTCTATCTTTATCTCTATGAATTTCTTAGCTTTACTTTCAAGCATTTTCAAACAAGACAACTCTTGCTTCTCTGGCCTGTACTCTTCTGTGCTCCAGATACAATGCTCTGTTCCTCCTTGGAATACACACTGAACCCCAATGTTAAATTCTGGCGACCAGTCCTTACGAACATAATCGCCAGCATCCATATGTGTACTCCCTACAGATACTCTTTCATAGGGAACAGTGCGTTGTAGCATATTCCCATTAGTCAAACTAATGGTGGTATAGTAATCACCCAGTTGATAAGACTCAAATCCGCTATATGTCTTCGTTACTAAAGAGAAAATACGCCCACTCTCATTGAGATTGCGACACACCTCAAGAAAGTCCTTCTTTTCCTCTTCTGAATCTATTAGTTCGCTCATGCCTTGATTTTGTTGCCTTTAAGGTCAGTGAAGTCGCTCAATGAGAATACACTAACTACCTTCTCATCCTTCTTACCGTGCTTCACCTTAACATAGCCTTCCTCTATCTTCTCTTGGTCTTTCTCAACTATCACCTTCTCGTCTAGCGTAAGGGGCACAGGAAGGTGCTTGTTCCAATTTGCGTCTGCTACTGTCTCAGTAGCTACTATAATCTTAGGTATCATACGGATTTATCTTTTAAGCGTTCAACAATACTATCAGCTAATTCCTGTTCAGAGGTGAATATATCATCGCTCTTAACGTCAACATACTCAGACTTATAGCCTCTTTCAATATTCAAAGACACTACATAGTCAGTGGTATCTTCATAACAATCATAAGGTATCTCACCAACAACCTCGTCCATGCCTTCCTCATGATGGTCAGGAACCTCCACATTCACATCCATAAATATACGTGGTCTAATGTATTCAATCATTCCACTACGTGGGATATTGTTGTGTATTACAAACACATCCAACCCTAATCTATGCTTAGTTTCTAATGAGATTTTCATTTGCTTTAGGTTTTAGTTTACGTGCATCTTTTACTGCGTCATCTAAATCTTCTCTGGCCTTCCCACCTCTTACTTTATAACCTTGATGATTCTTATAGACTGAATTTCCATTGACCGTAACTATCACGTTTCCGTTATCCATCATACTACTTCTTTAGACAACCTATAACTGATAGTTATTGCTTCGCTGGCTCCTCTTCTTGCTTAGGTTTAGGCTTGTAGGTCACTGTAGACTTCTTAAATTCCCAATCCTCATCGATGTAGGTGCCTTCCTTCACTAACTTCTCCATAGCTATGACTAGGTGCCTGTTAGCATCTTTAGCTGGGCTATGGTCAACGGGCTTGATAGGCTTGTCTTGATTCAACACCGCCAACCTTAGATAGACTTTAGCTAATATTGTTGACCTACCAGTGTTCCTACAGACTTCACTTTGATCACACAATTGCGCTAGACAATCTACCAACATTCCCTCCATAGCCTGTTCACTATTTAGCTTATCCAGCAATCCAGCCGTTATTTCCATGTTGTTGGCCTTCTCCTTAACAAATTTGGCTTGGTCTTGGCCAGCCTGTGCTGAGGCGAAATTGGCCTCTACATTGAGCCTTTCCATAGCGTAGTAGTTGCTCAGAATACCTACTAACTGCTTCCTGAAATCTTCATTGATTAGTTTCATAATATGTGCTTTAGCTATATAACTGTGTTGCTGTCTATGGCTTCGGTTAGATTAAACTCATTAGCGTCCTGTAGCCCTCTAATCTTAACTTTGAGTGCCTGCTTCATCTCCTTCCGTGTGGTGCCGTCTAAGCCCTCTTTACGCACCTCATATAACACGCTACGGTCATTAGTATCACTCAACCGCTTGAACAAACTATCATACCTCTCTATGACCTGCTTCCTATGGGCTTTCTTTTTATCTAAGTTAATGTCGTCCGCTGCCTTCTCGGCTGAACTATATCCATCTACGTGTAGTGTCTTACCCTTGTATATTCCGAAGCCCTTCTTACCTTTGGGCATGTGGCGTATGGTATAGCCGTTTATGGCCTTGACTACTGCGCCTAATGTGCGCTTCTTCTCTTGTTTTCTACTCATTGTTTATCTCCTTACCTTTGAACATGATTTCTGCCTTTCTTATACTAACGTCCTGTAGAGTCACTGAATGAACGAGTATGCCAAACAGGTATACACAATAGACATAGTCAGCCACTGGTACGTGAGTGCCTCCTATGACTCTATGGCCTGTTCCTTGTCTATATACCTTAATCTTCACCATCTTCGTCCTCTTCTATTGGTGGGGGTGCAATATACACAACTCCTAATATATCATAATCTGTGCTAGTAGGTACGGCCAATAGTGGCTCCATTGTCTTACAATCAAATAGCGTATCTGGTGGATTATCGCTATCTAACATCTCCATTTCAGCTAGGCATTCTCTAATCCCTATGCTCACTTGAATTGCTTGTGCCCGTTCAAGAGATAGCCCCACAAGCCCAACATTCTTACCACTGAGCAATAAGTCGGCCAATGACGTAGTCCATTCGCTTCTTTTATTCACTGATGCCATGAAGTCACTCCCATTGCTTTTCCCATCATTACCAATACCTAATATCTCCTCTATCCCTAAAACGGCTTCACCAATGCCATCTTTTATACCACTGGCAAATTCAGCCCTATCAATTTTACTCTCATCATAGTACTTCTTTATGGTGGTGTCCAACTTGATGCGCCTTAGTATCAATTTCTCTCTAAGGTCTTTGAGTTGTTGTTTCATAGACTAAATAACTCTGAATGATTCAAATGATCAGTGCTTTTAACCTAGCCAGTTTCCCCTCTAATTCAAGAAACGCATTATCCCGCACCTCTATATTTGCGAATTCAAACTCTTTCTCAGGTGGCCAACTCTGCATCTTTATGATTATTATGTAGCTTGTTCCAGTTGGTGCTTCGGAGTCATACTTATCGCCCTTCTTCACTCCCTCAATAGCAAAGAAATTAATCAACTCCTCCTCAAACTTCAGGAATAGCTTGCTGACTCTCTGGTTGTCGTCTTTATTGGCGTATCCACCTTTACTTTCCATATGGGTAGCTTTAACTGATTCGCTAATTTTCTCCTTCACCTCATCCGTCATATTCACTCCGCCTCCTCCTTCATGAATATTATAGCCCTTCTTACGGTCTTGGGCTTCGTATTCTTTGATGTACTTCTTTTCTAGTTCATTCAATTCAGCCTTATCACTGCCCTCACATATCTCCTCTATCTCGAAGTTCTCCCGACCGTAGAGGCGTATAGCTTCATAAAAGATGGGTGAGTTGTTTTGACCGCTCGCAGCGTTCTCGCAGTGCTTTTTAAGCCGTTCATCAATTGTCTTAGTAGTCTTACCAATGTAGACCATTTCATTGACGACGTTAGTTATTTTGTAGATGCGCACTTATGCAGCGTCAATGTGTTGTATGTAAATACCATTAGTCTCAACATACATACTCATATCCTCACCATGAGCCTGTCTATAGGCTGCCACTTTCCAATAGTTAACACCATGATAGAACCCGTTAGCAGCCTTCCTCACAACTGTATAGGCAGCCTGACGCATAGTAATTCCCTCATCAACTAAATCTATGATTATTGGATTGACCATTGCCCTATCCAACGACCTCATCACGCCTGTAGTTCTAACAAACTGGTCTAACTCAGAGCAGACAGACACTCCAATATGAACCTGCTTCTTGCCATCCTCCTCTACTATGATGCCAGTGAACGTAGCCCGTGGTGGATTACCGTCTTTCTTATTCAACGGTATTAGCTTCACATCAGATTCATCGTGTCTCAATATCACTAGCGGTTGACTACCCATGGTCTCTATGAATGCCTTCTTGAACTCAGCCATATCATAATCGCTCATCTTACTTTTATCCACCGTAATAATACCCATTGGGCTTGGCGGTATATACTTAGTGTGTACAACTACTGTTTCCATATCATTTAGTTTTAGATTTTACAGTCCAGCCTTCCCATGCGTTAGGTAGTGCTCCCTCTACATTGAAGTACTCATTGCCGCACTTCTCATTCAACTCCTTTTGGCTATATCTCCCTAAGGCATAAAATAGTATCATCTCTCGCTTAATAATGGTGTCTAACTCTACTCTTTCGTCTGTAGCTATAAAATGCTTATTCATTACAAAGCCTTCTTTGGTCACTAATTGACCGTCCTCGCTTCTGTGTACTAACTCCATTCTCATCATTGGACAAAGCTTACCATAAAATAGATAGCCTTTCTCTACTAACCAGTTCACCAACTCCACCATACCCTTTACCCACTCCTCCTTGAAGCCCTCCTCCTCAGTATATTCCACTACCCTACCTAGATAGGCCACTTCATACTCCTCGCCATCAACCTCCCAGCGTGTTTCGGTTACAGGGTTAGATAACTCATTCAATGTCTCCTCTGTAGCGTACTTTAAATAGAGTTCATTAATGTCTTTCGCTAGTAATGGTGATTGGTTCATAGTATATTGGTTTTAGTGTAAATCATCGCTTACGCTTGCCTATATTTATATTGTCTGGGGTCTTAGCACCATCAGATTCGTCATTTACCGCTCTCTCTATAAACTTTGTTACCCTCTCTTTATAGTTTGAGCCCTCCTTCATGGATATAGTTGTCTTATTATCAATCGTAAAGACCATTTCACCATATTGTAAGCGTCCCTCGGCAACGATCGTGTCTACATCCAGCTTATTCCATGCGTGATTCCTTGCGACCTTCCTAGCGTGTCCCTCGGAATGCTTATTCAAGCACTTCCTGCATTGTGAGGTCTTCCCGTCCTTAGATACCTTAGTGCTGTGGAAGTCATCCAGAATCTTAGTTTCACCACACTTAGTACAAACCTTAGATGGCTTCTCAGCTAATGCTGCCTCCTCCTTCTGTTTCGTCTCACACTCCTTACACCTATCCTTCAACCCATCATCATTTGTCCTATGTCTGCTGAAGTCATCAGGGTGCTTCTTCAAATCACAGGCTAAACATGTCTTCCAATCATCATTTACCACGCTTCTTTCATCACCACCATCTTTCTCTCTACACTCCAGACATATCGGGCTCAATACTCCACCTGCTGTAGTGAAACTTTCAAGTCGTGAAGGTTCATTACAGCGTGGGCACTCCTTACCATAGAGAACTCCACCAGCCTCATCCTTAATCACCATATCCGTATCTGTGACAAGCCTATAGCCCTGTCTTGGTACATTGATTATACGGTCAGCACCTAAAGCTTTCCTCGCATGCGCTACGACTGCATTCAATTGATTATACTCCACCGCATCCTCACTGCCCCATAGATGCTCCATTAGAGCCTCCCTGCTTATTAATTCATCAGGGTTTCTCCCCAGCATCTCCACAAGCCTAAATACTAAAAGATAGCTAATCACCTCTATTCCCTCCATAGTGATTACCTTAGCAGTGTGGTTTATCTCTAAAACACCAAGCTTAGTGACCTTATCTAGCACCTGTTCTTCTTCTACATGATCTTGGGTCGCTAATTTATACCCTAAGCAACTAATGTTTTGAACGTAATCTTTCCCTATAGCCCTCCTCAACACAGAAATATGAACTCTCAATGAATTCTCATCTTTCCAACTCCAGCTATCTCCCCATACCTTCCTCATTATAGAGGACTTTGTTGCCACATCATTAATATTATCAATCAATGCCTCCAATACACGAAACGCAGCCCTACCACCTAATACAAATTCTCCACCTCTATATACCTTTCTATTGGTGTGATTAACCTCAATATCATCAAACCTAGTCACCCTATCATTCTCCCCATGGAGCGATGGTAATTCCTCTACAGGCTCTGTTTCTTTAGCGCCAATATCGGTCTCCTCTACCTGTGGCATAATATGTTCTGGTGGTGTAGTGTATAGCTGATCATACTCAACAATCAGAAAGTCGTCAACAGGCCGTCTGAATACATGGGCTACACGCTTTACTATATTTATAGTTGGGTTCTTATAGCCTCCAAGTTCTAATCTACCTGTACAGCCATCATCGAATCCTTCCATATCATCAAACTTGGCTTGAGTTAATCCAATACCCTTTCTCAACTCCTTCAGGAGACTACCATTGAACTTTACAGATAAAACAATCTTACCGTCATCTACCATAGCCTAAATAACCTTAGTAGCTTCAAGAATGGTCGTTTATATAGTGGCACCCATAGCATCTCTAATAGGAACTCCGCCATCTCCAGAGTGAAGATAGGCTCATGACTAATATCATTCAAACCCATCATTCCATCATATTGGTAAGACTGGTCTACCCACCCCATTAGGTCTTCCCCATCAAGCTTCAAGAGAATCAAATCACCTCTAATCGTGCGAGTAAACATAAGAGCATATCCCCCGCCTAAATCCCAATACTTATCTACTCTTACAAATGGCCAAGATTTACCTTTCACATCGTCCCAATGCAATCTAATGTAACCTTGTATCAATCTCAGTATTTTCTTAGTGTCACTCACTACTTGGCTTGTTGGGTTGTACAGCGTTCTTATCAAACCGCTCAAAGAACTCATTGAACTCACGAACGAACACCCTGTTGGTGCTAAGCTTGCCACTAACCTTGACAAACTGATAGGTCACCGCTTCAATCCACTTACGTGTCTCAGGGTGTTTGAACCTACAATAGCCTATTATCTCGTACTTCTTTTTCTTGTATGTAAATTGTGCGCCTACCATAGCTTGAATAACGGTGATACCCACTCTGGACATTTACGCCTTGCGAAGATGACTACTCCTATGATGTCCTTATGGACAAACTTAGCTTTCATCTTCTCCATTGAATTACCTGTTGTTAATACGTCATCACATAATAGCACAGTCTTGCTTTCCTTAGTGGCGTACTTCCTCAATGCTTTCTCTAATCTAATGCCACCCGTTGGTATACCCATAACTATCTTAAACTCCAACTGCTCGCTAATCATCCAAGCAATACACTCTATATCCTCATCAGTCAGAGCATCGCACTCTATCTTGAAATCAGCTATAGAGCCTTCACTAAGTTGTATCCTGCCTTTCTGAAATAGATTCACACCTCTCCCTTTACTAACATATAGCCGTCTACTCCAGCCAATACAGTTATGTTTTCAAGTTCTCCACTGCTATTCTTAGCAGCCATCTCCAACACTACACTAAAACAACTAACCTTCACAAATGCTCTTAATTGTTCAGCTATATCGGGATTCGCCTCCGCCAACTCCTCATAATCTCTAATAAAGTTTCTACCCCATGTAGACGTGTCTTTATAATATGCTGCTATCACTGGCTCTACCTTCTCTTTGAAGTCCTTTATGTCTTGATATAACTTGATTCTTTCCCATTCAAATGGGTGAACCTTGAACACCTTCTCTTCGCTTAGGTTCATAATCTTCACTGACCTATGCTCTAACTCACCTAACTCATTCAAGTGCTTATATTCCTCATCAACTACAATCAGATGCTTATACTTATCATTGATTATCACACTTGTTCTCACGTAGTCATCATCGCCCTCCTTAGTTTGCCTCTTTATAGTGATAAAATCAGTCTGGTTGTTGAAGTCCTCAATATACTGTTGCATGTCTTCCTCAGTCATATCCTTCCTCATCAACAACCCTACCATTAGGCTCATTGTCTTGAACGCTTTGAATAGGGCTTCTTCTAGTTCTTTTTCTTTAGGTGTCTGTTCCATTGTGTTTGGTTTTATCTATTAACTTTGAATAGTTGTCCCGCAAGGGTTCGAACCTTGACTCTTCTGACCCAAAATCAGACGTGTTATCCAGTTACACCACGGGACATTCATAAATCCTTGGATTCAAATAATACGCTCCATCCCCGTCCCTTCTTAGTATCTAATAAGCTTAGATTAGATATGCCCCACTTGCCTTTCTTTATGAGGGCAGCGTAATTCATATGTTTATTCTTAGGGATACAACTGCTCAAGAACCGTCTTAGATACTCCTTAATCTCCTCAAGCGTATCTACCTCATCATTAGTAATAGATATATACGTTTCAGACATGGGTAAATATCACTAATGCGTGTACCGTCAGCCATATCATAGCCCATACCCATAGCATTATGTCCAGTATGAACCAATATGGTAGGTCTTCCCAGTTGCCTCTTATCCACCAATACAACAGTGAACAGGGCAATAGGAACCTATACCATTCATCTCTACGCCTTAGCCTCACTTGCCTGCCTTAGCTTTACCTCTCTTGACCTGCCCTACCAACTCATCAAAATCCACCTTGATAGTGGCTCCTCTGATTTCCTTCACTACGTAGATTTTAGCCTTAGTATTCACCTTGAGTACTACCCCATTGAACCCCAAGCCGTCAAACAATCCACCTATCTTCTTTAGTTTGAATGTTCCTTCATCGCCCACTTTTAGGGCTTTATTACTCTTTGTGTCTGCCATGATTATGTTGTTTTAGATATAGTTCTTGTAAACTGGTTTGGGCTCTGTTATACTTATCCATCAACGGTTCTACTATTGCAGCAAGACACCCATTACACCATTCATCCTTTGAGTGTTTAACTGTACATTTCCCATCAGGCTTCTCTACCTCCAACAATCTCTTTACTTCATTATAGTTAGATAATTCATAATTGTATTGACCAATTGCGGTTGTCCACCCAGCACCATAGTAAAGATTCTTGTTTGGCTTCTCAGGCTCTTTATGTTCTTGGTAGCCGTCTTTGCAAGCAGTACAATATTCAGGTGTATTATCTTCCAATTCTGGATGATCTTCAAATATACCGTCCATATAGTGTTCACACTTAACTAATATCTTGCCATCTTCTAGTTTGAAGCTATCCATCCTTATTGGCTTTACGTTCTTGTTCTTGTTTATGTCTTTCCTCCTTAGTAACTATGAAGCCATGTTTAATCAACTGCTCCTTATGATATTCATCGCTCCACTTCTCCCTCTTGCTCTGCTTCCAGAGGCTGTGTACGCTTACTCTTACTCTCATTCCACAACTACTTTAGGTATATTGTATTCAGGTGTCATCATATCATTTAGTTTATGGTGTCTTTAATATGCGCAATTCTCTTACATACACTTCAGTGGTAATATCCTTTTGGTCTAGTAGCTTCTTCAACATGACTGTCTTAGCCTCCCTGTACGCCCGTCTCGTGTGCTTCTGATGGTCACCAACCGTTATCTTTCTATTGTCTGTCATTTATCCAATCATCAAATTCCCTATCCTCTTCTGTATACTCATCATCCTCATTGCGCCGTGGAGGTCTATGCCAATTGACTCCATTGATATGGTCATCTATATACTCCTCTCCGTCCTTCTCAAACCTACTTCCATGAGTGTAATCTTCTCTTGGTTCGCTCATAACAATCCATATATCTTTAACAAATGAACTACTCCTGCTCCACCTAATACTAATCCGAACAACAGCAGTATCAAATACAATATGTCCTTATCTTCAAAGTGGCCACTGTTCTCGTCTATCGCCCTAAAGTTTGAATGTTCACCCTTATGACACTTAGGACAGTACCAAGTAGTCTCTGTCTCTACCATGGGGACTTCGTGTTCATTACAAATCAATTTCATACGCCCATTCTTTTTAGTAAGTCAACATAGTATATCTTCCCGTCCTTAAACCTGACCATACCACCCATAATAGATAGCGTCAAATTGAGCTTGTTCCGTTCCTTCTTAGTTAGCTTCTTCTTTTTCATTATCCCTTACTACATTAAACGTTCCTAATTTAAACACTGCAGGCTTCTTTCTTGTACATTCACACGGCAGATAGCCCATATCAGTCAAGATTTGTTTCTCTCCTTTTACAACGGGGGCAAACATCATCCTTCTCCACTACCTTCACCTCTTATGTATATCAAATTTACCTTTATTATTGTTACTATTATGCTCTTCTATTTCTTGTTTTAAGATGGCGTCGTCAACGTTTGCCGCACGGGCTTTGTTATCCCCTATCTTCTTGCCGATCGTTGCCAGTAGCCTCTCTTTTAACCCTGATTCGGCAGCCTCCTCTTGCGCCTCTGCCTTATCTTTCTTCTTAGCTGCTTTTTCAACACCCTCATTATGCTCACGCTTCTTATTCACTCTGGCTATATTATCAAAGTCATATGCACTAGCACTTGGATACTCTACCTCCTCATAATCAGCATCCTCAGTTTCATGCCCCAGTATATTATTAAACTTTGAATAGTAACTACTCTGGAGTGAGGCTACCAAGTCCATAGGGTCAATACCACTGCGGGCAGCCACTCTGCCTAAGATTAGCTGTGCCAAATTAATCTCTTTGAATACCTCTTGCTGTAAATGAACGTTGACAGTGCTCTCTATATTCACGTCAAAATTACCGTCAATGGTTAGCTTATCTCCTTCAGCCTCTTTCCTTACCTGTTCTAGTAACTTAATCATGATGTCAGCGTGGAACTTACTCTTGGTTATCTTGAATTGCTCCTTAGTTTCATTATACAGCCAGACTAATTCCTCTAGCCTACTACGCTTTACACCTAAGCGTATATCAGAATACTCACGCTTGTGTATCTCTATCTTCTCAGTGATGACGTTTAGATACTCTCTACGGTACTCAAACACTAAATCAATAGCGCAAGGGATGTGCCAATCCTCTGCTATAACACGGTGAACCTCCTTAACAGAGAACATACGCCCAAACAACTCTATAATCTCCTCTTGCTTAACGTCTAATAGCTTAGAGTTCCTACCTGATATAGTCACCCCATTCTTAACACCAAATGCCACCCTCTTCTGAACGTTAGCTTTGTTCAGGGTGCTATAGTACTTCTTCTTTCGGACTAATAATTCAGTGCGTTCCTCTAATGGTAGTCCCTCTATCTTCTTTTCAAACACGTGCTGTAACCAAGCGTAGTTGATGTTACGCTCGTCAGAGGCTTTAGCCATCGTCTGCCTCAATATAGATAGATTATTCATTGCCCTCCACTTAGCGTAGGCTTTCTTATCCTTCACCGCCCCGTGCGTAGGGTCTACAACCTTTTCTAGTTCAGTATCCATATTGAATTTTCATTAACACCAATTTCTTATGTCCAATGGGGTGTACGAACGTGGCACCTATTCCATTATAACTGGCATTCAACGACCTGTGTACTTCATATGAACAAATCGCACGTTCACTTCACCCATAGCGGTGTAGACCTTACTGTCACATCCACTCCAATGTGGATAACGCACAACTTCTTAATCATCTCCGTAACATGTGTCTTGAACTGTCTCCCCCAAAATATTCTGAACAATAGAGGCACTTGAATATCTATCTTAACTATTGGATAGGTGTGTCGCTTGTCTTTCGTCTCAACCATTCCCAACTCTGTCTCTACTACTATCTCCTTCACTGGATACCAATCCTCTAAGTAGTTCTTTATATCATTCTCTGAAGATAGGGGAACATTGAATACCTCATCATCCCTCAAGCCTATATGATACGGTGCAGCATCTCCTAAATGTTCTGATTTTGCTACTTTTATATCTCTCATATCTTTAGACTTACCGTTATAACATCCTCCTTTAAGGGACACTCCTCATGAACACCGTCATCTGGTAACTGCTCAAAGCCCCCATCTCCATTTAGTACTATCTCCTCATTTGCCTTACACCCATCTCTCCCGTATTCATTATCATAGTTACAGAAGGGACAATCTGCACAGCTATTTACTTCTACTATATTCATATGTTTGGTAGTATTGAATCTAATATATCATTTATCTCGTCTACACCTAAGCCTTCTATACACTGCGCTATGCCCTCAATCGTCATTCCCTCTACATACATTATCAGTATCTTCTGTATCACTGCAAGTTTATACATTATCCTGTATATGCCACCAAGTTTCTGTATGCACTCTGACTTATGTATACTCCCACCCAGTCCTTCTGCGTTGAGGTTACACAATTTCTCCAGTCTACTGTCTTACAGTTGTACTTCTTCATCATCATCTTCTGCACCTTAGCCTTCTGTCCTCCCATTAACGAGGGAGTGGCGTGATTATTCAGTATCTTGAGCAGTCCCTCTAATTCATAGACCTCTGTCTGTAATATGAATATCTTAATGGCTTGTATATAGCTTCTCATTCCTCTTCCTTCTTGACTACAATCACATCTGTAATAATGAACTCTTGTGTCTTCAAAGGTGCGATATGAATATCAGTTACCTTACCACCATTTCTCTCTACCTTGTAGCCTTGTATCAATTTGTTGTTTAGATGAGACTTCAACAGCATCTCTATTCCACTCTCCTGTGTCGCCTCCTCTTCTTCTTCAATGTATTCCCACTTATCTACTTTGTATGCTGCGTATAGGCACTGGCTGACTCTTCAAAGCCAACAAGGAATAGCTGGTCTTCATCTGTATAGATACCCTCTTTTGTTTCATCATTAAGGTCAGTCCACCTTACTTTACGCCCGTCTTCGGGTAGTGTCTTTTGATCAAATTTAATTACTATCATTCTCCTGTCCCCCTATATGCCACCAACTTCTGGTAATCTATATGGCTCACTTGAATCTCTACCATATGAGGATTCACTTCAGAGACGTTGGTAGAGAATATCACCTCATCCATATCGTATTCATTAGTCAACTCTTGGCGTACCTCTGCCCCCACCTTCCTTGTTATATCTTTAGGAAGATAGCGATTCAACTCGCTCATTATGAAGTCCAATTCCTCTAATTGGTGATCCATTACTCTGATTTTGACTGATTCAATATAGCTCATTTGATTTTGTTTAGTGTATTAACTCTGAATTCATTTATAACATCCACAAGAAGGCCATTCACCATAATCCGATACATATATGGTACCTGCCCAAATAGCTATCAATAACATAGCTGCAAAACTAACAGCCATTGTTATAGTTCCTCCATCCCACTCTCTCGGCTTCATGCTACCATCCCAATTAGAGTTGACAAGCCCTATAAGATGGACTATCAGACAAGCTATGAACAGTATTCCTATTCCCATCATTCGTGATGAAATCCACATTGTGTACACTTGACTGCCAGATATTCTGCTGGTGTTCCTCTGTTCTCTACACCGTGTTCCTCTTCCATATAGTTAATCTCCTCTAACTCCATCCCTGAATGCCAGAAGAACGACAGCATCACGTCTACCGTATTACCATCCTCTATCCATTTCTCCCTTGGATTCAGCTTACCTATGAGCCGTCTAAAGCCGTGCTCCTCTGTTGCCTCAACTAAGTCCTTATCAGCTACCCTTATGTAGCCGTCAGAGAGCCTAACCACCTTATCCAATACTCTTATCTCATGATGAACAGCAAACATTACTTTAGGCTTCACTAACTTCTTTCCTCCCTTGCCATCACGATATTCTATGCCATAGAACCTCATATTACCCATTGTATAGCCCTGCCCGTCAGGAAGCACTTTCCCTAAGTTCACTACATCAACCGTTACCAATTTAGCTATCGCTTCCATTACCAAATCTTCACTGTTATGTCCTCTATATCTGTTGGTGCTCTATCAGCTATGTGCTCCTTTAGATACCTTCCAAAGCCTCTCCCGTAGAGAACATTGAACCAGAACGGCATACTCACCTCCACCTTGAGATAGGTATTCCTTATGCCTGTGGTGAAGACATTAACTTCTTTAACTAAGTAGAAGTCCTTGCAGTACCTCTTTATGTCTTGAACTGAATGTAGTGTCTCCATCATGTGTCGTTGTATTGGTATTTTAAATGCTTGTACTGCCCTCTTAGCATCATACTTTCTTAGTTCATTTAAATCTTTTACGCCCTTTGGTAGTTCACTTGATATTGCATGAGGCTCACTCGAACGCTCTTCTTTAGTTGGTAGCGTGCCGTCCATTATTTCAAGAACATCCTCCCTGCCTCGTCTGATTGATCTTCTAGCTTATTCTTTTGAAACTGCATCACCTCATCTAAGGCTATACCCTCACTGTTTAAGTACTGAAGAAAGTAGAACAATACGTCCCCAGCCTCATCTATCTTCTGCTTATGAATAGGCTCCCTCTCACCTCTCTCGGTCTCCTCTCTTACCCTTTCAGCATACTCTGGTATATACTTAGCCAACTGCTCTTTCTTCAGCACGTTAGCCAATTCTCCTAACTCTCCCATTAGAGCGTTTATTGAATACAGTTCTGGTCTATCACTACCTTCTGGTCTGATGGAGTGTCGTCTAACCACTTGTTTAAAGTCCTCTATATTCATCTCTTCTGTTTAATCCTTCTGATTCGTGTCACTAGTACTCTATCTTTATCTTGAATGACTTTGTCTAACTTCAATACTCTATAGATAGCGCCATCTTTCAACTCTACATACAACTCCTCCCTGTCCTTCATATGCTCCTCCAACTCCTTATTCACTCTTGCTAAATCTTGCTCTGCTTCCCCAACGGTTCTTTCTGCTTGTTAATCTTCTTAGCTAACTCCTCCTCACAATGTAGTATAGATTCAACACCGCTTATTGCATAGCCCTCAACTATGGGTGTTTGTGGCTTTCGTTCTTGTTCGTCTGGTCTAGGCATCGTATTGCTTTGGTTGACGTTGAGGTGGTGCGCCCTTCTCAATTCTATCTAATGTTATAGTCATCACCCCGTTCTCAAACTCAGTTCTCAAGTTCTCTACAGGCTGACCTATGTGGATACCTGCCGCATAGTGAATATACTTGCCACCATTATGATGACAGAACGCTATGGATAATTCTTCTTTGCCAATCAGATTCACCTCTACCTCCTTCTCTTCCTTAGCATCTGGCACCTGTATGATCATCTTGAGTTGATTCTCAGTCACATCAAAGTCTGGCTGAAAGTAATCACCAGCGTTACCTTCCTTTGGGGGAGTGTCGTCACGAAACTTCATACCTGTGTTAGCCACTAAGTGAGGGTTTTCCTCAACAAGTTTCCTCATCCAACTCTTATCGTCCTCTGGTTGATACCGAGCATCAATATAGTTAGCATAGCCAGTTAGAACAGCATACACTAACACTGCTACTGATGTTATGATTGCTGCTATTTCAAATCCATTCATGATTCTATTATTTAATTTGTATTCTTATGATTGTTTCTCTACTCTCTAATAAACCTCTCACTTCTCTATGCCATTTTGTCACCGTACTTATCATCTCAAACTCCTCTATGTTATCTAACAGGGTGCAACCCAAGTCGGCCATCATAATTGTTCCTGACCCATCTTCAAACTCCTTATAGCGAACTTCCTTCAGGTAACAATGCTTACATTTCATCACCTTGCCGTCCCTCAATTTTACATTAGCGTCAAACGGCTCAATGGTTCTTATGATTCTCTCTAAATCCTCTCGTGCACCCCCAGAAAAGGACAAGTCTAAATCAAATCCTTCATACCTACCGCCTATGCTCTCCTTGATAGAAATAGTATCATTGACCACACCTGTACAATGCTTATCTAATAGTTCCTGAAATTCTTCACTTAGTTCACTCATTGCTATCGTCTTTTTGTCTAAGTATAGTTACTTGCCACCACGCTTTTATTAGGGCTTTCTTCAAGTCCCAATCTGCCTGAAAGAATAGTCTAATTACTATGAACCATACCACACAGAAGTCCCAGCACATAAATACAATCAAGAGCAACCCTAATACAACAATCACTATCCATTCTATTGTGCTCACCAGCGTAGTACTTGTCTCATATATAAACCGTGAACATCGAAACCAAACCGTTCATTCATTAATGTAGGTTGGCTGATGTAGTCTGCCTCAGCATCATCGTAGGCATCTTCCCACATAACCCAGTATCCCAACACGTGAGAGTTCTCCCTAATCAAGTGCGCCTTTATATAGTGACACTGGTCACCGTCAATAATCTTCAACCCCATAGGGTGCTTCCACACATAGATTGGGTCTGTTTTAGGGTTGTGAACATACAAGGGTTTGGTTCTGAACTTAATGGAGAAGCCAAGCGTTGGTAGTGGGAATATGTATAGCTTTCGGTTATCTCTATCCCAGAATGCCCCTATCCAGAGGTCATACCAAATGAATAATCTTTTCCATTTTAGAGGTGTCCAATCTTTCTTAAATGTTTCTAGTAAGTTTTTCATACCAATGTGTTTTCCAATTATTATCTATTGTAACTCTGATAAAAAGATAAGGACTGAACTAAGCATTAGCTTTCTGCTTGTTCCAATCTCTTTTTCTTCACTCTCTTAACACCGAACCTATTCATTTCTTCTGTGAACTCTGAGTAGGTCTGTATCGTAACGTTGTAACAATTCAGTGAGCTATTCTTCACTACTGTATACTCTTGTGTTGTCATTGGAGTTATGATGAAGGCACGGTCTACAAGTATATCAACTATCTCTAACCAATAACTGTGCGGCACTCTTGCCCTTATATAGAGGGTGTATCCATTTGCGCTATACTTCAGCCTTGCCTTAACTATATTCAGTTGTATCGCTGCCATGATAGTAATATAACTGAAATTCTTATCTTATTCACCTTCCTTCTTAATATAGTGAGTATCAGTTAATCTAAAACAAACATCTAAATCATCAGGTTGGTCTGTATATCTTGAACAATATATCCCTGTGAAGTATCCTCTCAATATTGTCTCCGCATAGGTGGCCTCTATCTCTAATTCTCCCTCAAAGAATTCTCTCCATCCCCCTGTTACTGTTGGTGAAGTGATTAGCTTTCTAGGTTGTATGAATGTCAAGTAGTCCATTACTTCAGGGTCGTATCATCCTCAATCATCTGTTTATAGATTTTATCTATTTGTAACAGATGTCGCTTACCCTTTATGTAG
>SDBT01002745.1_pt1 | contig 30872 bp, 24 predicted proteins | sample 2277101 | NCBI WGS metagenome assembly SDBT01 (sample SAMN10404973, study PRJNA504765) | marine sediment metagenome | isolation source: marine sediment core GS10_PC15, 103 cmbsf | place: Arctic Ocean: Southern Knipovich Ridge | collected 2010 | reverse complement strand
CAACCTGTCCTGAGCCCCGATGGACATCGGGGTCGAAGGAAAAGACGAAACGAGCCCCGTAGAAATAAGTTGCTAAATGTGATTACTTTCGATATATATCGAGAATTTTTCACGGGGCGAGCAACGCAACCGCAACCGAATAACGAATCCGACGGGGGTAACATAACCGAGTAACGCCTGTCCTGAGTTCATCGAAGGAAAAGACGAAACGAGCCCTTCGACGGAGTTTATCCTGAGCGAAGCCGAAGGGCTCAGGACTAGCAGCGCAACCGCAACCGAATAACGAATTCTGCCCCTACCAGCCGCGGGACCCGATCGGGGAGGAGGATATCGAGGGGATGAAGGCCCATATCCGGAGCGGCATCCTCGAGCCGATAATTGTCCACCAGAAGGGGGACGGATTCGAGCTGATTGCCGGAGAGAGGCGCATCCGGGCAGCGAAGGCCCTGGGGATGACGACGATCCCGGCAATGGTTTACCCGGAATTAGCTCCCGGCCATGGTTTACCCCGTTAGAAGCTCTTCCCGTAGGAGATTCACCCCTATTAGGCAAATTATTTAATGGGGCAAGGAACTTACTGAGCCCACACAGGGCTTTCTATCGGGGTTAAGATGATGTCCCTCCAGGAGAATCTGGGCCGAAAAGACCTCGATTGGCTGGAAATCGCCCGGGGATATAAGGCCCTCCAGGAGGAAGGGCTGATCCATGAGCAGATTGCCGACCTCGTGGGGGTGGATAGAGCGACTGTCACCCATCGCCTGAGACTCCTTAAGCTGCCGGAGGAGGTCAAAAATGTGGGGCGCCCCACATTTTCGGAAGCTCACGCGCTAGCTTTGCTCCAGTTGGAGACCCCGGAGGAGCAGTTGGAGGCCTTCAGAGTGTGGCAAAATTCACCAGTTACCTCAAAATCCTTCCGAAAAATCGTCAAAAGAGCTAAATCCGGCCTCCCAGCCCGGGGGGAGGTCAAAAATGTAAGACGTCTTACATTCTTATATTCCCCTCTCCCGCGTGAACGCGGGATGGGAGAGGGCCTGTCCTCCGTAGCTTTAGCGGAGGAGGATAAAGGGGAGGGGGGGATATTTGAATATTGCCACCAATTACCCAAAAAAGGCCAAAAAGTTGGGGCGCCCCAACTTTTAGGGTATTTTGTCCCCGGAGGAGGTAAAAAAGGTTAGGCGCCTAACCTTTTCGGAGTAATTTGTTCCTCAGAGAGGGCAAGAATGTATGGCGCCTTACATTCACTGAGGCACTTGAGCCCCTAATAAGGCAAAAATGTTGGACGTCCAACATTGTTAAAGGCTAAAAAGGCCACTTTGGCCCAAATCACCCAATTCAAAAATCCCCTCTACCCTCGGGGAGAGGGCAAGGGTGAGGGGGAATTTGTTATTTAGTAACTTTGCACTCTGAACCTTGCACCTTATCCGCCCAGGCACCATTAAAATTTTAAATTAGGACTTGACATCCTAATAATAAGGATTTATAATCCTAACATGGGAAAGATCGAACCGGACATTTTAGATGATCTCTTTACGGGGCTTGACCGCCAGATAGGAGTCCACGGAGGGATGTCCTTGGGTCTTGTGGTCTGTGGGGGAACAGCGCTGTTTGCACTCGGTCTGGTAAGTCGAACAACCAAGGATGTGGATGTTCTTGGCACAGTTGTTGAGAATGAAGAGGGTCTCAGGGTTCAAAAACTTGGGGAATTCCCCGGATGGCTCGTTGAGGCGGCAAAAATAGTAGGGCGGGACTTTGATCTACCCGAAAACTGGCTTAATCTCGGTCCTGCTTCGCAGGTTGAATCAGGTCTACCAGATGGGTTTGAGGAGAGACTTGTTAGAAAGAATTATGGGCAGTATCTGACAATCTATTTTATCAACCGGATTGACCAGGTCCATTTCAAGCTATACGCAGCAGTGGACCGCGGTGATTACCATGTGCAGGATCTTTTTGCTCTTAAGCCTACCGAAGAAGAGATGGAAATAGCGTCAAAATGGGTACTTACCCAGGATGTTTCCGAGGTTTTCAAATTGATTTTACAGGATTTTTTAAGGATACACGGACATGAGTCTATCGCTGAAAGAATTTAAAGAGCGGTTCGTAAATGACCTGCTCGAGATCCATTGGAGGCACTGGCCCGCGGCCGGCGTTTCGTCCCATGTTCAGTCCGAAGGATATTGGACGGTAGACCTCGAGGCCATGATAGTCTCAACCATGGCTATCGGTTTACATGACAGCCGTCTCCTCTCGGCTTCGCTTGAATGGTTGATTAAGAATGGACAGTGGGTGAACCTCTACCGGCTCAAGAGGATCGTCAAGGTCTTTTTGGAGACGTCCCCCGGGGCAAATGGGCCTGTTCTTACCCCGGGAGTGTTTACTTTAATGACCGATACCCATAATAAATTTGCTCAAAAAACTATTTTCAGCAAGGGGTCCGACACACACGATCCGGAGAGTGTCAATGTTAAAAAGTATGAAGAGATCTTCAGCGTCTTCCAGATAAAGGGGGTCGTGACCGAGCCCAAGGTTCAGCAACCTCCACTGCTTCAGCTGCTACTGCGGTCTATCTTTGGTGTGGATGCCCGGGTTGAAGTCCTTATCTATCTTTTACTTAACCCCGGGGGCAATTCCAACTCCATTGCCCGGGAGGTCTTTTACGATCAAAAAAATGTCTACCGGATCCTGGGAAAATGGGCAAAGGCCGGGGTGGTGACGAAGGTTGCCGGAAAGAAGATTGGAAACTATTATCTGGAGAGGGAAAGTGAATGGCTTAATGTCCTGGGTTTAAAGGAAAAGCCCGGTTACCTGAACTGGGTCAGGACCTTTCTGGTATTGGACCAGCTGGCAAAGGCTCTTTCGGCTTCTCCGTGGTCTGATGACGAATATCTGCTTTCTTCCCTTTTCCGTGACCTTTTGCCGGAGGTAAGGTTAATCGGTAAACCTCTGAAGGTCCGGGTTCCTGAGCCCGATTCTTATCCCGGGGCCCAGTACCTTGAGCCTTTTGGCCGAGCAGTCCTTGACATACTTGGGGGACTTAAAGGTAATAATGCCCGCAGATAACACCGATCCCCGACACGGAACCTGTCCGCCCCAGGCGGATTCCCTTTGAACTGTGAACTCTGAACTTTGCACTTTGATTCGCCCCCGATCTGCCTCTTATATTCCCTCTCCCCTGCCTGCCCTGAGGAGCTTTATCCTGAGGCACTCGAAGGGCGAAGCGTCTCGAAGGGGTGGGAGAGGATAGGTGAGGGGGAACATAACCGAGTAACGCCTGTCCTGAGTTCATCGAAGGAAAAGACGAAACGAGCAGCGCAACCGCAACCGAATAACGTCTACATACCGTAGCTATCAGCATAGGTGGATTTGGATTTTTATAGATGCGGTGATGTAAAGATTGAATATGACGAATAAGCTCATTTCAACGGCAAATTTCATATGTTATTTTCGCTTGTAGAAATAAAAAATTGTTTATTATCGAAACTTGACATTATCGATAATAACTCGGGATAGAATCAAGTTTTGGTTTTTTTACTTATTATATGAAACAATACTTGCATTTAGTATTACTAATTGCAATAATAGTTGCATATGGTAAAACGGTCTTATTGGATTCAAGAGATAGAGGGTGAGTGGCGTCGTCGTTCGATTATCTGGCTTTCTGGAGTCCGGAGGGTTGGAAAGACATTCCTCAGCCGTTCCTTTGATCAGATCGAGTATTTCGACTGTGAGCTTCCTCGGGTCCGAAGACAGATGGAAGACCCCGAATCCTTTCTTAAGGCTCTAAGGGGAAAAAGAGTTGTTCTCGATGAGATTCACCGACTAAGGAATCCATCAGAACTTCTCAAGATAGCGGCAGATTACTTCCCGGAAACCAGGTTGTTAGCCACCGGATCATCAGCACTACAGGCCTCGTCCAAGTTTAAAGACACGCTAACCGGACGCAAAACCGAGGTGTGGCTGACTCCCATGATTAGTACGGACCTTGAGGATTTCGGTAAAAATGAGATACCTCATCGGCTCTTGCATGGCGGTTTGCCTCCCTTTTTTCTGAGCCGCGAGCTTCCCGAGCAGGATTTCCAGGAGTGGATGGATTCTTTTTGGGCCAAAGATATCCAGGAGCTCTTCCGGGTTGACAAAAGGGCATCATTTCAAAGGTTTTTAGAGCTTCTCTTTATAAACAGCGGAGGAATTTTTGAAGCGACGAAATACGCTTCCCCTTGCGAAATCAGCCGTCCGACCGTTTCCAGTTATCTTAAGGTGCTGGAGGCTACCTGGGTTGTCCAGGTAATAAAGCCTTTTTCGAGGCGTCGTCAAACCGAGATCATCTCTGCTCCCAAGGTGTACGCTTTCGATACTGCCTTTGTTTGCTACTATCGGGGTTGGCATGATCTCCGCCCTGAGGATATGGGATATTTATGGGAGCATTTCGTATTGAATGAAATCCAGGGACGGGGTCAAGCCCGAAATATTCGCTACTGGCGAGACAAACGGGGACACGAGGTGGACTTCATCCTGGTTAGGCCGGGCCAGAAGCCGATTGCCATTGAGTGCAAATGGTCGGCCGATGCAGTAGAAATGAGGAACCTGAAAGCATTCCGTCGGATGTATCCGGAGGGAGAGAACTGGATCGTGGCCCAGGATGTAGAACGTTCATTCAGACGAGAGATTGGAGACCTTTCTCTGGAATTCTTAGGCCTTAAAGATTTTGTCGACCGTTTAGAACAGGCTTAATTCGTTTTCCTCCTCCCCTGTCCAACTAATTCCCCTCTCCCCTTTTGTGAGGAGAGGACCTGTCCGCCCCAGGCGGATTTGTTTTGTATTTTTCATTTTGCAACTTGTCCTGAGGAGCTTTGTCCTTAGGCACTCGTAGGGCGAAGCGTCTCGAAGGATTTGACATTTATTTAGGATTTAGAGTTTAGTGCTTAGGGTTTTGTTTGAAATTGGGGCTTCGCGCGGGAAAGCATAGGTTCAAATACGAGAATCCCAAACTGGGAGTTACGAAGGAATTTGAGATCGAGATTCTCAAGGACAGGACGCTCCGGGTAAATGTATATATGAATAAGCCCTCAGGCGAAGATGCAAAGATCAGGTTCCTTGACTATTAAACCACTATTTTCCCCTGTTTGGTAATTGGGATTTTGATATTTGATATTGTTTAGGATTTAGTATTTGGGATTTAGGATTTGTCCTTACTATGGAGGATGTAAAGATTGAGTTTCTTAACAATTAACCCATTTATCTCCTCTCCCCTGCCTGTCCTGAGGAGCGGAGCGTCTCGAAGGAGGGGAGAGGATGTAAGGTGAGGGGGATCTTAATCTAAAATCTCTAATCTAAAATCTACAATCTATTACAATTGCATGGCAATTCAGTGTTGCAAATTCCCACAAACTGGGATAAGATAAAGCAAGCTGGGAAAAAGATAGTATCCATTTTTCCTGAAAAAGATGACTGTTCCTAAAAAAGTATTTGAACTAATCGAAAGATTTGATCGGAGTCTAAAAGCCTATCGGTCCGGCCAGTATAAAGAAACCCCGCTTCGGCTTGAATTTATTGATCCACTTTTCAAAGCTCTGGGTTGGGATATGGATAACGAGAAAGGTGCTCCCGAGGCTTACAAGGACGTCATCCACGAGGATGCTATCAAGGTTGGCGGTATCACCAAAGCCCCGGACTATTGCTTCCGCATCGGAGGTACTCGCAAGTTCTTCCTTGAAGCCAAAAAACCCTCGGTTGACATCAGAGGCGATGCTCATCCGGCCTTCCAACTCCGGAGATACGCTTGGTCGGCTAAACTCCCGCTCTCGATCCTTACAGATTTTGAAGAGTTCGCCATCTATGACTGCCGGATTGAGCCTATTAAGACCGACAAAGCCTCCACTGCTCGTATCCTCTATTTCAAATACACCGAGTACCTCGACCGCTGGGATGAGATCGCCGCTATCTTCTCACGCGAGGCCGCGGACAAGGGTTTATTCGACAAGTACGCTGAGTCTACCAAGGCCAAGAGAGGCACTGCCGAGGTCGATGATGCCTTTCTCAAGGAAATCGAGTCCTGGCGGGATATGCTTGCTCGTAATATTGCCTTGCGCAATCCTGAGCTAACGCAGCATGAACTCAATTTCTCTGTTCAGCGCACTATTGACCGCATTATTTTCCTGCGCATCTGCGAAGATCGGGGCATTGAGGTTTACGGACGGCTTATGGGCTGCCTGAACGGTACCCAAGTTTATAAGCGGATCTGTCAACTATTCCGTAAAGCTGATGATCGCTATAACTCTGGCTTGTTTCATTTTCGCCGGGAGAAAGGCCGGACCGGACTGCCGGACGATTTGACGCTGAGCCTGAACATCGATGATAAGCCGCTCAAGGATATTATCAGAAACCTTTACTATCCTGACAGCCCCTACGAGTTCTCGGTCTTTTCGGCCAACATTCTCGGACAAGTCTACGAGCAGTTTCTCGGTAAGGTGATTCGCCTTACTTCCGGCCACCGTGCCGTAGTGGAGGACAAGCCCGAGGTCAAGAAGGCAGGCGGTGTCTATTACACCCCGACCTACATTGTGGACTATATCGTCAAGAACACCGTTGGTAAATTACTTGAAGGTAAGAAGCCGGGACCGCGCGGGGGCGTGAGCAAGCTTAAGATTCTCGACCCCGCTTGTGGCTCTGGTTCGTTCCTTATCGGCGCCTACCAGTATTTGCTTGACTGGCACCGTGACCAGTATGTAGCTGATGGCCCGGAGAAACACAGAAAAGTGTTGTACCAGGGTTCCGGTAGCGATTGGCGGCTCACCACCGCGGAGCGCAAGTGTATTCTGCTCAACAACATCTACGGTGTGGATATTGACCCGCAGGCCGTAGAAGTGACAAAGCTTTCGCTGCTTTTGAAGGTGTTGGAAGGCGAGTCGGAGCAGACGCTGTCAACACAGCTTCGGTTATTCCACGAGCGAGCATTGCCTGATCTTGGGGATAATATCAAGTGCGGCAATTCGCTGATTGGCCCGGATTTTTATAACAAGCAGATGAGCTTACTTAACGATGAGGAGCATTACCGTATAAATGTCTTCAACTGGGAGGCAGAGTTTCCGGAGATTGTGAAAGCAGGCGGCTTTGATGCTGTAATTGGCAATCCTCCCTATGATGTCCTAGAGAAGGAACGCGGTGCGAGTTCTTGGCCTCATACAGCATTAAGTGAATATGTTAAAATTAGGGATGATTATCGGACTGCTCTTGGTGGCAAGTTGAATCTATTCCGTTTCTTTATCATTCAATCACTAAAATTGACACGCAATGGTGGTTGGTTCGGAATGATTGTACCGATGGCATTACTTGCTGATATAAGCTGTACTCAGACACGGAAACAACTAATACTCTCAACAAGTGAATTGCTTTTTGATTGTTTTCCACAAAAAGATAATCCGAATCGGCGAGTTTTCCTTTCGGCAAAGCTTTCTACTATTATAATTACCAGTAGAAAATCAGACGCAACTGCCGAAGTAAATGCAAAGTTTACTGTCAGGGTATATCCGTGGAACAACTTTGATGATCCCTTTCGGGAGTGCAAAATCCATTTTAAAGACATAGTTCTGCTTGATCCTGATACTCTTCCTATTCCCTTAGTTAATAAGAAGCAATGGAAGCTTTGTTTAAAATTGCATTCAACTGCAGGCATTATGCGCCTTGGTGATGTTAAAGACTTCATTGTCAGACGAGGAGAAATAAATCAAACGATTTATCGGAATTTTATAACAGACAAATCGAAAATGGCGCGTCTTTTGAAGGGAGTTGAAGTGGGCCAATTTCATATTCGTGGTCGGCTGAGTCAAGGGTATCGTGAGTGGTTTGACGAGAATGAATTCATGCGTGTTGGCAAGCCTAAGCAAGTAGTTTATGAGCAACGAATAGCCATTCAACGAATCACTGGAGTTGATGAGCAACTTAGAATTGTTGCAACGCGGATAGACCCACCAACTTATTTTGCTGACTCTACTAATTCTATCTCCCTCCAACCCGAATCTAAATACCAGCTTGAGTATTTGCTAGGATTATTAAATTCTCGCCTTTTCCAATGGCGTTTCAAACTTACTAGCACTAATAATAACGTTGGAGTGAACGAGTTGAACATAATGCCTTTCTGCACAATAAATTTTTCTGATAATTCCGACAAAGCTCTTCACAATCGTATGGTAGAACTGGTCGAACAGATGTTGGAATTACATATGCAGTTGGCTGTTGTGAAGATTTCAGATCACAAGACACGATTGCAGCGCCAGATCGATGCAACGGATCGACAGATCGATGATTTGGTCTATAAACTTTATGGAATTAAAGAGGATGAAAGGAAAATAATTGAAGGAATGGGATGAAGAAAATAAAAATTCGACAGATGATAAATATAGACGAAATTGGTGGCGGGTTCTATTTCTCTAGTCAATAATCAGGTGACCCTGATACCCTTATGAAACTGTGACCTATAGGAGAATTGCTTTGGATACTTAAATAGTTGGGAAATGAAAGGAGACAAACATTGGAGACGTATGACCCATTACGTGCTGCCTTAGAAATTCGCGAGCAATTAGCTTCTGAGAAAAGAAGGATTGCGTTCTTTTTAGGAGCTGGGACGTCTAAGGCTGTTGATTTGCCTGACATAAATGAGCTAACCAAGCATGTTTTCGAGCGACTTCAGGAACCTTTCAAAACACAGTTTGAGAATATAAAAAGTGGGCTACCAGAGAACTCAAATGTCGAGAACGCGCTTGATCGAATTCGCATCTATCGTGAACTAATTGGTGATAGTGAAGAGAATGAATATGCCGGTCTAAAGGGAGCCACTGCTGCAAGAAAACTGGATTCCGCAGTTTGTCAGACCATCTGTGAGATTGTCCGTGGAGATCCGCCAAAGGGATTGAAACCGCACTTGATTTTCGCGCAGTGGCTTCGAACACTCCATAGTAGTCGCGACTGGCCAGTAGAAATTTTCACTACTAACTACGACCTTTTACTTGAGCAGGCAATGGAAGATTCCGGCGTTCCATTTTTCGATGGTTTCATTGGTTCAGTCGCTCCCTTCTTTATGCCCGAATCAGTTGAAGCGGAGGAGGGAAAGACGAATAAATCTGCTTATCCACCAAGAGTATGGACTCGTTTATGGAAGCTCCATGGATCAATTAATTGGCATTTGCAAAAAAACAAGGAAGGCAACAGAGAAAGAATAACTCGTTTATCTGGTTCAGAGACTAAAACTGGCGAAGAGTTGGTGATATTTCCTTCTCGTGAAAAATACACACAATCCAGAAAACTTCCTTTCCTAGCTTTTCAAGATCGCTTCCGGAAATTTCTTTCCATTGGAGAATGCCTTGTTATCGTTGTGGGCTATAGCTTTTCCGATGAACATTTGAACGACATAATGTTTCAAGGACTTCGTTCTAACCCACGTTTGGCCATCACAGCTTTCATACATTCAGCGTTATCTGACAGAATCATCCAATATGGCAAAGAGCACAGAAATCTGGCATTCTATGGACCTGATAAAGCATGTATTGGTGGCACAGTTGCCCCTTGGGGTGAACCCAGTAGGAAACGAAAAGAGACCGAAAACTGGCCCTTTTGGCATGAGGAATCCAAACGCTTTACGTTAGGGGATTTCACTTTCCTTGCCACGTTTCTTGAATTATTAATTGGCTACCGGCAATCTTTAACAGCCACTCAAGAGGATATCTTACCTTTGACGGATAAATAAGCACTACCCAAGGAGGACTTTTAGCCATGAAAACTGATGTTACATACCTCGGCCTCGTTCGTCGGGTAGTGGGGGTAAAAGTATTCGTCGAGATTTCGCCTGAAGTCCCTTCTGCCAGCCCAATCATTCACGGCAGAGTTTACAGACTGGGTCAGGTCGGTTCATTTGTGCGAATTCCTCTTGGCTTCCTGAACTTGTATGGCGTTGTCTCCATGGTTGGTGCCTCAGAAATGTCCCATCTGGATGAAATAGATATTCCCTTTCCTCACGGACAACGGTGGATAGAAATTCAACTTGTAGGTGAATCGCACGGAATGGAGGAGTTTCAACGGGGTGTCAGCATATTTCCCACACTTGATGACGAAGTTCACATTGTTACAGAGGATGACCTTGCTCTAATCTACGGAACTCCTGGTCCTTCAATGGTGCAGATTGGCACTCACGCTGCGTCAGAGAGCCTACCTGCAACTATTGACATTGATAAAATCGTTACACGTCACGTAGCTATACTGGGATCTACTGGTAGCGGCAAGTCGAACACAGTTGCTGGATTTCTTAAAGCACTGACTGATGGCACTTTCCCCAGTGCGCGTATCGTCGTCATTGATCCCCATGGTGAATATGGTGCTGCATTACAAGGTCGAGCGCGTGTTTTTGCTATAGGAGATTCTACACACCCATTGGTTATTCCTTGCTGGGCACTTTCCTTTGATGAACTCGCATGGTTTCTGGTAGACCGTAGTGCTGCTTCTGAATCACTTCAAGATGCAGCATTGCGTGATCACATCTTTGAACAAAAACGTGCGAATTGTTCACGTCTACGGGCTGGCGTAATTGCATCCAATGAAATAACAGTTGATTCACCAATCCCATTTTCTGTGCGAGACCTCTGGTACCATTTTGATCGTAAAGAAAGGGTGACATACGAAGACATGGGGAGGACGAAAGAGGCACTTGTAAATGAAGGGGATCCTGCTACATTAACTCCAGCACAGTTTAAGCCCCCAGGTGCTGGAAGTAGCCCACCTTTCAAGCCAACGACAGGTCTATTTATGGGGCCCTATCTAAATAAGATCCTGGGCCGTCTCAAAGACAGAAGATTCGATTTTCTTCTGAACTCAGTTGAGTATGATGGATTCAAAAAAGATTTGCACGACTTACTTATGAATTGGATCGACCATGAAAATGCTATAACCGTTTTCGACCTTGCTGGTATCCCTTTTGAGGTAATAGACCTTGTCGTTGGAGTTATGACACAAATACTTTTTGAGGGCATGTTTTGGGGTCGTGATCTCCCTGGAATTGGCAAACAAAGACCCCTTCTGATTGTATATGAGGAGGCACATTCTTACCTACCTAGAGGAGGCAGTACCCAATTTGTAGCAGGTTATGCTGGGCGCACTGTTCGCCGTGTTTTCAAAGAGGGGCGGAAGTACGGAGTTGGTGCTATCGTTGTGAGTCAGCGTCCTTCGGAACTAGATGAAACAATTCTTTCACAATGCGGAACATTTTTTGCACTTCGTCTTTCTAATAGCGATGATCAAGGACGAATTAGATCTACAGTCCCCGATGCATTGGCTGGCCTGATAGACCTTTTACCGGCACTTCGAACAGGCGAAGCCCTTGTTCTCGGTGAAGCAGTGCAAATACCAAGTCGTATCCGGCTTCCACTAGTTGAACCACGACCTAAGAGTGATGACCCTGAACCTGCAAAACGCTGGAAAGAGGATCGTGTAGCTAATCCTACTTATGCAAAGGCCGTAACCGGTTGCAGGCGTCAACGAATGGCAAAACCATCTGGAGGAGGTGATAAGAATGAATAGAGTCCCAGTTCAGTCAAGCGACCTAGCATCGGTCGGATATGATCTAGCAAGTTCGATACTGGAGATTGAATTTCATAGCGGTGGAATTTACCAGTATTTTGGAGTGCCACAATACATTTATGAAGGCTTGATGAGTGCAGGATCAAAAGGTACATATTTCCACCAAAACATAAAGAATGCTGGTTACTCTTATAGCAAGATTGGTTAATATAGTAAATACCACGTAATTGAAATAAGAGATCAATTCTGGGGACACCTTACTTATTTCTTGATAATTACCGGTCAATTATCTAAGAGAGGATGAGGGTCAGAGCTTGACTTAAAACTTAAAGAAAGTGGAAAAAATCGGGGACGGGTTCACATTTTATTGATCTTGACAGATGAGCAAATGATGGTGCAGATTGAATTGAAGATAAAACGAGCGCTGTCACTATTTTCCAATAGAGCGTATCTATAGAGATATTAGTCAATAGTCAAGGTTTGACCCTGACCCTGCTCTCTCTAGAGAGAATTATTGAAAGTGGTAAAGAAGTTTTCCTTCTCAGAAAGGAAAAATATGGATTTTAAGGGAAAATGCAAGGGCAAAACCCGCACCCTTAACAGAATAAAAATTAAAGATTCAGCCTCACATTCTGCCATACCTTGATTTATTGATAGTTAGTTGTCATCAACCAATAGATAGGAGGTTTAATGGTTCGCTTATTGTTAGATACCTGTGTGATTCGAAATTGCCTGCACCAGTATGCACCTATTCCAGACTTGGAGCAATTAAAGAATTATAAGCCAAAAATTTTGGTTTCTATCCCAGACCCGGCATTGGCGGAACTGACCTCTCAACTTTTCAATAGTCAAATTGTTTTTAAAGACTGGAGTTTAAGAATTCATCAGTTAGATGATGTGCTTGATCCTGACATGCCTATTTGCCCAAGTGGAATAGAGCTTTCATCGCTATCAGGTTTGATTGAAGGACAGCCGCTTTATACAAATGACTCAAAAATATATTATCGTGCCATATGGCAATCAATGGAAAATGCACAGTCACTAAATGATTTGAGAAAGGGTTCGATATATAAAGATTCAGGCGGAAAATTCCAAAGAATTGAATTCGATAATTTATTGATTCAAAAAGTAATGGATGAAGAGCGTGAAAAATTTATACGTAGTATTCAACAGATTAAAATACTTCTCAAAGAATCAGGTACCCCCCCGGAAAAGATTGAACATTTAATTCTATCTGGAATGGAACCGAGGGAAGGTTATTCATCAAATTCTCGTGATAAACTAGATGCAGTTTTGCGGACCCTTGCCCAAATTTATGAAATGTCGCTTAAAGAGAAAAATGCTTATAATCCGGCAGCACGAAAGCGAAGGGGTGACTTTATTGACTGGTCTCTCCTATTTGCGCTTGCATTGCCTGCAATCATCTGCACAGCAGACACCAAGTTTGTCCGAAGAATTCGTCAAAAAAAATCGAAACAATTAAGGTTAGTGATCACAGTTGAAGAACTCAACCAGCACCTTATGAATGGTTCTCTGCATGTCTTGGTCGAAGAGTAAGAGGATCCGGGGTCGCACCTTGAGTGCGCCGAGAAAGTTCCTTAGCTCTTGCCAGTGATCTGCCCGCCGAACAAGTTCTATGGCAGGCGGGAAGTCTGGCTTGGACAAAGGTTAGCCACCAGTTCAACACCAAATCCCACATGCAGGGAGGTAACGAACTGGGAAAAAATCGGGGACGGGTTCATATTTTATTGATATTGACAAATGAGCAAATGATGCCGCAGATTGAATTGAAGATAAAACGTTTGCTGGACATATTTCCCCCCGAATGATTAATCATAACTCAAGAATTAGGAGGTTAAACAAATGAATATATTAGAGCTAATGATAGGTATTAAAAAGCTTGACTTTGTATTACCTGAATTTCAGAGAGAATATGTATGGACTCGAGAGCAAGCTAAACAATTAATTATATCCCTTTTTAAAGATTATCCAACTGGTGCCCTGCTCTTTTGGAAAACAGACAAGCCACCTGATATAAAAAACAATGCAGTAGACAGAACAAAAATGGGGTCAACACATGTAATCCTTGACGGTCAGCAGAGACTTACAGCGTTGTACTTGTTTGCCCAAAACGAAATACCTCCATATTATAGTGAAAAGGATATTAAATGTGACCCACGAAACTTGTATTTTGATCTTTTAAATGGAGAATTCCAATATTACCAGAAACAGAGAATGGCGGGCTCAGCCGTATGGATGGCGATTACCGATTGCTTCATAAATGAAAATGTTAATCCCTTTGAAATAGCAAAAAAATTAACTCAGGAGGAAGTAGAAGCCTTTCAAATTGCTCAGAAGATCAATATAAATTTAAACAGCTTGAAAAACGTTTTGAAAAAAGAGTACCCGATACAAAATCTGCCGCCAGATGCAACAATTGATGAGGCCATAGATGTATTCGATCGGGTGAACAGCCTTGGAACAAAATTGACTGATGCAGAGCTTGCTTTGACCCACATCTGTGGAAAGTGGCCCCAGGCGCGTAAAGAAATGAAAAATTACATCAATGAACTTGAACAAAGCCACTTTTACCTAAATCTCACATTCATGGTCCGTGCCCTTACGGTAATAGTTAGGGGGAGAGCACTATTCGAGACTATTCATGATGCAACCAAAGAGGAATCTATGGAGGGCTGGAAGAAGCTCAAAAAAATCATTAATTATTTAATTGCAATCTTGCCTAAGCATGCTTCTATTCATTCAACGGAAAATTTAAGTTCAACAAATGTCCTTGTCCCTCTCGTTTCCTATTTGTCGAAACACGGGAATTTTGATAGCGATATTACATTGCGCCGGGCCGTCCATTGGCTCTACGCAGCAAATACAAGAGGAAGGTATACATCTCAAACAGACCAGCGATTGGATCATGATATTTCTCTGATTCTCAGACATGATAACCCCTGGTCTCACTTGGTTGACGAGATAATTGATCAGCGTGGCAGAATTGAAGTTTTACCCGTTGACATAGAGGGAAGAGGGAAAGGACATCCTTTCTATAGAATGGCTTCTGTCCTGACAAAGGTAAATGGAGGAATTGATTGGCTCAACGGACATCCCCTTGACATTAAACAATCTGGCTATTATGAGATTCACAGCCACCATATATTTCCACACTCCAAGCTGTACACTGAAGGTGGATATGATAGTAGAAACCATATCCATAAAAAGATTGTCAATGAAATAGCAAACCTTGCCTTCCTTACTGCTGACAGTAATTGGACCCTATCCAGCGACATGCCAGAAAAATATTTCATTGAGATAAAAGACAGGTATCCAGGAGCACTGGAAAAACAGTTCATTCCTCTAAACCCGGAATTATGGAAGATTGAGAACTATGAAAAATTTCTGGCAGAGCGCAGAAAGCTAATGACTGCTACCTTCAATGAAGAGATGAAAGAACTCCTTGAAGAGACGAAACCTGCTCTAGTAACAAGCGTAAAGGAACTCATCGAAGGAGGTGAGAATGGACAGGTTGAGTTCAAATCATCGATGCGCTGGGACACAAGAAGAAATCACGTAAACAAGGATCTTGAAAAAGTTATTGCCAAATCGATTACTGGGTTCTTGAATACCAACGGAGGGACTTTATTGATAGGAGTGGATGATGATGGAAGCGTGCTGGGGTTGGAGAATGATATTAATTCCATTGGAAGGAAAGACATTGATGGATTCCAGCAAAAGCTTGTGCAAATGCTAGTAAATTTCCTGGGAACTGCCGTCACTACCTGGATTAGGATCGAGTTTGACATCATTAATGGCCAAAAGGTCTGTGCTGTGAGGATCGAACGAAGCCAGCATCCGGTATTCCTTAAGGAGGGAAACAACAAGGAATTCTATATTCGCTTCGGAAACTCAACCCGACAACTAGACGTGGAAGAAGCTAATCAATACATTGCAGATAATTGGGGATAGAAAAGAGGAAAGAGGGTCACATCTCAATTATTAATTATTCATTTGGGAAAATCGAGGACGGGTTCACATTTTATTGATATTGACAAATAAGCAAATGATAGAAAAAACAGGGAATAGGAGTAATCAGGGTCAAAGCTTGACTATTGACTAAATTGTTTTAAAGCAAATGATGCCGCAGCTTGGATTGAAGATAAAACAGTCCCACTATCCCTATTTTACATTTTTGAATATTCGGATTTAGAAGCTGAAGTTAGATGAAAACAACGCAACAAGTAAACAACGTCCCCATCCTCGCCACTACTTTTATGATATATAATCACCAAGTGAGTAAAAAAGGGGCATACAACTGAGTGGCAAAGGAGACAAAGAAAAGGCAATCTTTTAATAAAGAGAAGTTTAGATTATGAAGAAGTTATTAATGAGCAGAAGTAGAAAAATTGGGATAATTTTTATCCTTATCGGATTTACCTTACCTTTAGTTCTATTTGCCTTTGCTTCCGACTATTATCCGGGAGCTGGAATATTAGGAAGTCTGTCTATGATGAAATTAGTAATTTCAGAAGAGATTCGTTGTAGCAATATAAAGGTAGAGCCAGGGTCCTTGAAGAGTTTTAAAGAAGCATCTGAGTGCGGGATCCTTAAGGGCCCTGACCCTATTATTAAGAGAGAAAGAGCAATCCCTTATAAATACATTTTAGCAATTGGCATTATACTAATTTCCATAGGAATAGGTATGGTAATTATGTTGCCAGGACAAAAAATTAAAGGGGGTTAGGTTAAAGCGGAAACGGGGTCAGGTCTACACTCTTGACAGAAAGGCTCAGGCCCGCACTCTTGATTATTGAAATAAGTTGTTTTAGAAATAACTTAACCCTAAATCACAAGGAGGTAATATGACAGAGAAAGCCTCTCTCACCGTTGCGCGGAAGTCAGAGCAACGGATCTGGATCGTTGATCGGATCTTGGCCGCCATGAGGGGGAATCAGGGTCAAACCTTGAGTGCGCCGAGAAAGCTTCTTAGCTCTTGCCAGTGAAAGTCTGGCTTGGACAAAGAGATCCGGGGTCACATCTCAATTATTCATTATTCATTAGAAGGGAGTCACGGGTCAGAGTCATTTTTCTCCTAAGTTGTTTTAGAACTAGCATCCAATAAATTTATGGGAAAAAACAAAAAGCTGTCAAGGTTTGATCCTAGTGACTATTTATAAAAGATAGAATTATGCAAGAAACTGGAAATTCTAAAATAATCAAAAAACTAGAATGGGGAAAATACGTTTCTCCTCTCTCCGATAGAAAAACAGCTCCATTTAATTGGTATGCATTTAAAAATAGATTTGGAAGTGAACTTGTTTCAAAGATATTCTCTATGTTTGGGGTATCAAAAGGTCAAACTATTTTTGATCCTTTCTGTGGCGGCGGGACAACACTTATTAAAGCAAAATTAGATGGGTGTAATGCGGTCGGCATAGATATTTCTCCCTTTTCCGTTTTTTTAACGAATACCTTACTTAAGACATATAACCCAAATGAATTAGAAAAAACATTAAAATATATTTCACATGAAACAAACCAAAAAATAGAAATACCTGATGTTGAAATACTAAAAAAAGCCTTTTCTGATTCGACGCTAAAGTATATATATTCTCTTAGAAATTCAATTGAGTCTTTAAATTCTTCTGATAAGGATTTTTTCCTATTCTCTTTGCTAAGTATCTTAAATAGTGTTAGCAAAGCTAAAAAATCAGGGGGATTTCTTAGAATAACAAACCAAAACAAAGCTTCCATTAATATTGTTAAGCAAATGTTTATTGAAACTTGTAATAAATTTATAAACGAGTTGAAATATGTTAAATATTCCAAAGGATATGCCAAAGCATTGCTCGGAGATGCTCGAGATTATCCAGACAGCATTAAGGCTAAGCTTTATGATGCAATATTAACATCGCCTCCGTATCCCAATAGACATGATTATACTCGCATTTATCAATTAGAACTATTGCTTGGTTTTGTCGAAGATAATCAAGCCCTAAAGTGTTTACGATATGATACTTTGCGCTCTCATGTTGAGGCAAAGAAAAAATTTGATTCAAATGGATATGTTGTGCCTTCACTTATGGTCAAAAAAGTTAATGAATTGCGAAAACGAAAATTAAATAATTCTCAAATTATACCTACACTTTATGGATATTTTGAAGATATGTATTTATGCTTAAAAGAAATGAAAAAAGTTTTAAAGCCTAAAAAATATATTGGCTTAGTCATTAGTAATGTTCGCTTTGAGGGAATAATAATTCCTGCAGATGAAATTCTATGTAGCATAGGAGAACAAATTGGTTTAAAGAACAAAGGTATTTATGTTCTGCGATATAGAGGTAATAGCTCGCAACAGATGTTAAAATATAAAAGATCACCAAATCGAGAAAGCTTAATTGTTTTTCAGAAATAATGCATACTTAATAAGATGACAGATAAAACATCAAGAATTGTATATCTTTTTGGAAGCGGAGCTACTCAAGCTGAAGCAAGTATATATGATGATACAATTAAGGTATTAGCTCGTGATATTGCGGACGGGATTTTAAATAAAATAGATAAAAAGAAAATAAGATATCTTTCAGAAGTAAAAAACGATCTTACAGGTACGGATGTTGACGTAGAACAATTAATTACACTCTTTGAATCATCAGGAAATTATAAGTATAAAAGAATAGCTAATGGTTTAAAAAAGATATATAAAGAAGAAATTGAAGAACGATTAAACAAATTAGATACCACATTTTACCCGAAGCTGTTATCAGCACTTATAGATATGTACGAAATAGCTAATCTAGATGAAAAGATAAAAGGAATTCTTACTATTAATTATGAAGATCTTATTGAGAAAGCTGTTTCTAATGTTAAGGGATGTATTGATTATTCGATAAATATCTATAATATGCACAGTCATTATAAATTACCTAAACAAAATGAAAATACAATTCCATTATTAAAATTACATGGCTCTTTTAATTGGAAAAATGAATTTCCTGTAAAACTAGTTAACAAAATAATAAATACAGATAATGTTTTATGGATTCCACCTGGTGTTGAAAAAAATAAGGATAAATATCCTTTTAGTCTTATTTGGGGAAGAGCAAAAGAAATCTTAGATTGTGATATTTTGCGTGTTGTTGGTTGTTCATTAAATAGAAATGACTGGCAATTAATTGCTCTGTTATATTCAACACAACGGTTGCATAGTAAAAGAAATGAATATATTATTGATATAATTGATTATCAAGATACCGGAGAAAAATTAAAAATAGCATACCCTCATTTACGAATTAGACCTATTTTAGAAATACCAGAAGTAAGAAAATATTTAATTAACACATATTATCCTGGTCGAACTAATGATAAGGAATTATCAAAAGCTATGATTGATTCTATGTCGTCATCAAATATTAATATTAATATTTTTGATACATGGATAAAAGCTAAAGGAGAATATTTAATGAGCACTCTCAATATTTCTATAGAAACACAGAAGAAATATTTTGAAAATTATATAAAGGAGGTAAAATAATGAAAGTAGTCATAGAAAAATGGACAATTAGTAAATTGTTATCTAATGTAGGCATGATTGATTATCCAGAATTTCAAAGAGAACCTACAGTTTGGAATTTAGACAAAAAACAAAGGCTTATAGATTCCATTCTTAGAGGATTTAATATTTCTTTAATTTATTTCTTTAGAAATGCTAAAGATAGATACGATTGTATTGACGGAAGACAAAGAATTAATGCAATCCTATCATATTTAGATTCAAATGCAATCTTTGACAAAGAAGATAATAGTTTTCATTTAAAAATAGAAAACGAAATTTATGATGATGCCGGTAAATTTAAAGCAATAGATTCTAAACGCTGGAAATCAATAGAGAAAATAAAAGAATATAAAAAATGGGTCAAGGATATATTAGATTATGAATTACATATAGCAATAATAAGCGACATAGAAAAAGATGAAGAGTTAAACTTATTGTTTTTAAGATTGCAAATAGCATCAATATTAAATGCAGGAGAAAAATTACATGCAATGACAGGAGATATGAGAGATTGGATATTTTTAGAATTATATAAGAACCCATTTTTTGATAAAATTAGTATTCCTCATAGGAGATACGCAAGAGAACAAGTGGCAGCTCAAATTGCTATAAATGAATTTAGTAAGAGAGATTCTAAAAAATTTCATAGATCACGCTATATAGATTTGCAAGAATTTTTTAAGAAATATAGTAAGATGAGCTCTAATGATAAAAAACTCAAGAAAGATATCGAAAATAAATTAAATATCATAAACAAAAATTTTGGGAATAAATTAAAATATGCTAAAAACAGAGCTATTGCAGTGTCCATATATCTTTTTATTAGTGAACTAATAAGTAATAAGAAAGATAAAGATATCAAAATATTTGTAGAATTTTTTACTAAATTTATGAAAACTTTAAAATGGCAGTTGCCTCAAGGGGTTAAAATGGATCCAATGTATCATGATTTGTTAAATTTCCAAACAAATATATCACAAGCTGCTGGAGAAAAATCAGCAATACAAGAAAGACATAATATCTTGGATGGATATTTTTACCATTTCAAGAAGGAGAAAGAAATTATTGGTGATAAAGAATACCGTGATGAGATAAAGAAGGAACCAGATAGCTTTAGAAATAAAATGTCTTTGTAGATTAATTATTTAGATAAAAAAAGATTTAAAGAGAGACTGGGTAATCCATTAAAGGGCGCCCTGTCAAGAGAAAAAAGATAAAAAGTAAGGCTCAGCCCCGGGCCTTGACTATTAATTTAGCTGTTTTAGAACCAACGTGTCCCCTATTTCCCCTTGGTATTCGATTTTGAGGAACTATCGGCATGAACAAAGAAGACAAAAAAGTGCTTTTTACAATTGGGCATTCCAACCATGATTGGGACTGTTTTCTTAACCTGCTCCGTCGCCATAGAGTCATGGCTGTTGCAGATGTACGCTCCTCGCCACATAGTCGTACAACTCACTTCAATAAAAGAGAACCGGGGTCAGGTCTACACTCTTGACAGAATTATAAGAGGAATCAGGGTCAGACCTCGAGTGCGCCGAGAAAGTTCCTTAGCTCTTGCCAGTGAAAGTCTGGCTTGGACAAAGGTTAGCCACAGGGGAAAGAGAACAGGGGCCATCCATTAAAGGGCATATGCAAGAAGGGTGAGTGTAAAAGCTTCACTTAGTCTAATTGGTAAAAAAATGAATGATAATGATAATTTGAAAGAAATTTATTCTCAACATTGGCAACACATTAGACATATTGAGAATGAACGTCTTGCTTTCACAAGCTTTTATCTTGCTATCTTAGCTGCTGGTTTAGCATATATGTTTAAATCAGATAGTTTAGAAATATGGCACAAGTACATAATTGTTTTGTTTCTTCTGTTTTTATCTGTTTTGGGATTTCATATTATGGTTCGTGTTATTGTAACTTTCTGGTATCACTATACAGAACTTAAAAGAATCACATCCACTTTATGTCCAAAACGAGGAATTAGATTTTGAAGGAAAACAACAAGAGGTTGAAAATCAAATTAAGGAAAACGAAAAACCCTTATGGTGGTTAAATAGAACATATATTTGGCTAAGCAAAAAGGCAGGTTTGATGATACCATTAACATTAGTATTCCCAAGCATTTTTTTATTAGGAACTATCGCTTTAATGGCAGTGTTTTTTTTGTTGATTTTCAAAGTTATTTAATTTACTTGAGTGGAATGTCGAGAGTCAAATTTTTCATCTTGACAAATGAGCAAATGATGCCGCAGATTGAATTGTGAATTTCTCATTGCCAACATTTTGAGATATTGCTGATATGCATAATAAAAAAGTCCTGTCAAGATGAAAGGTCCGACCTCTAAAGGCCTTAAAGATAGGATTCTGAGCCCAGAGGTCTCCAATGGAATTTGAAGAAATCCGAAAAGCTGTGGTTTTTGCGCTATGGAAACTTTTTGCTAATGATGCAAAATTAATAGAATGGGATGTTCACGAAAGAAGCATTACTCACAAATTGGCAATTTACATTGAACAGTCGTTTAAAGAGACCGATGTCGATTTGGGTTCCTTGAACATCTCAATCGACTGTGAATATAATCGAATGGCTAAGCAAGGTTCTAGTAAAAAGGTAGATATTTATAATGGTTTAAATTCTGATTTTTATCAAAAGAAAATTTTACTATACTATCCCGAAAATGCCAAAACAACAACAGATAAAGCCGTGACAGTATACCCGGACATAATAGTCCATGAGCGCGGAGAGAAGAATAATATTCTTGTTATTGAAGCAAAAAAAAGTGCAGAAAGAGAGGATATTGCTAAGGATCTAGCGAAATTAGGAGCATATCTTCAAGATGATCATTTAAAGTACAATGCTGGCTTGTTCATTGATTTTCTGACGCAAAGAAATTTTGGAATCAATATGATGCTATGGTTCAATAAGAATAATAAAGTTCTAAAATGTTGCGAAAAAAAAGAAGTCACCGATATTCTCAATTCTATTTTTAAAGGAAATAATCCAAAAATAGCTCATAAAGAGTTGGTAGATCTTTTAAATGCACCTTTAGAATCTTGGGAACAAGCAGGACCTTTATTAGAAGAATCCAGAAGAATTGCACAATCAGCTAAAATTAGAGAAGAACAAGAACGGGACGCTGAAAAGGCCAATACAGAAAATGTCATATAAAAGAGAAGAACCGATGATATCTAAGTATCAGGAAGTTAGCTTTGTATGGCGAACCAAATTGAGTATATTCAATATTTCGGAGTGACTTGGGAGGCAAGTTAAGTTATGTCTGAAGATAAGAAAGATTACATCCTTGGGAAGTATCAAATTATGCTCCAAGCGCTTCATGGCAGAGAATCCCAGGTATTCCAAATGTTCGCTTATGTTGCTCCCACCCTTGCGGCATTAGGATGGTTAGTAAGCAGGGAGAAACCAACAATACTTTTAATTACTTCTTTTGGATTGCTTTTGTCTTCTTTTCTTTCTATTGGCAAGTACCATTTAGTTACCATGGCTTACAATTTTAGAATGGTTGTCCTTCAATGTGGCAAATTAGAAAAAAAAGGAAAATTCAGTGATGTTATCTTGAATGCTTGGGCTAAGAGAAAAAAAGAGATGCCCGAAGAGCTACTGCCTGAGATGTTTAAGCCCCAGAATTGTATATTGGAGATTAGTAAATGGGTGGTGCTTGGGGCGTGTTCCATAATGGTTATATCAATTAAAGAAGAGATTCAATGTATAACAATAATAGTTGCAGTATTTATAGGTCTTGTTCTTCTCAAATTCAATAAATATAAAGAAAGAAAGCTTTACGATGCCCTTGGAAACATCTATTCATTAGAAAATGGTGAGAATGAGCATAGCTCAAAACAGGGATTAAAAAATAGAGTAATCAGGGTCAAAGCTTGACTATTGACTAAGTTGTTTTAGGGCAAATGATGCCGATTGAATTTAATTAAATTAGTCTTTGTCCCGATTTTCACTATAACAGCTCTTAGGCAGAGAGCCACAAGAAGAATGATGGAATTGCATCAAGGAAATATAGAAAAAAGATGAGGGGTCAGGTCTACACTCTTGACAAATGAGCAAATGATGCCGCAGCTTGAATTTTGAATTAAACGATCTCTATTCCCCCACATTTTCAAATTATTAGAAAGGTTAGCCTATGGGAATTCGGGGTCACATCTTCATATGTCATTTATTAGAAGCAGGGCAGAAGGTCGAATCTTTGATATTGACAAATGAGCAAATGATAGAGAAAAACAGGGAATAGCATCCGCCTTCGCTAAAGCTATGGCGGACAGGGGGGAGTAGCACCCTACTTCGCCAAGGCTACGAAGGGCTGGTCCTACTTCGCCAAGGCTACGAAGGACAGGTCCCCCCCATTTTCAAATTTTAAGAAAGGTTAACCTATGAGAAAACTTTCATTCAAAATTATCTTTCTAATATTAGCTTCACTCATTATCCCTATCATTAGCCAAGCGCAAGAACCTGAGAGATATAGCAAAACTACCTTTACCGGGAAAGAAACAAAATTATTTAATCCCCTCTTTTTCGATACAGTCCAAAAGCCCGCGAAGCATATTAAATATTTAAAGTATAAGCCGTATTACTTTAAATATTTTAATGATAAAAGAAATATCGGTATCAACAAAGCAATGTCACTGAATATTGTTGGTTTTGATAATCAGGATGACAAGGATTCTAATCAGCTAATACAGGAGTCAAATGGACCCGGAGAGCCAATCAAGAATAATAAGAAGCCGCCCTTAAATGGCAGGAAAATAATGGGCGAAATTTCTGCTGGTGTTTTAAGCGGGTTTATTGTTGGAGGTATAGGAGGGCTTATAGGTGTTTTATTATATATATACATAGATCCCAGAGAAAGCGAAGATCCGTGGAATAAAGCGTTTGGTATATATGAATGGATGGATTCAGGTATATTTATTGGTTATGCACTTGGTAGTGCTATTGGCGTTTACTGGGTTGGAAGCGCAGGGAATGAAACAGGATCTTTTTTAGCAACTTTAGGCGGCAGTATTTTGGGATTTGCAGTAGGGTTTGCGCATACGTATTATTATCATGATGAAAATGCCATACTAGTTTTTGTTAATCCACCAATTTTCGCAACAGTTGCATTTAATCTTACTCGTAAATATGAATCATCTTCCAATTCATCTGCCGCATTAATTAATTTTAAGGATGGCAATATGAATTTAGCTTTTCCAATCGTCTATTGTAAACCTGATTCTTATAATGGGAAATTAATTTACTCTATGGATTTAGTGCGAGTAAAATTTTAGAAGGGGGGTCGAATCCTTAATCTTGACAAAGGAGGAATCCGGGTTCAGATCTTCATATGGGAAATATGGGGTCAGGCCTCCATTTTCAACTTTATTACTTCCTTGCATTTTCAAAATTATTAAAAAAGCCAATCCAGGAAATAAAGAGGGTCACATCTCAATTGTTAATTATTCATTTGGGAAAATTAGGGACGGGTTCACATTTTATTAATATTGACAAATGAGCAAATGATGCCGCAGATTGAATTGTAAATCGGACAGTCCCTATCCCCCTGCATTTTCAAAGAAATTATATCTAAATACTATAAAGAAATAACCCTATTTACCGCAACCTCAAATATCCCGAAAACGATGAGCGAAATGAGGGATTGATATGAAGAAGCTAAACCGAGAAAATGTCGAAAGAGAACTAAATGATTACCTAAGAAAGGTCAATTCGATAAAGCTTCCTGAATCGGGGGAAAATGTTTTAACCTTCATGAATTATATAAAACGAAAGCCGCTCAGTTCTGGGCCATACCCTGAAGTGAGCCTGTTCGAAGCATCAAATCGTATTCTTTCAGATATAGTTATCTTGGTTGGCGTCCAACAACTTCTAGCCACCGAATCAGTTGGAAATGTTCAGCTACCATTCGCCGAGTACGAAGTCGCCCTCGGTGTAGAAGGCGGTAATGATTTAATGGCCGCTTTTGGCAGTTGTCGTCTTGTGGGTGAAGCATTTAATACCGCTCCGTCATTCTTTCAATCAAAGAAATCTTCCATGATCAAAAAGCTCCGATCTCAAGGAGATGCTGATTATCGGCTAATTGTCTTTAATGCAGATGCCGTAAAAATTCCCGACTATTACATTGGGAAGTCCGAGCCATCTATGCTTTATCTGCCAGTAAACATACCGTTTGACAGGTATAATTTTATTTAAAAAAGAATCAGGGTCATGATGTTCCTAGATCAATAAATATTTAATGAGAGGATTAGAGTATGAAAATTGTAGTACGAAAAGAAAAAGGATCGGGTTGGAAAGTGGCCGATCCTGAAGTTTATAAAGGAGAAAAAGAGTTACAACAGCTTCTTTATGAATCTCCGTCTTTGATTCCAATAAATGAGATAAGCCAGAACGATTCAGAACTAATTGCAGCGGTGCGAGAATTTGGTTTGCCTGGCTCAGGAAGTACCGATATTATTGCCTTTGATAAAGATGGCGGAATTGCAATTATAGAATGTAAGTTAGCAGCTAATGCTGAAATTAAGAGAAAGGTTGTAGGGCAAATTTTAGAATATGGGGCATATCTTTGGAACATGTCATATCAAGAAGTTGATGAAATTATAAAGCGGAGAGAAGGAAGAAGTTTGGCTGAACTTGTTAGTAATGTTGTAGATGACGAAGAATGGGATGTGGAATATTTTAAAGCCGGGGTAGAAAAGAACCTTAAGGAAGGGGCTTTTTCACTTATTATTGCTGTTGATGAGATAAATGAAGAGTTGCGAAGAACAATACAATTTTTAAATACCTGTGGTTCTTCAATATTTTCAATAAATGCTCTTGAAATGAGCTATTTCAAAGAAAAAGGATTAGAAGTTCTAATACCGCATATATACGGGGTACCATCGGTTCAATCTCAGAGTGGAAGAAAGCAATGGACAAAAGAAAAATTCTTTATAGACACTGGGCAGAAATTAGACCCAGAGGTAATTTCTGTAATCCAAGATATTTATGAGTTTTCTAACAGTAAAGCTGACCGAATTGTTTGGGGTACTGGGAAGAATCAAGGTTCGTTTACGTTTCAGTATTTATCAGAGGGTAAAGCTATTTCTGTATTCAATCTATTTAGCAATGGAAAAATTTTCTTGAATTTTGGCTGGCTTTTTCCTCAAGTCGGTGAAGAAGTCTTTCAGTCATATTTTCAAAGATTGAAAGGAATCCAGGGATTCTCTGATATAAAAGAAGATTATAAGTGGCCACGTTTTGTTATTGCTGATGTTTTTGTAAATAATCCGGAAGTGTTAAATGCATTTAAAGAGACAATTATTAAGTTAGGTGAAGACATAAAAACTGGGGAAATCTAGAGAGGGTCGGGGGTCAAATCTTCGATCTTGACAAATGAGCAAATGATGCCGCAGATGGAATTGTGGCCAGAGGTAGGGAATGTCCACTAAGGAAAAATATTTCTTTTCCGATATATGCAGACTATATAATCATTGTTAAAGGTACTTCGAAGACATGCATCCTTCCATCACCGCAAATTTCAACCCGCCTAGCCTATTGAAGCCGCTCAAGCAGATGCGAGTGAATGAACCATGCTGGTGCGGATCGGGAAAGAAGTGGAAGAAATGCCACCGTGATCGAGAGAGACAGAAGCCTGTACCTATAGGCAAACTCATGGCAGAGCAAAGAGCCGAGATGTTAAGAGGCTACTGTCTACACCCTGAGGCTAGTCTTTCGTGCAGTTTAAATATTATCCGGGCGCACACCGTGCAACGTAGGGGTGGTTTGGCTGCCATTGCAGAAAATGGCCACGTTATTTCCACTAAGCTAGGTTTCGAGGACATTTATAAGAACGACGGAGAAATTGTTCCCCGTGAGCTTGGAGTTAGGGATGCGTCCACCTTCATGGGGTTCTGTAGAGATCATGACGATCAATTGTTTTCTCCGATCGAAAAGGCACCCATAGGCATCAATAAAGAGGCCGCTTTCCTGCTTTCTTTCAGGGCAATATGTTATGAGGTCTTTCACAAAGATGCTGAACTACGTAATGTGGAAATTCGAAGACAAGCGGATAAAGGCAAATCTTTCGAGAAACAGTGCGTCCACCAGCAAATTCTCCACGCGCATAGAGAGGGTGTCAAACAAGGGATTAAAAACCTAGAGAGCTGGAAAGATAAGTACGATACAGCGTACTTAAGTAAGAATTATGAAGAGTTTTCATTTTATAGTGTGAAGTTCTCAAATGCCTTGCCAATAGTAGCTTGTGGGGCATTTTATCCCGAGTTCGACTTCGGTGGCAATTGTTTGCAGACCATTACGCTCGGAGAGGCTACTCTCGAACTCGTTTGCTTTAACCTCACAGTCGTAAACGGTAAGTCTTTAGCGGTTCTAGGATGGACTGGCGAGCCCGGAGGTCCAGCCGAAAAGTTCTTTGTTTCGTTTAGATCATTGCCTAAAGACACTGTTGCAAACGCAGCGCTTCATCTAGCGTGTGAACATCTAGAAAACATTTATTTCCGGCCGAGTTGGTGGAATTTTCAGTCTAGTGCAGCCAGAGAGCATCTCGTGAGGCGTTTCCGTAGCGGAACTCTCTCGAGTATTGAACGAAATTCGGATTGTCTTTCTAAACTAAAATACGTCTTCGCTACTGCAGATGTAGAGGAGGAGTTGGATTCATGATATCGCAGTCTGATTTTTGGACTTGCGATTAATTAACATCCTACTTCGTCCGCCTGAGGCGGACTACGTAAGGACAGGTCCCCCCCATTTTCAAATTTTAAGAAAGGTTAACCTATGAGAAAACTTTCATTCAAAATTATCTTTCTAATATTAGCTTCACTCATTATCCCTATCATTAGCCATGCCCAGGATCCGAATGCGGAGATTACCTCCGTCAGCCGCTCTGCTGAGGCCGAGGAGCTGAATACTAAAGCAATGTCCATCCTCCAAGAGAGGCTTGACGAGAAGAGCTTGTCCGAAGCCATTAGTTGCTTAGAACAGGCGGCTAAGCTTGACCCTTCAAGGGAAGAGATTTGGATTAAGCTCTCCTGGCACTATTGGTTGCTTGGGGACGAGATTCCTAAAAAAACCAGGCTGGATAGGAAGAGGCGGCTTGAGCTGAATAAGAGGGGTATGTCCGCCGGGGAGAGGGCGATTGAGATTAACCCGAAGAGTGTCGGCGGTTTGTTCTGGTTTACGGTGAATATGGCGGCAATGGGGGAAATGAAAGGGATACTCTCATCCCTGAGGATGGGTGGTACCCTTTTAGGCAATATGAACAGAGTGGATCGCCGCGATCCGTATTATCTTCATGGAGGCACCCGACGCTTTGGCTCGGAGGTGTTCGTGAACATTCCCAGGTGGATAGTTAAGAAGTTCGGATTCAAGCCCGAATACATAGAAGAAGACCTGATAGAGAGTATCCAGAGATGGCCCGAATACTTTGATAACTATATCAACCTGGCAAAAGTTTATTGGTGGAATGGGAATAAGGATAAAGCTCTTGAGCAACTGGAGTATGTGCTTACCCACAGCCCGGACAGTATGCCCGAGGAGAAGGCAGAGAACATAAGGCAACAAAAAATCGCGCGCAGGATGTGGAAGGGATATACCGGCAGAGAGTTTCCAGAAAGGTGATGCTTGGGATTATGAATGGGGCGGGGGCGGAGATTCAGTTAGTCACTTAAGAAAAGGGTTCTAGGATTCGAGGATTCAAGGGGTCGAGGAGCCTTCGGCGAATTTTGAAATGCAAATCCACCTACGCTGATAGCTACGGTAGGACACGTTGCAAAGTGAAAAATGCAAATGCCTGTCCTGCCTGCCCTGAGCGGAGCCGAAGGGAGCGATGTCGAGGGGATTGAATTGAAAAATGAGCAAATGATGGCGGAGATTGAATTGAAGATAAAACGGGCGCTGTTCTTATTTTACAAAAGTAGACTTTTATAAAAAGGGTGAAGTCAAATGAAAAAATACAATATTTTTGTAAGCGGTGTTCAGAAGGAACTGAAACAGGAACGCCGGGCAATTAAAAGTTTTGTCTTAAGTGACGCTCTTCTTTCTGAGTATTTTAATGTTTTCCTTTTTGAGGATGCTCCTGCGAAAAGCAAATCACCCGTGACATCATATCTTGGAGAGGTAAAAAAGAACGATATCTACATAGGCATCCTTGGCATAAAATACGGCAGTGCCGCTAAGGGCAAAATATCTTCCACTGAGGCGGAATTCCGCGAAGCAAAAAAATCGCATAAAACAATACTGGTCTACATTAAAGGCGAAAATAATGTAAATGACAAGAAGCGCGAAGAAGGAGTTCAAAAACTTATTAAAGAAATTAGGGATTCAAAAAGGGGGTTTAGTTACAAAAGATTTAGCGATACCACAGAGCTTAGCCGGTTAATTTATGCAAGTCTGATTGAAATTCTGAAAGAAAAAGGCATTGTAGGCCGTGGTGCTTTTGATGAACGGATTTGCGAGAGAGCAACATTTGCCGATATTAATGAGGAGAAGATTCGCTGGTTTGTCCGTGTTGCCAGGGATAGCAGGAAATTTCCGCTTGATATTAATACGGCTAACAAAGATGTTCTGACGCATTTAAATTTGCTACAGGAAGATAAATTAACGAACGCTGCGATCTTACTTTTTGGAAAAAATCCGCATCGGTTTTTCTTGCAGGCAGAGGTTAAATGTGTCCAGCTGCCCGGCACTGAAGTATGTAAGCCATTTCCATCATACAAAGTCTATAACGGAAATCTGTTTGAACAGGTAGACAAATCTGTTGCGTTTGTACTGGACATTATTAAACAAGCGGTTATTCAACAGGAGCACACACCCCAGTTTAAGCGTCCTTTTGAAATTCCTGTTTTTGCAATTCAGGAAGCAATCATCAATGCCGTTGCTCATAGGAACTATAACGTCTCTTCTGGTGTCCAGGTTATGGTGTTTACGGACCGTGTTGAAGTATGGAATTCTGGCAGTCTCCCACCAGAGTTAACCATTGAGGATCTTAAAAAACCACATACATCATTTCCTGCAAATCCACTTCTTGCCAATGCGCTTTATTTATCAGACTACATTCAAAAGACCGGGTCAGGGACGCTTGAAATGATTAAGCAATGCCGGGCACAAGGCGCACAAGAACCAGAGTTTGTTTTGATTAGAAATGTAGAGTTTAGAACAATCTTGCCGAGGGACATTTATACGGAATCTTTCTTTCAAAAAGCAGGGTTGAATAAGAGACAAATACAGGCGGTGAAACTTGTTAAAGAAAAAGGTCTTATCAGTCTTGCAGATTTAAAAGCAATTTACACAGGTGTTGCTGAGAGGACATTAAATCGTGATTTACAGGCTCTTGTTGAAAAAGGTGTTTTAAAGGCACAAGGCGAGAAAAAGGGCCGTCGGTATGGATTTTAGGATATCGGACATTTATCGGACATATCGGACATGTTTCGGACATTTATCAGACATAAAAACAGGGGGGATAGTTTTTGTGGTAGCAAAGAGAGTCACCCATTAAAGGGAACTGGTCAAACAGGGAATGGCATCCGCCTTCGCTAAAGCTAGACGGGAAACGGGGTCAGGTCTACACTCTTGACAAATGAGCAAATGATGCCGCAGATTGGATTGAAGATAAAACGGCCGCTGGGGCTATTTTCTCCACCTCCTCAGGACGGGCAGAGCAGCCCTTCTAAGTTGCTTTTTTCTCAGTAATGTGATAGCTTTTCTTCGTGGCGGCTCTCAGGGTACGGCTTGTTTTTGGCTGTTTGGAAC
>SDBT01002744.1_pt1 | contig 30873 bp, 49 predicted proteins | sample 2277101 | NCBI WGS metagenome assembly SDBT01 (sample SAMN10404973, study PRJNA504765) | marine sediment metagenome | isolation source: marine sediment core GS10_PC15, 103 cmbsf | place: Arctic Ocean: Southern Knipovich Ridge | collected 2010 | reverse complement strand
CTTGAACTTCTTGCGCTGGCCGTTGAACGTACCATCAGCAAGGATATACGTGCAGTGGCCGGCAATATCGAAGTCTGCCCCGGAGAGCAGCGTGGTACCGGACAGCATGACAGTGCCACTACCGACTAACGCACCGCCATCGACAATATCTACAACTTCCACGCCACCAGAAGGAGGGCCAGTCTGGAGCTTCGCCAGGCACATAACAGTCGTGCCATCGCTATTGACAGTCTGGAGCGGCTGAGCGGAGCCCTCGCCATCCATGCCGTCGTAGCGGAACTGGCCAACGTATGCCGCAGTAACGTCAAAGGTAAGAATGCCAACGCCAATCACGGTACTGTTCGCAGTGCCGAGGCGAATGTTGCAGATACTCCCGGGGACATTGATCTGAATCAACTGCCCACCGGAGTTTGCGGCATAGGCACTGTCTGCCACGCCAGCGAAGTGCTGCGCGTTCAGGGTCGTGGGAGTCTCCACGCGGTTGTAACGACTGGCCTCAGATTCATCGGCACCAGCGCCAATGTAATCCCAGTCGTAGCAAACCGCCTGGCCCTGCTTGAGAGCAGCGTTGCTTCCGTACCAGACCCATTTCGTGATCTTGGCCGCTTTGTTAAGCGGAGAGTTAATACTTGTATCCATCGTTCAGAAAACCTTTCGGTTAGAATTGTTGTTGTAGGAAAATACCCAGCTTACTCAGCAGCCTTGGAAATAACAGCCTGCCTACGGAGGTTTGTACAGACCATATTCAGCGATGCGTCCATGTCCACTCGACGTACAAGGTGTTTGTCTGGAATCATGTATGGCTTGGACAGCTCATTCTCCCATCCCTTGAGAATCCCAATCGCCAGCCACTTCCAGTCGAGCATGTAGACCGGATCCCCGGCATCGCCATCCAGGTATGGAGCGTAAGTGACCGGAGTACTCTTGAACTGAGTGCGACCATCCTTGCTGGCCATATCGTTCCCGAGGTTCATATTCTGATCCTCAAGAATTTCCTCCATGACACCAATCACGTCATCGTTCACGTAAATACCATTCCTCATTCCACCGAGAACCGGCTCAGCGTGAGAAACTGGCGAACGGAACTTCGTCTTTCGGGATGCCCGGCGCATCTTACGAACCAGATTTTCCTTCGACACTGCAATGTACTGGGCATTGTAGTTGTTGTATCGAGGCTGAGCGGCAACAGTCAAGCCAGCGCGACCCAGCGGGAAGTTAGTGGGATCGACTCCATTGAATCCCTCGGCGTCAGCCGCGGCTCGCGTGATCCAGTACCCAATGCCGAAGGGAGTCTTATTGTCATTTTCCGGCTCGGTCCACAAGACAGCCTCAAGCCACTCGTAGAAGGAAACCATCATTGCAACGTACTTAGTCTTGATGAGATTCACAATCTGAACCCCGCCCTTTTGAAACGCCTTCTCTCGCAAATCAAAAACGTAATGCGAGTTGACATGGCGAACATTAACCTTCCCTTGTATCATCGTGTCAATGAGAGCCGAACCATCGGTCTCATACAGCCCCACGGCACGAGTGCTATGGTTGTGGTCAACCTGGAGATCGAATCGCCAGGGATCACCACCACTAAACTGGTGCTGCTTCGTTTTCCACATCTCTCGAACCGCGACGTGATCCTGCAAATCGAATTGCAAATCCACGAATGCGCCCCTCTTGATGAGCCTTTCCTGCGTAAGATTCGCAGCATCTTCATAGTCGGCATACTGTAGCGTCACACTTTGCCCCTTTATGTTTTCCTACTTGACTTCACCTTGCATCAAGTAGTGAAGAGCATCAACAAGAAGCTCTTCGTTGTCATTGAAAAGTCCAAGTGCTTTATTGCACTTGCCGCACAGCCAACCACGAAACTCCCCTGTCTCATGGTCATGGTCCAATGCGAGTTTCAATGAGCATTCAAGCTCAGGCACCCCGCAAATTCCACATCTTCCCGTAAACGACGCCTTTAATTCCTCGGCAGTCGCAGTACAGGGCATGTAACTACGGCGTTTCGCCGCATTACGCGATTGCTGTAATTTTACAGCAAATGGATTTTTCTTTCGCCACCTATTGGTTACAGCAAGACACCTGCCCCTATTCCTGCTTACCCAATCCTTCTGGCCCGCCTTCACTTTCTCACTACTTACTGCGTAATGAGTGCGCCTATCCTCACGCCGGCAGGATTTGCATCGGCTGTAGAGTCCATCACTCTTGCGTTCATCAGGAGAAAACTCCCCCCGATCTTTCTCTTCCTTACACTTCGTGCATCTCTTCATAATTCTCTTCCTCTCTTCTATTGCCTGCTGTTAAGCAGTGCGTCAACCGCAGCCGCCGCGTCTTCATCTGGAGTTTTCGTTGTTGAAGCCTGCACACTACCGGACCGCTGGAGATGTTGTCCAGACTGAGTCTTTAAGGTACCGGCAATTTCTTTCTCACGTATCCCTTGGAAAGTATCCCGTAGGACGATCCTCGCCGCTGTGTCGAAAATTTCTTCACGCGACGGCGGCGTTTGCCCTTGGGCCTGGTAGCCCGACATTAACACACTCATCTGCCCCGCAATAGCATCCCTATTCGCAAACTGCGGGCTTCCTCGGTCAAGCGAATCGAAGTCGCCTGTGCCGAGGGATTCCAAAAAGTTATCGCCTAGTCCCTTAACTTGACCATCAAAGAACTGCTTGATCTCACTGGTAGCTGCCTTAAGTTCAACCTCTTCCCTTGCGACCGCTGTTACATTTTGTTCTGCCTGCTCAGCCCTGAGGTCCTGGAGTTCACTATGCTGCCCCTTGACAACCTCGGTCATCTTGTCGAACATCGCAATGACACTAGGATCGTGGACTTCAGGATCAAGCTTAGGGAGATCAGCAAACGGATCAGCAACTGGATCTTTCTGGAGTCCGATGTCTCTTGGATCATCAGCCTCCAGGGCGGCCTCTTCCCTCCTTGAGACAATTACCTCAAGCGCATAGGGAGACAATTGCTTAGCATCAACCACAGAAATGCCAGTATCCACGGCCCTCGCCAACAGATCGTCACTATGAAACAATGGCTTAGCGGACTGAGGCTCAACAGGTGCAGGCGGTGCCTTAATAGGTTCACTGGGCGCCACCTCCCCCTTAGCCTGTCCGGTGTGTGCATCTGCCGAAGCCGCTTTTGCATCATCCGCAGCTTCCTTAGCAACCTTACCAGCTTCATCAGCAAGCTCCTGCGAAGCCTTCTCGTTGTCGGCAGCCAACTTGTCACCCGCTGCGTCATTGGCAGCTACTTCCGCCATGACTTTCGCATCGTCGGAAGCTGCATCAATGGCTCCCTTGTTATCAGGCTCACCTGCGGGGGTGTCATTACTAGGCAGAACCATGTCGTCGATTGCACTCTCAATCTCAGCAGTTAGTTGTTCGCTGGGCATCTGTCTTCTCTCCTTAGTGATTGTTAATTGAATGAAGCACGGTCATGCATCGCACGACACTCTAACGCTCGTTTTCGTTGAGCAGCACTCGTGTAAATCGGGTCACCATCGGTAGTCACTTCCACATCCACGCTATGCTTCTTGAAATGGTCCCTGAGATCCTGCGCCTGTGACTCATGGACCCCGGAACCAACGCACGGCTCCATTGGCCACGGCCTTACCGGGCCCTTCCTGATTCTCGTCGGATTATCTGTCCCAACCATCTGCCCCGTCACGCCTTCAGCCTGGAAGTCGCGCACCGCAGAAGTCCCGTCTTCAAGGGTTATCACTTCCGGCGCATCTCCCATACTGAAGAATCTCTCAACCATCACGTTGTTGTCTGACCTATAGCAGTATTGCGGCATTCTTGTCCTCGCATCCAGTTGCGCCACCATCGTCTCGTACCGCAGTCTTTCCGTCACCATAGGTTACTTCATCAGGGGCATTACCCTCACTGAAATGCAACCCAATCACTTCTCCATCATCTTTTCGATAGCAATAGATCGGCATCTTCTCTCCTTTCAAACTACCTTACCAGTAAAGAGGACTTTCCGCAATACCCCAATTAACCAGCCGAACGATCCAAAGATCCCATCTCACTGCCTTGAGGTGTGCCGCCTGCCAGAACACGCTGCATAAGGTCGCCTTTCGCCTTATTCGTGGCGCCCGGGCGATTCACCCTTACATTCGTCCGGGTAGTATTCGCCGGCATTCCACTTTCCTCACCCCCTCCAGGGGACTGCACTGGAGTAACGAATTGCACGAACCCCTTCAGTTCCTGGAAATCTGAATACTTGGCGACAGTATCAAGGATCTTCTGGACCTCAAGTGTACCACCTGCCTGCTGGATAGCAGGCATGAGCGGAAACACGAATCTCTCAAGAATCGCACCCAACTTTTGGAGTTGTATACTGGGGGACTTGTCCTGCAATGAGTAGATGTCAATTTCAGGATTGAAATCTTTGTACGATCCCATTCGTGAGGTTTGATTCCATTCTTTCCTGATGGAGAGTCCAGAACCTCCCGGCACTTCCTTATTTAAGACCCTGGTACGCACCGCATCGTTCCATTCATAGAAAGAAATACTATCGAAGATCTCAGAAGAGAAGTCGATTACCTTGCCGGCCATGTCCCTCAATTGCGCACCAGACGCCTCACTGAGCAGCTTGTCTTGACCGAGAGTTTCTGCTTGCGGCGAAAGTCCACCGAGTGAATCCAGGTTGCTTGCAAAATATGAAATCAAATCCTTGACGTTCATATAGAACAGCAACGTCGTGGGGTCAATACCGCCGGCCTTCAGGATTCTCGGATCAGCACCAGTGTAATTGATCCCATCGCCATCAATTGATTTCCCGAAAGCAACCACAGAATCATCATTGCCCCCCTGGAACCCCTGGACAGTCTTCTGCGAATCAGCCTGCTTTCCGAGCTTCCGAAACAGAGCGTTGGCTAGTTCATGCAAGTCGATCCAAGTCGAAACCGGAGACAATGGGAGAAGGTTACCAGGAACATCATCGAAACCGAGAATGGGATATGGACCACGAGACGGACCAGTCCACTTAAACGTCTTTAAGATCCTTTTCGACTTCGCGGCATAGGTAACCATTACACCATCAGACGGCAGCCACACATCATGTAATAGGATCTTCTCTTTGAATAACTGTGCAGTCTCTCTTTGGGTAATTCCTTCAGCCCGACTCTCTCCCTTTTCTCCTATAACAGTGAACTCATCATGCCGGAGATCGTTTTTGTTTTTCTTAGGAAACCAATCAGACTCCATCACGTCCTCGTAGTCAAGCCAATACCTGTTGCCGATGTATTGCAATCGACTTATGTGACTAGCGGACATATCCAGAATCAAGTCGTCCAGTGTAATTGCATCAACGAACGTCTCCCCGACAGACTCTCCTAACATGGCACCAACCTTCGATTGCCCGATCTTGGCCACACCAATCGAAAACAGTCCCTCCATGACTATCCTACTGAGAGTCTTTTGTAGATGGATTTCAGCCGGTACCTGATTCACGGCGAGAGCGAAGTCTTCTGCCATCCACATCAAGTCCTGCCTGTCCGTTGAGAACATCACTCTTGGAGCAACGGGTGCCAACATACGAACATAGATGCTCACAGCAAGCTTCAGGTACGGGGTAGGGACTTTCCTTTCCGCCCCATTGCCTGAGTAATTGTAACCAACGAATTGCCTAATCGCTTTAATGCGTTTCTCTCGCGGCACTATAAGTTGCCGATCGGACCACTCAACCGAACTGGTGAGCCGCTCGAATTTGGCTTCAGTAAACAGTTTATCTTTCGCCATTATTACCATCCTTCGCTAGGTAATTCTCGACCCGGCTGTGTTTGTTTCTTATGAAGTTCACGTTGTTCTATGCGCCAAGCCAAACTACCTACTGGTGCAGTTGGCTTTTCTTTTTCTGGTTTCTTTGTTCGTTCCATGACTCCACGCCAAGCCAAGGCATCTGCGAGAACGCGATCACCGTGATTGAATTTAGCACCTGAAACGTCTTCTTTATTGGCCGCCCTTGAGTGAGAAACTCCTCCATTTGGATCGAAAATGTAATCCAGGGTTTCCTCCATGGCATCTCTTGAACGATTGATGCAACGACCCTCTTCAACCGCTGCACGATACTCACCTAAAAGATCGAGTTTCCCTTCCTTAGTTGATGCCCAGCCAGGTATATCCGTCACCTTCCTTGATAGCTTTTCCTCTCTCTTTCTGAGGTAGATGTTTCCGTAATGTAGCTCTTGAACACGAGACCCGAATTGCCGGCCAGGTCCATTATTCTCCCAGATCAAATAGGCTCCACCGAGCCAAGTAGCAATTGCAACAGCCTGCTTTGCAAACTCCTCTGGCCGAACATACGGACTAGCGTACTCCAGGATTTTCTCATTGGTAACGACATCATACGCACACAAGGCTGAATTCGATGCCCCAGTGCCGGCTGAAACATCGGCGCCAAGCGAAATTCCGTGCTTATCCCTAAATATATTACCATCAGAGTCAAGTAGACGCCATAGGCAAATAGATCCCCTCTTACCCCCCACATCCCTACGGAACCTGGTGGGCTCGGCAGTTATAGTGTCGTAGTCGAGGTCCCCAGTAAAGAGCGGGGACATAGTATTCCTGCTAGTCATTTCTTGAATTGGGACCGCATTAAAGAACTGCTGCCCACTGCCGCGGTAATCAATGTTCCATTCCTGTGCCATTTCGCGCGGCGAAGACCTGCCTTCCTGATAGTCATAGGCTGGCGATCGAAGCGTGCCGTCCAGGATTGGGAGGTAATTCCTGGGATACCCCTTCCTCTTGAGGACCTTTAGCTTGCCGTCTTTTCCTGTCGTATAGAGGCCGAGGCTTTTGGTTGGATGATCCTGCCAATGAAGCCTGAGCTTCTTGATGCTCCCTTGGCGAACATCATAATATGCACCACTGGCTCCCTGGGGAGTGGAATTAAAGATCCTACTTCTAGTAACATCTCGTGTAGCAGGAAGAATTCTATGTCCCTGATCGACTTTTGCAAACTCATCAAGCATGATCGCGGTACGACGATCACCAATAGCAAAATTAACAGTCGTAGTCTCTCCGTCGATCACGGCACCGTTATACGGATTCGTCATATGCATTACACGACGATGTTCCGCACGATTATAACCAGGAGGCATCAACCACTGCGGGAGATTATCATGAAAGAAATCCAACTTCCAAAAAAGAGACTTCGGGTTATTTCCATGATCGACATAATCTGCAACACGAGAGCCAATCAAGAAAGACGGCGCCGATAATTTTGGTGTAAAATGCCACATCCATTCAAACGCAAGGCAGCATAACCAACTCGCACCCATATCCCGTGACTTCTCTATCAGTAGATCATGATGGTTAATTGCTTCAAGAATCTCCAAGAAAGCCTTCCGTTGGAAGTCATAGAGAATGAAGGGAAGTTTCTTGAATGGCTCTGCCCTGGCATCGTGAGTGTACCCGAACGCGCAGACGTAGAACAGCGGATCTGCGGCGCAGGCGTCCCAGAAATACTGAGTATACTCCCGGTTCTCCATAACTTTCCGGTGTATACTGGCGCGAAACTTCAGATTCTCGAAGATATCTGTCGGGACTCTATCAATGAAGGGAGTTTCCATGCGACTACGTCTCGACCGACTACTCAGAACCAGGCAAATACGGCTCATCGTCAAGCGTTGCCCTGGCCTCAATCTCCAGCAAACACTCCATTACAGCGAGACTTAATCCCCTGGCCGCACCGCAGTACACGGTATACCTGGCATCTGCCCCTCGCGGCGTCACTACTTCCACTTTCAACCAATACTCCAATTTTCGGTTTCGCAATTCAAGTACAGAACACAACTCCTCATTTGTTAGTGTCTCCAGTCTGCGTTTTGTAGATTCACTCATTTAACTACCCTGTATTTCTTTGTGTCCCACATGTCTCGCAGGAAATTTACGATGTCGCCTGATTTGCCCCGTAGATCCATTGAGTCTCTGTACCCTGATCTTTAATGATTGCCGATGAGCTACACGGTAATTAATGAGATGAACTAACCCGCAATCACAACAAGCCACCTTCATCATGGCCTTCTGTGGGTTGATCTCGACTGTCTCTCCGTCTTTCCATGCCGGGTATCTCTTTCCACTCATCTCAGAAGCCCCGCAATGCTACCGCCATAGGTCACAGACAGATAGATGATCGTCCCGCAGACTGCAACCACAGCAACTCCAATCAGAATCCACTTACGATTGCCGCTGACTTCGACCCTGAACTTCCGGCGGTTCGCAACTCGTGCCTTCCAGCGCCCTTGAGAAAAAAAACCTTCTCCTGTCAAGCCAGTGCCATCGTTCATGGGAATGTCTTCGTTTTTCATAGGGAAAGCTTCCGCCAGGAGTTTACGGTATCGCCGGGTTGCCCTTGAATCTCTGGGTCTCTTAAGAAATCTCATTCTCTCTCCTTCAATTAGATTAGAGGGCCAGGCTAATGACAAAACAACAGAGCATAGCCAACACGGCTACGTACACAATTGTAAAGCCAGCGTATTCCAAATAACCATTGAATCGCCTCATTAGTCTCTCTCCTTTTTCTTTTCAAGTGTGTCGAGCATTTCGTCAATCTCCTTGATTGACCGATCACTGGTTCGCATCATAAGGGCCGCCTCTTCTCCGGTATCTCCAGCCTTCATGTCAACCTGAGTGAACCTACTGAGGAAATCCTTTGGCTCATCACAGGCTTGTTGGAAGAGGAAATATGCAGCATTATTCGGCGCTGCACTCGGAGCCTTACCTGTACGCAGGAATTTGCCGGCAGCTTCAATTGCCCACGTCAGATTCTCCCTGTGGGTTTGCTCCTTGTCTTCACAGGCAATCTCAGCTTTAGAGACATTGCCGTTAGTCTTAACTGGGCAGTAACCGGGGTCTGGGTCGCTGCGAGACGTGTCATACTCAATGAAAAGCTCAGACAGGCACAGGAACCCCTTAGAGGCCTGCACAACTGCCTGTGGCTTCGATAGTCCTCCATCGACCATCTTCCTGACAAGGCTTTGCCAGAGATCATACGTCGGTCGATCCTTGCCTTGTTCCTGACTCCAGAGGATCGACCTGGCCTTTTTACCGAACTCATCCATGCTGGTTTTAAGCACACTCTTTTCATCCCGGATCTTTTCTTCTGCGGCTACGACTTCGTTAATCTCAGCACGCAATTTATCCAGGCCCTTTTCCTTGATTTCCTTCTCGATCCTCCTTTCGTATTTCTTAGTAGCAGTTTCTGACACGTCGTAGTAAGCAGCAAGCTTACCACGCGACATACCTGCCTGCCGCTTGCAATATACGTCGTACATTTCAGCGATCGTGAGCTTACTCTCTTGCGGGCCACGCTCAACCGGAGGGGCTATTGACTCCGTTTGCTTACGAGAAGTTCTCTTTTCGTCAGAGAGAATCACAGGGCACTCTCCAGGAATTTAATGAGTCTCAATGGCGTAGCACCAAAGGCGTAACCTCTCTTGAGTGTACGAATGGCATCTTTTATATCTGCCTTGAGACTTTCAATTCTCGCAACGAGTGTCTTATTGCTCTCTGAAAGTCGCTTATTCCCTACGCTGACATCATGAAGAGTCGTAGCAAAGCTACCTAATGTTGCTTCCTCGAATTTCAGCTTCTCTACCAGGACCCTATTACTCTCAAGGAGACTTCCGTTCTTCCTTTCGAGACTCTTAATGTACTCGGAATCAAGTTCAGCCTTGACGGGATTAGGTTCCTGCCTGTACCTAAGCTGGCTAATCTCGTTGTTTGCCCCCGCAAGTTTCGTTTGGAGATTGACGTTCTCATCCATGAGTTGCTTAACTTTCTTCCTGAAACCAATAAAGAGATCTTCGTACCCGGCCTTGTCTATGGTACGATCTGCAATCAAGCCTTTGATTGCATTGACTTTATTTTCAATTGTCGCAGCCAGGCCCTTATTTATGCACGAAAGTTCCGCGACCTTGAAGTCTTTATACCGAATCCCACGTCGATAGTCCCCGGCCTCGGTTTGCAATTCACTGATTTTCTCAAATGCAGTATCGCGCTCATTCACGAACCTGGATCTATCGGCGATTACTGACTTAATCCCAGCTTCTCCTCGCTGAACCGTGACTTGCAGTTTCTTGATCGTACGATCCCGCTCCCAGATTGCTTTCTGTTGAATCCGGAATGTACTCTGCTCGAATTCCGTTGGCGCAGTTGACTGTCCAATAGGTTTCGACTCGAACTCAAGTCCCCTGATCTTGGCTTGCAGCGTCTTAATTACATTGTGCAGCGAGGCAATCCTGGATTCTAGGTCCACTCGATCCGGCGCCGGCATAGCAGGCTGTCCAATGGAGTGAAGGGCTGTGATTTGCTCTTCGAGTTCCTCGATCTTGAGTTGTGCGGCAATAAGATCATTGAGATTTCTGCTTTCAGCGGTCATTCTCTCTTCCTCTCTTCTTGGGTGACGGGTACTTACTCCCTTGATTCTAGCAGACTCCGGGAGTTATGTCCAGTGTATTCTTTAAGGTGGTTTAAGGCCCCCCCGTTAGTGTTGGGATAGAATTTTCATATTTTTCTGTGGCTGGGTGGGGGAGATACCCGTGACCCGGCCGCCCTGAAGCACGGGAGGGTGTGGTTTGCTTTTCCGAATCGTTGGGGCCCCCCTGCGCCTCAGAAACACGCAAAACACGCTATACAGGGCCGAAAACCTGGCATGAGCGTCTCGCTTGGGCCACAAACTGTTGACATATGTCAATAGTAATATAATAAGCGCGGATATAGTGTAACGATACCAAGCGCTTTAAGGTAGCTCCAGCCCTCCACTCACCCACTCACTACACCCAGCAGTATTCTACTCATCACACCGCAGCACGCAATATAGTACACGTCACCCCATCGGGGTTACCATGTGTCCCATACCCCTATATACGAAAGGGGATTCAGATAACCAGTCTCAATAAGAGAATTCTAATAGCTAAGAAAAGGTAGTGCAGGGACACAGGACACTTGACACATAAGAGTATATAGAATTATATATATATGTATATGTATAGGTACTTATAGACTCCCTTCCCTTACCTTACCCCCCAGTTAACCTATCGCGCACAGAACAGGGACGTCGGTAATAGTATGAAATGAGTACCCGACACCCACCCATACATTATTTCGGTGATTCTTGAAGATTCACTTGACAATCAGCTAATATATGCCATGCTACAGATAGAAGAGTAGTATTTCATGTAAAACCAGAACGCAAGTGTCCTAAGTGTCTCGAAGTGTCACAAGTACATCCGGACACTTGCCACTCTACTTAAGGAGTAATATCATGCGATTCACACGACGCACACTAGAAAAACACGCCAGCGGTTGCCTCCGTCAATATACTGTATCCTGGGTTGGACGGCGCGGTAGACTCCGATCTATCCGCTTATCGGTCGGCGGATACGGCAACATCCCAGCACCTGCCGGCCAATGGACCATCCTTCCGAGGATACGGTACTACCGTGCTGTTCTGCGAGTCTACCTGCATTGGTTCAACGTGAGCTTGTCTTTTTCCCCTAACAGCTATGGGATAGACTACTGGATCGATCCAGACTCCCTGCTGTCCCGTTCTAAGCCCTCCAGGGAGAAATCATGATCCAACCACGTATCGACCAAAGAGTCACTGTAATCGACGGCAGCGACCTGGAATCGGGTGTCTCAGGAACCGTTATCCGACTACCGCGCGCCGGTTTCCAGGGAGTAAAGGTCCAGACCGATTCCGGACGAACGTTTACCATGTTCCCCGACAGGCTCCGACTTTCCGAGAAATCCACTTGACAACTCGCAATCCATGATCCATAGTTGAATAGACAACCGATCCGCCACACCCAAGGGAGAGTAACCATGAAGTATGCAGTAGCTTATCATTCGCTGTTCGACGGCACGCTGAAGATAGCTCAGGTTGAGGCGCCGTCATTTGCGGACGCAATCAAGGAGGGTGTATCGGCACTGACGGTAGATTCTGATCCCTACGGCGATGTCGCACATTGGCTAGACGCTCTGCCAGACGACATAGAGAGCATTAAACAGGCCTTCCTGGACTGCGACCAGGCCGTTGAGGCAATTTTGATCTCGTGAGACTCACCACCGCAGCACCCAAAGGAGAATGAGCTATGTTGACCAGGATTTTCAGTATGACAGACGACTTGACCCACCGTCAGCTAGTAACGCTGCTGAGTTGGCTGGTGATTAGCGGTCTTGTGAGGGTCGCAGATATCAAGGGTTGGCGGAGGAAGAATAACCTTCCTGTTAATCGTGAGGACTAACGCCGCCACTTCCATTAACCGCCACACCACAGCCACGGGGGAACACCATGCCGCATAATGCCATTTTGCAATCGCTGATTACGGACGCAGAGTCTCTCTTGGACCGGCACATAGGCGTGCTGAACGACAAACCTGAAGAATGTCGGGATCACGAGGTGTTCGAGTTACGGGAGACTATCGCCGAAGCGAAAAGGAGCTTGCGGGCCAACCTAGCCTAACGACATCACATCACACCTAAGGGAGAATGAGTCATGACCGATACAGCAACCACACTGATCGTCGAGACACCCGGCGCCGGTAACCGATACGATACCCGGCGATACCGCGCCTCCCGGCCGGTCACCCTGACGGAGGTTTGGGATAAGTTCGCCAAGCCGGGGCGACCCAAGCCGGTCGTCACGCTTTCTGGTGACATAGTGCGAGTGACTTTCTGACATTGGACGGCTGGACCTGAATTCACAACCAACAGGGAGAGAGCCATGATCTTGAAATGTGACTGCTGCAACACCACGGCCGATGCGATACATGGAAGAGGTCTTCGGTCACACTGCAAGCTGAAACCTACGAAAGAGAATTTCAGGCAGTTCGGCAACTCCCAACTCTATCTTTGCCAATATTGCTCTTGCGTTCGGACGCTCGCGCAAGGAGAAGCTTCCGGTAGAAAGCCAAAAGCAAATCGGCCCCGGGGCAAGGTCTGACCTTGGACGGCTGGACCCGACGCCACAACCAATAGGGAGAGAACCATGAGAAACATCGGCGCATTCGAGTTGATCGATCACGGGATAGAATATTCCCAATACTTCCAGGGCTGCGGGGTTGCCTTCACAGACTTTAAGAATGTCGTTACGGGCATCGGGGACAACCCGGCAGAAGCTATCGACGATTGCCTAGAGCAAATAGCTTGGGGCGATGGTGATTGGGACACAGAGGGCATGGAAGCGCGCATCATAGCGCAAGAGGGGTGGGAAGCGCTGCCCGCAACGCCCAGCGAAGCGGACGAATACGGGGACGATGAAACGGGCGACACCTATTACTACGTCTCAATTCGGTGGAACTGACCCACAATTGAACAATCAACCGATCCACCACACCCAAGGAGAGTAGCATGAGCAATCAAGCGCAGCACCCCTTAATCCACATAGGAACCATCCTGGAGTGGAACGGGAGTAAGCGTGAGGTATTAGCCTTTAAGCCAGGTTATGCAGTGTGTAAGACTACGGAAACGGGAACCGTAGTCAACGTGTCACTCCGTCACCTGGAATCTACAATCGTGTCAACGGAGGTACTTCATGCAGATTAAGTCACCACTCATCATCACAAGCCGACTCATGCTCGGGGTCAAGATCGGAGAAGGCACTATCTCAATTGAGTATGCGCACCGCAAGGAGCATCGGCAATACTTCCGGTGGTTCATCGACCTGCCCCTTCCCCAAGCACGCCGGGGAGTTCGGTCGAATGATAATGAGGAATTCCAGAGCGATGAGTTTTCTGTCATGGACGGCAGCACACTCCACGAGGGTCTGGAATCCCTACTTAGCTTTCTTAGCGCGTTCGCGGAAGCTTGCAGAAACACCAGCGAATATGGGCCATCGGAAAATATCGACCTCTTCCCGGCCGCCCTAACGGAGTGGGCAATTGAGAATGCAGACGAGTTTGCCGTAATGGAATGCGAACTGCAAGAGTACCGGGGCGAATTCATCGCCAAATAACTGAAACACCGTCACATTACAAGAGGGGAACCAATGGAAACTAGCACGATACTACAGATTCTCGATAGCGCCGCTTGCGGAGGATTCCAGTTACATGAGGAGTATGCAGAGCCAGGCTATGAAAATCCGGATTCGCAACTGATTGCCACCGGTAACTGGAATTCACAGGGCGGGCATAATGGCAAACCAGTAGATAACACCATGCCACGCATTGCAGCTATCCTGGAAAAGCTGGGGGCGGAGTTAGAGTGGGAGGATGAGTGGTGTAGTTGCGAAGGGTGCCGGAAGCTATTCCGCACCAGCCCTAGCAGCTACTCGTGGAAGTGTAGCTACTGGGATTCTAATGGTTGCGGCCTATATTGCCACGAATGCGTCAAAGAAGGCCCAAAAGGCTACCTGGAGCATCTAGAGGGTAATGCAGGCGCCGCGAATACCCTTGATCTGGACCTGGGAGAGCACGAGTACCGGGAGGTCGATGCGGAATTCGAGAATGGGCTCCATGGCGGGCAGGATGATGATCCAAAGGTAATCGCCGAGAGTCTACGGAAACTTGGGGTCAAGCGTTTCATTTTCGAGATTGACAGTGTAGGGCAATTCGACTTGTCTTTCTCTGTCTGGGTCCACAAGTCGGAATACGACAAGCTTGACCCAGACGAAATTGATAGCAAAGGTGCCGGTCCCGCGATTGCCATGCAGGTTGCCCTGCGTGGAAACTAGCTTCCTTCTGTTTTTCCCTCCAATATAGCGGAAAGGGGGTGCGTCATGCATTATTAGACCTAGGTTGCCCTGATTCTTAGCGGCATGCTACCGGGATTTGTAGCCTCTGTTGTGAAAGGAGCGTTACCCGGATTCGCAACCGGGCGGGGTGCTCTTGTCTGATTTCACTTCACCACAGAGAGGCACATCATGGAGAATAGTATTGCACGACTACAGGAGCAAGCTAGTGAAGCTGCGGCTTGGCGGGGGCACACACTCGCATGGGGTCCAGTAGACTCCAGACAATCCAGGGAGTTGCAAACGGGGACTTGTATTCGCTGTCCGGCTTGGGTGCAAATAAATACTTGCCCTGCGCCGAACTAGATTGATATTGGGGGTCCGGCCGTTGCGCTGGATTGCCCTGCCGCCGATTCTGATTGCAATTAACTGCACATCACGCAACCACAGAGAAACACCATGGAAACCACAGAGAAGCTTGATTCCTTCACGCTAGCTTACTTGGAATGCGCCTTATGGGCGGAAATTGACAACGCAACGCCAAACGGCGGAGAACCATTGGACGCAAATCATTGCATTGCAGACTTCGTTCAAGAGTCCATCGACAAGGCAGTCCAGGATTGTAAGCAATTCCAGGAAGAAAACGCCGAGCTATTGAGCGCGGCCGATTATGGGCATCCGGAATACACAGACGATGAAATGGCCGGGCATGATTTCTGGCTTACCAGAAATAGCCATGGCGCCGGATTCTGGGACAGGGAATTAGGCGACGTGGGTGACAAGCTTTCCGAAGCTGCAAAAGCTTACGGGGAGTCTGACATATATGTGGGGGACAATGGCGCGTTGTATCTGACATGAAATAGCTGGCGAGTCTGAATAGCAGCGCGGAAAAACAAGCTATCGCTCCGATAGCGCAACCCGAATTCGCCACCCGGCGGGGCGCTTGTCTGTTTACGTTTCACTTTTCAAGAGAAGGAGAGAAAATCATGGCACATTTCTACGGCACCCTAAAAGGATCGCGGGAAATCACGGCCTCGCGCACCGGCACACCTTCCTCCGGTATAGTGACCCAGTGCGCATCATGGAAGGGCGCTGTCCAGTGTACGGCCTACATCGACGAAGAGGGAGTCGATTGCGTGAAGGTTGAGAAAGTATATTGGCAAGGGTGCGGGGAAGCCCTGCTATTGTACGATGGCCCAATAGGTGGGTTACAAAAGGGGCAGACGGAAGTTTTCGGTAGCAGGGATTCCCGAGGCAAGTAGCCCCAGGAGCATGGTTCCACGGGGCTACTACAACCAATAACCAGAAAGTAAAGCTATGAAGATCATGCTGTGCGCGGCTGAAATGGCAGTGATTGCGAAGAGGCTCCTTGACGAAAATGGAGGCTTCACGATTGACGAATACGGAATTACTCCCTCGGCCAGTGAGGCCCCTTGGGCTGTCTCGAAAGCGGGGCATGAACACCAATTCAGGGACGGAGTTACTCTCCATAACATCGAATGGTATCTCTTATACCACCCGATTCTGGACGGCATAGAGTCCAGTGCCTACTTCGGTGGCTGGGTTGACGAGAACGGGTTCACGTACCTTGACCACACCTTGCTGTTCGCCCACAAACAAACCGCTGTCCATGAAGCAATTCGGAATGGCCAACGGGCAATCTTCAACCTTGAATCCAAGAAAACTACCAACGTACCCCAAGAGGAGGCAGTATGAAAGCGTTACGTATGAAAAAGTGGGCCAAAGCAAAGAAACCGAAAGAGAGAAGGATCAGCGGTTACGTGCTTAGGCAGCGTGACTGTACGCCCCCGAGACTGACTACGAAAACAGCAGCGGGAGACAAAGGGAAATGATTGTCTACATCTACTCCGGCAAGGTGTTTTGCGAGGAATGCGGCCTGGCGATCAAGAGGAATGTAACTTCAACTGGTGATGCCCCCGCTGATCCTGGGAACCCATGGAGCTATGATTCGGATGATTTTCCGAAGGGTCCGTATATTATGGATATCATGGAAGCTATACCCGACCTACTTTGTGCTAGTGGCCAGAATTGCCTCTACCGCCTCGGTGGCGCTGTTGTGGGATCGGAGTATGGTTCCGCGCAGAGAATTTCCGTGAGAGACCCATGGACCGACGTGGATGCCTCTCTGTTACTGGAAGATACAGTAGGACCTAAGAGAAAGGGAGACAGTGAAGACTAAAACGATGGCCAGATTAGCAATGATGAAATTGCTTGCCAAGATTATCCTTGACGCTAATACTATCAGGGTTCTCAGTTACACGAAACCTCTGGATTGCGACCAGCTATCTACTCTAGAAATGATTAAAGAGGATCTTACCGAGATAGCCGAGGACATGGAAAACAAATGAAAACCCCAACCCAACCTGGGGCCATGCGAAAGGTCGCCCCCAGTATTAAGGGCCGGCGAGGCAAGCGTAAAGCAAAGGCTACCCCCAAGAGAGTCTATGCCATCTTCATGTGCGCAGGCTGCGTGTCTGGTTGCATCATTGGGGGAGAGTGCATTGGTGCGTTAGGTCTGGTGCATGGTTCCTGTTTGTATGAATGCACGAGAGACCTAGGGGTAACTGTCAATTTAGTTAAAGTGGTGCCGGCCGGAAAGTGCCTGCACTGCGGAAAGGAGTTGGTGACGTGAGGGAACAAGTAGGTACATGGAGTATTGCGCCCTCTGGTATCGGGTCGCAAGGAAATACTCGCTGGAGAATTCACTACATAACGCAAAGCGGATACAAGGGCAGTATACTCAGAAATAAACTGAATCACGTAATTTATTTTCAATCGCTTAAGGCGGCGAATCGCCGAGCGAATCAACTCAATAAGGAGCTAGTGACGCAATGAAAACTGCTATCATCTACACCCGATTTTCTCCGCGACCCAACGCGGCCGAGTGCGACTCGTGCGAGAAGCAAGAGGAGAGGTGCCGCAAGTACAGTTGGGACCGTGGCTACAGCGTATCTGGCTGGCTTTCTGATGAAGCAATATCAGGCGGTTTTTTGTTTCGCCCTGGGCTTCAGGCTGCAATAAAACAATTGGAGCCTGGATTCGTCCTTGTTGTGGATAGCAGCGACCGGCTAGCACGCGACATGCTGGTCAATCTGACGATCCGGCAGCAGGTAGCTGATGCCGGTGCCACAATTGAGTTCGCAGACGGCTCACCATGCGAAGACACGCCAGAAGGAAAGCTCTTTCAGAACATCCTGGCAGCGTTCTCGGCTTATGAACGAGATCGGATTCGACTCCGAACAAAGAATGGCTTGGCCCGCAAGAGAAAGAATGGAGAGCGGACCACCAGTAAGATACCAATAGGGTGGAAGCTCGACCCAGACGATCCGAAGCGACTTGTGAAGTATTACGGAGAGATTAACGCAATCAGGCGAATGTTTGACCTGAAGACTCAGGGATGGACTTCCGGGGAAATCACAGAACGGCTTCATGGCAACTGTCGCGGTAAGCCATGGAGTGCCCGAACGGTACGCAAAATGCTCAAGAAACACGCCTACTGGGCTGATCCGGTGACTGGTGATCCGGAATTAGAGCCGAAGCATCCATAGTTCCTGGGTAAAGTACCGGGCATTCGTGAACGAAAGCCGGATACTTAACCGGAGTCAGCTTCCCGTGTCGCGCCGGATGTGGACATACCCAGAACTGCTTATCGGTAGTCTTCACCATTTTTCTGCCGCAAGTCTTGCAAGTCTTGCACTTCATGTTATCCTCTTGAGGGGAAGGCAATTAGAATCAATTGCTTCTTGGATTCTCTCTGCCGGATTACTACAGTCTTCCAGCAGGTGGAAATCTACACGCTTTTGCACCGGGACTAAGCAACTGAAGACTACGTGCCTCTCATGGTCGCCCCTAACTACAAGTCGCCAGCCTGTCCCTTCTCTCCCGAGTAGCTTATTGGCTGCCTTGCGAATGTCGCTTTCTGTCATCATACCGTCCGCACCTCCCCGAGGTCTGGGTGCTCTTCTAGGATTTTCGCGCAGTACGGTTTACTGTACTCAATTAGGGAGCATGGTCGGTCTATCTTCTTGCAGACTCGGAGCGTGGTTCCTGTCCCAGCGAACGGGTCTAGCACCCGTTGACCCGGCATCGTTGTGAGCTTAATGCAACGCTCCACTAACTTTTCGTTTAATTGAGTCGGGCACCACTTTCGTCTTTGTTTAGAGTTCCCGGTGACACGGGGAATGTCAAGTACATCTGATTCATCAATGTGAGTATAAAAAACATCGCCCGGGACCTTTCCGTCCGGGTTCGCCCGCTTGTCTCCCTCTTTCTGCCGTTCCGACTGTATGCGGATTGCGTCAGGATAAAGCGGGGCATGGTTGCTTACAATCCGGAGAAGCGGGCGATAGTTGTTTCCGAGGTCGTGTTTGTTGTGCTGTCCAAAGGTAAAGGTCTGGATGCACAACTTGGCTCTGAGAGCATGGTTGCTATGGAGGATTCGTTTTACCATGGCGCTCACATCGAAGGTCCACTTGGCGTTATATGACAACCATACAACTGGAGCCTTTTTCACGAATAGCCACAAGCAATCTTCCAGCCACTGGAGATAGAGATCATCCGGCTTTTTGTCCTTAAATCCATCGTAAGGTAAGTCGAGGTTATCCGGTGGATCTGCAAAAATGCAGGCTACATCCGGCAATTTCGGAAGCACTTCTTGGCAGTCCCCATAGTACAGCTTGTACTTACTGTGTAGATTAGGTTTCATTCCTGATTTCCTCTCTTGCTTTACGTCTTGCCCGCTTATTTAGAGCGTGCTTGACTTTCTTACCGAGCCCCGTTCGATTCTTAAAGACACACTTCCACCGGCGCCAGTTCTTGGATATCCAGTCGTATTCGTCCCCGGTGATTAAGGGCACTCTGTCTTTCCTGAGCATGGCTTTCCAATCACAGAAGTTTCCTGAGGACGCGGCCCCTCGGGTCGCCCTTGGGGTCGGGCCGTGAGTCTCGCAGCCATATCTCCCATTGCTTGCATTTCTCACAGTACATCCACGCAAGAGAGTATGGTGTCCAACATAACATCACCCTGCTGAGCAGGCAGATCCAACGAGTGATATTGTATCTCACTCCTTCGGCCTTGGGGATTGAGTGGTATTCATTCATCCATACTTCCTTCCCGGCCGTAGTTCCATTCGAGGAAAGTTCGATAGAGCCTGGCGTAAGCTATTCCCCATTCGGCACCGTGGTCCTCGATGTCTGATTCGTCGCCCAGCCATGTCATACAGTGTGCCCACTCGTGAAGTAAAGTATCGATGCGCAAAGCAAAGGACTTCCTACTGTTTATCCTAATCTGGAAGTATCCTCCTTCTGGCTTAGTGTACCCATGTCCCTTGATCTTGGCAGACTCTACGTAAACTATGGCTGATGTCAGGAAATTCCTGCGCAGCCAGGCGATAGTCTTGAACCACATCTGTTTCGTGGTGAGTCTCATGTACATTTCCCTCTGACTCGTTCCTTATGGAAGATTATGTCCAGGGTATTGCAAATGTGGGGCTCAGTCTTGACGTTATGTAACTGATTCCATGGACGTGGTACAAGGATTACTTGTCCTCCATGCTCTCGAAATTCCCTGACATTCTTGCCACTGTCGTCGATTAACAGGGAATGACGATCAGCAAGAAGGTACTTTTGGGGACCCATGAGATACTGTCGGTGCATCCACTTAGGGAAGTGGTAATGTATCCACTCCAGTTTACCTGCCAGGCATTCAGGGTCCAGGATTGGGGTGGTTAGGATGCAGATATTCTCCCTGCCGACCAGATGCTCACAGCAATCTAATAGCACCCTGAATTCATCTGACTCTGGTGCATCCCTCCATACATCACGGCCTATTTGTTTCCAGAACGATTCCAATGTGAACTTAAAGTGACTGTCGCAAGTGGGATATAACGCATTCGCGGCCTCGATAATATCAAAGCCCCACTCTGGGTTGAATTTACCGAGATCATCCGCCTCCACTGGACAGCCAACTGCCTTTAGTGCGTGCATCGTGAACTTGTTGCAAACGTCATCAAGGTCGAGGAATATCTTAGTTGGGATCATGTTTATGTCTTTCTCTTGCCGGTGTAGGAATCATACAATTCCACCGGAATACCAGTGCCATCAGGAATGGCGTCTCGCTTCAGTATCTCGTGAAGGTATCCGGAAGCATTAAAGATGATAGCACAGAGGGCATCTTCAATTTCTGTCGCTTTGGATAGAGGCGGAGGCCAAGCCATCCTGTATTTCCGATGAATCGCCCAAAGCTCCACGAGATGCCTCCAGAGCGACTTCATGTATGCAGCAATTGGGATTCCCTTCTGCCAGTTGTCGCTGTCCCGTAGCTTCCCGTCCGCTTGCTTGCGATGCTTCGTCATGTACTCACCAAACCGCTGAATCACGAGTGGACTAAGGTAGCCTTCATAGTCAGGTTTGGTTTCGTCGTCGTCTCGTGTTGCGCCTGTCTCGAATGTTCTCATCGCTCTCTTTGTCTCTTTTTGGGTTCCAGCGACAACTTCTGCTTTAGTGAGTTCCTTATCCAGTTCACTTTCCTTCTTTATACATCTTTGATCGAATTCTGTCTTTATGCCCCTGAAGTTTGGCCCTTCAGGTTCGAATAAATGATCGTATTTCATTTTTCTCCTGCTTTCGTTCCGTGGACTAGTTGATAGACTGAAACTAGGTACGTTCTCCCGGATGGTCCAATTCTTTTTCCCCTACCCCTAATGCACCGCCCGGATTCAATTAGTTTCTTAAGACGATCTTGCATGGTGGTTTTCTTGACTCCAAGCTCCTCCATCAATTCTATAAGTGTCATTCCGGGATGACCAGCTTCCATCTCTACTAACTCATCCCGCCATTCGTCAATAGTTGTGTCGAGGGTATTGCTGTCAGTTTCTTTGCTCACGTCTTCGGCCTCTCTGTTGAAGGTCGCCCTAAATTCCATAGCCTGTGTCTCGTGTACATATCTTCATCCCCGGATCGCACAAGAGTACCTCCAATCTGCGGAAGAGTCTGTCGGCCACCTACGATCTTGTAGACAAATGGTGTCTTAGCCTGCCATCCAGCAGTAGTACAGGCGGTAGCGAATCCATGAGCCGTCTGAATACGTGTTTCTACATTGCGGTGTCTGTGCGACCGCACGATTACATCAGGGTGTCGGTTACCCCAGCGGGCAGCCTCAACAAACGACTGCTCCATCTCTTTCTGGACTGCCGTGGTTTCGTATGCCATGCTACTTGCGGTGCCAATGTGGTGCGACAAGTGAACTAGGCCGCAACCTATTTCGATCCACATCTCCCATCTGGCATATCGTCCGTCCTTGTCGGGAATAGCTCCAAGCTCCTCCGCTAGCCTCTCTTCATCCTGCCCACTAGATCCAACGTGTGACTCCGTGCCACGGAGGTGGTAGTATCGGCCCTCACAGCCTTCTACAATGGGCTTCATAATGGTCCTGGCAATCCTGGCCTGATCGGTGAGATTCTGAGAGATCTGAGTAACAGCATTGTGGTGCTTGCCGTCCACGGCGTCGCCATTGAGCACTACAGCGTATGGTTCGCCCCGGGTCACCATCGGCACCCATACATTCCAGAACTCTTCCCAACGCTTCCAGATGTCAGCCTGAAGTGGAGTATGGAGGTAGGTTGCATTGTCGTCTAGGGAGATCTCGGGTGGGCAGAGTCCTAATCGACAACCGCAGTGGAGATCAGAGACTACAATCAGATTGGTAATAGGTAACTTCTTGACGGCCTTCTTCTTGAATGGCGTTCGTTTCTTGGGTTTCATTACAACATCTTTCCTTTCTACAATGAAGTGGTGGTCAGTTACTAACTCTCCGATGGGTTTATCTGGGTCCAGCAATTTTGGCCAGGACATTCTCTGCTCGTTTCGATAAAGAAATGAAAAGCGGATGCACTATTAACTCGTGGTCACTAATGTACCGTATGTCCTCTACGATACGGAGTAGTTCCAGGCTTTCCTTAGGCGGTACCTTGCCTGGTGACTGCGCTTCTTTCATCGACCCAGATGCCCCCCTCCCTCCCTCTGGATAGCATGCAAGGCATGGGAATACCAGGATCTTACTACGGCACCTATGGCATGTTTTTTTCATACGCTCAGGAACCTTCTTTACCACGACTGATTGTATTTTCTTTCGAGGCAAATTAGAGATTTTACATGTTTTCGCAATTACGTCTTCAGGTAGATTCATTCTTTCTGCAATGTCACTAATCGACATACCGTAATGCAGTAACCGACAAATCTTTCTTTCTAATATCATCGTAATCATGCGAGTCTCTTGATAGTGATTTCTACTCTTGGAAAATCATAGTCAATGAAAAGACCCGGAATCTTCCTTACCATGTGCTTGGGCGTATCGTCGGCAACCAGCCCTGAATCAACAATGCCATCATACATGGGCTTCAGGGAAAACATGGCGTTATCTTGATCTCTCCTTCGCTCTGTGCCATAAAAGAATGCAGCCTTAACGAGTACCTTGCCCCACGGAATACTCTCGATCTGCTCATTCTCTATGAACTCCCTTGTCTTACTTCTGTATCGTTTCACGGCGGCAGCTTTTGCAAACCTGCCTCCAGGTGTAGCGACAGCGCAGTTGGGCGAAAGTACCTTAGCCGGTAAAGGAAGCACTATCAGGAATTTCTCGGTCATTTCCTAGCTTTCCCTTCCTTCTGAATTTTGCAGGCATAATTCTCTACTGTCCAATAGCGGGTGGTTTTGCCTTCTGGCTGAAATACAATTTCCTCGCCTTCCAGTAAGTCGCCCAGTAAGGCTTTTCTCTGATTCTGAGTAGACCAGCGTGCAGCGAGGGTTACTTCCCTCTTGGTGCATCCCTTGATTCCCGCCTTACTGACAATACTGAGGATCTTTTGTTTCTGCTCGTCAATTAAACCAGATGAAATCATGGGTGCAGTGTTTTTCATGAAGTCTCTCAAGAGATACCCAATGAGCCTACAAGAATAATCTGCTATGGGGGCAGTTGTCTTCGGTGACTCAAAATTGCATCCAGACGCAACAACCAGCGCTATTTTCCTGGCGTTCTCTTCACCCTTAAGCCACAGCTTTCCTAGGATCTTGTCTTTTTTTGCATGGCGGCGGCACGTATTATAGAAGTCCACGAAGGCCTCTTCGGCTTCCGCAGTGCAGCCAATGACTATTTGCTCCGGAGGCTTAGCGAACGCTTGGCCAAGGGCCCCATGATATGTAACAAATGCACTCACATCCATTCCGTTAGTTTCGCCAATCGTGCGATCGCGCCACTTAATTACTTGCTCCAGAATCTCCTTTGGCATCTTCGGAACATGGTCCTGCCTCTCTATCTCTGGATCTACGGCGCCACGGAATACAAGACATCTAGCTAAGAACCCGTCACTGACTTGCCCAGGCGTGAGTGAGGATATAAACCTCTCGGGAGTAGAGGTTCCGTATATGTTGCAGCATGGCTGGATGATAGTTCTTCGTTTTTCAACATCCGCATACTCTCGGCCAAGGAAGACAGTTGCAGCCTGAGAATACAATTGCATTAGGTATGGCATTAGGCCGCTCTGGCTGCTGTCGGCCCTGGACTTACTGGCCTTAGCAAACAGAAAACCAATCTCATCCCAAAGAAACAGGCATGATGGATGCTTCTCTAACCGAACTTCCATTGCAGCATCACCAGTTGTTCCTGTGCCTCCGAGGAGATCTAGACAACCGGATTCATGGCAGAGCTTGCGTATCTGCTTGGGGGCATGATTCTTGCCGGCCGACGTATCAGCTATCCCTAGGCAATAGAAGTTAGTGCGAGCGTCATGTTTATCGCGTACCTTCCGGCCGAATAATGTACCAAGAAATGCGAGTGAACAGGCCAGGGTCAAGAAGGGTTGCGGCATCAGTGCGGTGTCATTTATCCAATGGCAAATTTTCCCCAGTAACCCAGGCGGTTGAACAAGAAACCCAAGCTCCTTGTCAATAGATACTCCGCCCTTCTGAATCCAGAAATCAATAGTATTTGGTTGCGAAGAGAGTGACGAGTCATTACACCAGGACTCCACGGCTTGAGCCTGTAGCTTTCGAGTTTCCTGCCGTGCCTCCCTTTGGGCCTTCTTGACCATCTCAATCACGGCTTCGACCTGCGCCGGATCAACTGGCTTGTAGTTGGCGTCTTCTAGTAGCCAGCCCCGCGGCTTCTGGGGGGTTAGCTTCCGGGCTTCAGTGATTTTGCGGCGGAAATCTTTCTCTTCAGTCGGGATGCCGAAATCCCAAGGAGGCACACACCGAGGGTTATACTCCCCCGATAGGAGGGTATAAGTTTGACTGTCTGTCAGCAGGAAACCATGCACCATCGCTACGGCCGCCCAGAGCAGGCTGCTGTGCCCCGCCTGGCCCTGTATGGCGGGATCGCACTCAGATAGGTACAAGCTGGCACGCTTCAGTAGGTCGCCCCGGGGAGCCGCAGGGGCTAACGAAGAGGGCGGTGCTTCGTTCCTCGCCTGCGGCGCCTGGGTCCGCGGGGCCAGCACGGCCGGCCGCATGAAATCCGGGTACTCGGCCGGCCGAATTTCCCAAGGCGAGCATCCCTCCTTCCAAGCATATTGCCCCCCATTCGGGTGAATACTTGGCGGGAGAAGCACGTAATACCCGTCTCCACGAATGTCGATCCCGGGCCGAAAACTGTTCCGGTTAGCCGGCGGCTCGGCGGTCTTATAGAACGCATGAAAGCCACCGCGCGGTGTGTATTGCTGAACAGTTCTTGGTAGCGGATCGAATTCAGTCACGAGTGACTCAACACCGCTGATGCCCTTTTCCCTGTCGAGATCCACGTCAATCACATACATACCGCTAGGCTTGCCGCAGGCAACGGCAATGTTCGCGTTCGGCCACTGCTCCCACCACGCTCGAATGACATCTGGATGGTCCGTAGCATCCTTTATGCCATGCTTAGTGAGGGGCACCTTTTGCCCTGGCTTGATCGGAATAATCTCCCAGCCGAGGGCTGTGTACTTCAGTGCGTATTCGAGAAGGGAGATCATTTAGTCACTATCTCCGGCAGCGGTTGATTGTAGTTAATGATCTCGAAGTGCTTCCCCTTCTTAACCACTGTTATCGTCTTTGTATACGCAAAGATTTCCTGCGTAATGAAGAGGTTTTCAAGTGCGGCATTAACTGTTTTCTTTCCCTTGATTGTCCCGAATCTCCGCACCCACCAAGTTTGTGCCAATCCCCCGGCGTACCCTGGGTGGTCCAGGCACACCCATTCCCGAAACATGGACAGCCCGCAACGATATTGTACCCGCAGAGAATCGGGAGATCCCTCTTTAATGTGTCGATTGACGTGTACTGCATCTACCTTGACTGTCCGCGGTTCATTCGAGAGAATTGATTTCTGTGATGCCTTGTTCCCGTGAAGGCGCCTCTCTTTTTCTACTCGCTCAAGTCGCTCGATTTCCTGTCTGGGTAGCTCCGTCCTACATATTGGACATATTCGGATGGCTCTACTAAACGATTCGCGGCACTTTCCGCACACGGCCATGGCGGTCCGTTCTCCGCCAAGGAGATCAATCGGTCCATGCTCATCAATACACCCAGCAAAATCCAATATGAGGCAATCTGTGATTGATGAATGAAGACGCAACCCTCGCCCGACCATTTGCGAGAATAATCCCGCAGAAAGCGTCGGTCTGAGCAATACGATACAATCGACTCGTTCGGCATTGAATCCCTCAGTGTAGACGTTTACGTTACAGATGGCCTGGAGCTTACCGGCCTTGAAATCCTCTACTATCAGATCTCTGACACGCTGTTTTGTTTTGGCAGTTACGAACGGGGCAACGATACCATGTTTCGCTAGTTCATCGGACACCATCTGGCAATGTTCGATGTCAACGCAGAAAAAGATCACAGCTTTTCGCTTTTCTGCACGTACGATTCGTGCAGCTTCCGCAACGGCTGAAAAAATAATCTGCTTCCGATTCGTAATCTGGGCAAGACTTTTTAGAATGTAATCGCCCCTGGAGTTTCGCTTGACTTCTTTCAGTTCCGGCTGCGATACACCAACTTTGGAACGTAGTGGACATAGGTATTTATCCTTTATGAGGTCAGTTACTTTGGCTTCATAGCAAATCTCATTCAATATGTGGTCTCTGTGGCAGATTTGGCCGCCAGCCATACGAAAGGGGGTAGCTGTCCAGCCAATGACTTTGAGATCCCTATTGAACTTACGGCTCTCGTTAATGAACCTGCGATACTTACCTTCGCCACTGAATGGAATGCGATGAGCTTCGTCAACCATGATTACGTCCCATGGTATAAACTCTCCGGCCCTCCTGAATATGGAATCAATGGAAGCGTACAGGATGGAGGCATCGTAGTCTCTCCCTCCGAGCGCAGCACTGAAGACACCTACATCTACCCCAGGGTATACCGCCTGAATTTCCGAAACATTCTGCTCGATCAGTTCCTTGCGGTGTGCGAGAATAACACAGCGAAAGTAGGGAGCGGCTTCTTTCCATCTCTGGATGGCCCAGGCGATCAGCGCGGACTTTCCGCCTCCGGTTGGGATCACTACACATGGATTGCTCCCTTTGGTACAAATGTGTTCGTGAAGCGCGTCGAGAGCTTCTTGCTGATATGGACGAGGTTTCATTCCTCCAGATACACACCAGGAGGAAGAAGGTCGATATGCAGTGTCCCCCAGGTAGTCGGGAGGCCAAACGCAAGTGCCCAAATGGCAATTACGGAGACAATTAGAGAAAAGCAACCACAGCCACAGTCGGCAGATTGTTCGTTGTCCATCTACTTAACTCCCTGTCTATCTGGTTTTCGGTACAATAAGCACACCACTGAACCATGGTATGATCTTTACCCTGAGACCGGCAATACTGCCTATGCCTTGCATAGGATTGCCTTCAGACATTGGTAAGTTGAACTCCTGGCAATGGATCATGTGCTGATATTCAGCCAGCCTGGCTTCTTTGGGACCCACAATAACAGACTCCACCTCATTCAAGCTAAGGTCAAGTTCATTGATTGCCTTCGATACCAATTGCCCTACCTTCTCTTCTTCTATCTGGATCACCTTTATTGAAGCAATCTCATCCATCAATATCGCCGCGGTGCTCCATCGGGTCCACAGCCAGCGCTTCAGGCGAGGCAACATGCGGCGGCCCTTCCATAAAAAGAAGCGGCGAATTCTTTCATCAATTGGCTTCACTACCGGCCGGTGCGTAGATACCGTGATTTGCATTTTCATCTACTCAACTCCCTCTCGGATTTCTGCTTTACAGTGAAGCAAACCGCCCCCTTCCCTCCAGATGACAGCAACTCGCCCACCCTCGAACTCAAGGGCAGTGTACTCAGGTAGGCTGCATTCCTTAATCGACGGAATTGCACGCAGGTCCTCTCCGTAGGCGTCTTCCCACGCCTGCACGATCCCGTCCTGTGAGCCCTTCCAGATTGACCTGGAATCAGACTCAGGGTAACGGAGTAAGATATCATCCACGCAACCAACAGCAACGGCTCCGAAAACCTCCTTGACTTTCTGGATGGTCTTGTTACATAAATGAGAGGGAGCAAGTTCCGTAAGTTCCTTGCTACTGAAGCATCCCTCTGCGGCGCCATGCTGCCATTTCGATCCGTCCTTGTTCTCGAATGTAATGAAGTCACTGCCTGAGTCAACCGGCTCTGTGAAAGTCTCCAGTAAGCCAGGGAGAGTTAGGTGATGTTTGCAAGGTTTTCCTGAACATGGAAAACCAACGTGAGGGTGAACGAATCTTGCACATGTCCATTGTGCATTCTTTCCGTGGAATCCCTCAATTACTGGCGTGGCGTGGCAACATTGCCGGCAAGAAAGGACTGGAACAGGAAGAGCAGGACCGGACTCGGTGCTACCCCAACAGATTTTATTAGCATCACACCACTTGCACTTGAAGTGGTCTCGTCGATTGGCACAGCGATCTGGTGGGGCGGTAGCTGTGATAATTCGTCTAGCACGCTCCACAAGAGCTTTCGCGCATTCTTCATGGTATTTCACTCTCTCTGAATAGAGTTCGTCAGTGTCCTTGTTACGGGCTAAATAGAGCGCTCGCTTCATGCCGGTAAGGTGCATCCCTATTTGCATCTGACAGAAGTGCAGCGGTTTCGATTTCTCTACGCCTTCCTTGATGAGTTTCCTAAATGACTTGGCATTGTGGGTCTTGAATTCGCCAATATGCCAGGTCTTAGGGGCTTCCGGAAGACCGTAGATCACACTATCCAGGTAGCCCTTGACGTGCCCTCCGAGGGCAGTGATCTTATACTGCTGTGTTCTTTCACTGGCACGCTGCGGGTCAACGTCATGGACAGTACAGCCGATGGTTCGCAGATCCTTAACAAAACGAGCCTCCTCAAGATCCCCGGTCTCGAATAGCCGGTACATCCGACCCTCGAATTCCGGCTTGCAGCACTGCCGAAAAACATACCACAGATACCGATCGCACTCGTGGCCGATGATACCGGCGCCGATAGTCTGACTCATGTGCCCCGTGTCGCCGGCCTTCTTGTAGGCCGCGTAGATCGCGGCTACGGTCTGAGAGGTTTTAGGTAGGTGCTGGGCTATGTCACTCATGTAATTACTCCTGGTCCCGGCGGCACTGCTCCTAATGCCTTCAGGTAGCACTGATAACAGAAGCGGTACGTCTTGTCCTTAAAGGGCCCAAGAACCTGCTTTGCGACATGCGGAGGGGAAATAGAAAACTGGAGGGCCACGACATTTTCTTGCGCTCCACTCTCGCACTCCACTAGTAACGAACAGCCGCAGCCGTCGCAGTACGTGGCTTCTACTGGACAGTGCTCGATCTCTACCGTTTCTTTTTCACTCATCGTTAACCACCTCCGCCTCGGCCACGCTCACAGACACCTTCGCAGGAGTCACCGTGACGTACTTGGACAGTGAACTGAATACCTCCGGATGATTTATGCGGTACCACTCGTACCCAGTGGTATCCAGTGAACGGGTGGTCTTTACTTTAATGGGGGGAGTGAAATCCGGCTGCTCCATTTCTGCGAAAAGCTGCTGAATACTTTCGCAGTTAGCCTTATAGTTGTAGCCACACTTGACGACGACCTTCATGCCATTCGTAAGCACCGTGGTAGTCTGGCCAATCTCTTTCGTTGGCACGAGAGAAGCGAGTAACTCCTCCAGCTTAATGCGGTTAGCTTTTGTCCTTGCCTCCACTTCCTTGGCCTTGCGAAGATTTATGGCAACATTCACAAGGTTCGCCGCAGCTTCGTCTTCTATTGAGAGTGATTTTCGTCCTGGATCTTGTATCATTCTTTCTCTTTCTTCTTGAGGGCCTTCCTGAATGCTTCCATCGCTTTTTCTGGATCTGTATTAGCGTATTGAAAGGTGTAACTGCGCCATCGCTCTTGCCTTTTATAGTAAATCATTTGCCCAATCCAAACTCCATTTACTGTGGTGCAGACAAGCCCGCACCAGAACGACCACATCACTCCTAGTGATGGATAGAAATAACAGTTCCAGCAACCCCAGAGAACCATGAACGCCAGCGGCACAATCGATACACCGCGCGTCTTCTTGTCGTGGTAGAGCTTCACTACATTAAAGGCAATAAGGAATCCCGCAACCAACTCGAAGCCGGCATTGACCTGATCTGGCGACATAATTCTCTCTTCTGTTAAAAATCTCGCAGCAGGCCGGATTCCCACCCGGCTCCGGTTCTGGCTCTCCTCGCTATCCCTGGCGGTCTGACTCTTGTTGACAGCCATTGCCTTTCCGCTGTGTCAGGGACAGTTACGCCATAGGCCCTTACCCGACGCTGCCACGCCGCTGCCGTGAGACTAAGTTCCTATCGCTCCCAGATTGGCTTCTGGGTCCCCGATGCCGGTGCAGTTACCGGAGCGGGAGCCACGGGAACGCCTCCCGGCCCTTGCTGAACGGGTGCTCCTGCGACTAGAGGCACCACCGGTACAACAACTGGAGCAGGAACAGGAGCCGCAACCGGTGGCGCTACAGGAGCAGGTTGTGCCGGCGCTACCGGCGCAGCAACTGGAGCAGGAGCCATAACGGGAGCCGGAGCAAGCGGAACTCTCCGGCCCGACCTAAGGTCAGGTACTACTGACTGGGGAGCTACGGTGGCAGGAACCGGTGCCGGGGCCGCAGGAGGCATAGCCTGGGCATTTCCCGCAGCCGAGTAAGTGCGAACG
>SDBT01002743.1_pt1 | contig 30876 bp, 21 predicted proteins | sample 2277101 | NCBI WGS metagenome assembly SDBT01 (sample SAMN10404973, study PRJNA504765) | marine sediment metagenome | isolation source: marine sediment core GS10_PC15, 103 cmbsf | place: Arctic Ocean: Southern Knipovich Ridge | collected 2010 | reverse complement strand
GCTATGAGATTGTTGCCGGTGCAGATTATTTCAGGGACCGGGTCGATAACTTCGGGGACAAGATCGGAGTTGCTGCCAAGTATCGTTATACGGGTCTGTCGGGTTATCTGAAGCTTCTTGATTCTGATTTGGACGCGGTCGCGATTGAGAGTCCTCCTTATTTTCATCCCGAACATGCCGAGGCGGCTATTGATGCTGGTCGTCACGTTTATCTGGCTAAGCCGATTGCAGTTGATGTACCCGGCTGTAATACGATCGCATCAAGCGGTATTAAGGCCTCGCAAAAGAAACTCTGTTTTCTTGTAGATTTTCAGACCCGCGCGAATGAATTCTATATCGAAGCGATTAAGCGTGTCCATACCGGCGCTCTGGGTGACTTTGCTTTCGGCGAGTCGAGCTATCACGCGGGCATTCCGTGGAAAAGGCAGATAAAGTATCTTGAGGACGATGCTAAGAATCCCGAAAACAGGCTTCGGGCGTGGGGGCTTGATAAGGTTCTTTCCGGTGACATTATCACCGAGCAGAATATCCACACTCTCGATGTGATGAACTGGATAATGAATCGGGCTCCTCTTTATGCTCTTGGTACAGGTGGTCAAAAGGTCCGTTCCTTCGGAACCTGTTGGGACTACTTCGCTGTGTTGTTTCAATATCCGGATAACGTTGGTGTTACGTTTAGCTCCCGTCAATTCGAAGGACATGACAGTCCGGGCGGGATAAAAAATCGTATGTTCGGTTCCAAAGGCGTGCTCGAAACCAAATATGGTGGAAATGTTATTATTCGCGGTGAAAACTTTTATCGCGGCGGTAAGACCAGCGATATATATGGAAGTGGCGTAGTGACAAATATTGCCACGTTTCATAAGAGCATTACCGAAGGTAATTTCGATAATACCACAGTTAAGCCCAGCGTGCAGAGCAATATGTTAACTATTCTCGGGCGTACCGCGGCTTACCGGCAACAAATCGTTAGGTGGGAGGAGATTGTTCAGAGCAATGACAAACTACAAGCCGATTTGACAGGTTTAAAGTCCTGATAAAAGGATAATCGCAAATGTCAGATATGAAGCTAAGTCGAAGAAAACTTCTCAAAACTACAGCCCGTTCGGTGGTTGGCTCGTTGGCTTTGCCATATATAATTACGAATCCGGTTACTGGTGGCGAGCGGCGTCCGGCAGCGGGTAACAGGATAACGATTGGTATGATCGGTGTGGGGGGACATGGGACTGGAGTTAATTTGAAAGGTTTTCTCGCTCAGCCTGATGCACAGGTGGTTGCTGTTTGTGATGTCGATACCGCTAAACGTAATCGCGCACAAAATATGGTAAATGAAAAATACGGCAGCGGTGATTGCGCGACGTACGGTGACTTTCGTGATCTTTTGGCCCGGTCTGATATTGACGCTGTTATGGTCTCGACGCCGGACCATTGGCATGTCCCCATCTCCATTGCGGCGGCCAAGGCGGGTAAAGATGTCTGCTGCGAAAAGCCTACATTGACCGTTCGTGAGGGGCGCAGGCTTGTCGAGACGATCAAACGTTACAATCGGGTCTTCCAGATGTCCACGGAAGATCGCTCGATATATGTCTATCATCGGATGGCTGAACTGGTTCGCAATGGGAGGATCGGCAAACTCAAGCGAATGTATGTTGGGTTGCCCGGTAGATGGAATATACATGGTAATAGCAGTGAAAATTTCAAGGTCCAACCACCCCCTGAAGGATTCGATTATGATATGTGGCTTGGTCCTGCGGCTTATCAGCCTTATTGTCCTGCTCGATGTCACTGGAACTTTCGCTGGATAAAGGATTACTCGGGCGGTCAGCTTACCGACTGGGGTGCTCATATTGTCGATACTGCGCAGTGGGGCAATAATACCGAGCGAACGGGTCCGGTAGAAATCGAGGGGCATGGTATTATTCCCGACCACACGCTTTACAATACCGCTACGGACTATCGGATTGAGTATAAATACGCCAACGGTGTCGAGATGACGATATTTTCAGGCCAGGTTAGTATGCGTTTCGAGGGAACCGATGGCTGGGTCGGTAACTACGGCTGGCGGGGACATATTCAGGGCGAGCCTGTATCGATTCTCGATTCGAAGATCGGGCCTGACGAAATTAACCTTTTTACCGAACCGGGCGGTGAGCATCGCAATTTTCTCGATTGTATCAAGACTCGACGCGAACCTTACTTTCCCGTAGAAATCGGTCATCGGTGCTGCAGTGTGATGCACCTGGGTAATATATCAATGCAGTTAGGACGAAAGCTAAAATGGAACCCGGACAGGGAAATTTTTCCCGGTGACGAGCAAGCCAATAGAATGCTGTCACGCTCGATGCGTAGCCCGTGGAACCTGCTGTAAAAAGAACAAAAGACGGAACGTCATGCAAAAAATACGGATTGTAATTATCCTGCTTGTTTTTATTTTCTCGGGTACGGGCTGTAGGGACCGTAAAGTTCGTTTCGTATCGATTGGGACAGGTGGTGTCACGGGGATTTATTATCCTACCGGTGTTGCTATAAGCCGCGTGATTAATGGAAACTTCGAGCGATATCAGATCAAAGCTACGGTCGAATCTACAAGCGGATCGGTCTTTAATATCGACGCGGTGCTAAACGGAGATTTGGAATTCGGAGTTGTTCAATCAGATCGGCAGTACCAGGCATATCTGGGGCTCAACGAATGGTCCAAACGCGGTCCGCAAACGAAGCTTCGTTCGGTTTTTTCTATTCATCCGGAAGCTATTACGTTAATAGCCACGCAAAAAAGCGGCATAGCGACTGTTGCCGATTTAAAAGACAAACGAGTGAATCTTGGTAATCCCGGTTCCGGTCAGTTGCAGAACTCGCGCGATGTTGTGGAGGCTTTTGGTTTGAGTGAAGAGGGTCTGGCTGCCGAATATTTAAAGGCCGTTGAGGCACCGAGTCTGCTGCAGGACGAACGGCTCGACGCGTTCTTCTATACAGTCGGTCATCCGAATGGGAATATCAAGGAGGCGACCAGCGGGAGGATCAAGGTATCCTTAATTGCGATAGCCGGTCCGGCGGTCGATAAACTGCTTGATAAATTTCCTTATTATGCGAAAGCTTCAATACCACATGAGTTTTATCCTTATGCGTTAAATACCAGTGACATCGAGACTATCGGAGTAAAGGCGACTTTTGTCAGTTCGAGCGATGTACCCGAAGATATCGTATATGCCTTAACGCGGGAGGTCTTCGAGAATTTCGAGTTGTTCAAGACGCTGCATCCGGCTTATGAGTTTCTTACAAAAAAGAGTATGTTGACCGGGCTTAGCGCTCCCTTGCACAAAGGATCGCTGAAGTATTATAGGGAATCCGGTCTTGATAAGTTTATCGATCCGAAGTTGATCGCTGACTCAAACTGACCGATTGGTCAGCTTGAGAAGTTAAAAGTTAAAAGTAGTAAGAAGTAAGAGTTAAGTTGTAAAAAGAACAGCATGGGCAAACAAGTTGCCCATCCTACCCTACGGTCGAGACTGAATAAATGTTAGCAGAAAAATCTCGAAAAATTGATCGAATAATTATTGCGGTTATCGCGCTTAGCTGGGCGTTGTTTCAACTGGCGCTGCCTCATTTTATAATGCTGCGCTCCGAAACCATAAGACAGCTCCACCTGATATTTGCAATTACACTTGTATTTCTTACGCAGCCGTGGAGAACATCACGCAGAGAAGATTCGCCTGGTAGTGACATCGGTAAGATTAGTATTTTCAACTATATCTTAGCCGCGGTGGCTGGGCTTTGTATCCTGTATTTTATTTTCGACTGGACGGCGATCACCATGCGCGAGGCTAATCCTCTTATGCGTGACATAATCGTAAGTTTAGTGCTGCTGTTTCTGTTGTTGGAAGCCTCTCGCCGCGTAATCGGCCCGGCGCTTGGGATAATCGCGATAGCTTTTACGCTCTATGCCTTTCTCGGTCCTCATCTGCCTTTTGTTTTTTCGTTTCGAGGCATTTCGCTGCGCAGATACCTAAGCCAGATCACGCTATCGACGCAGGGGATTTACGGTATTCCGCTTTATGTCTCTGCGCAGACGGTTTTTTTGTTTGTTCTTTTGGGTTCGATGCTCGAAAAGGTCGGGGCGGGACATTTCTTTAACGATCTTGCCCTGTCGCTGCTTGGTCGATTCAAGGGCGGGCCGGCCAAGGCGGCTATTGTTTCGAGCGGACTTACCGGGTTGGTGTCCGGTTCATCCATTGCCAATGTTGTCACGACGGGAACCTTCACGATACCGCTGATGAAAAAGGTCGGCTATCCCGCGAAGATCGCCGCCGCCACGGAGGTCGCGGCCAGTACGAACGGGCAACTCATGCCGCCGATTATGGGGGCGGCTGCGTTTATCATCGCTGAGTACCTCGGAATCGATTATCTGGAAGTTGTAAAGGCCGCGGCGGTCCCGGCGCTGGTGTCATATTTTGCGCTTTTTTATATCGCTCATCTGGAGGCGTCAAAGCTTGGTATCAAGGGTCTGGCCAAGTCTGAGATACCAGTATTTTTTTTCGTTCTTAAACGCGGTTTTCATTTTCTGATTCCGCTGTTCATTCTCATATACGAACTTATGATTCTCCGCCACAGCCCGAACATGGCGGCGTTTAATGCTATTTGCGCCCTTATTCTCGTTGTCATTGGTATCGAGATTGTCACGGTCTTTAGAAAGAGGTCCGATGAGGCTGATCGCACAGTAATATTTAAGATCTGGCGTGTTGTAATCAACAGCTTTACGACCATTGGCGAGGGCATGATAGCCGGATCGAAAAATATGCTCCTGGTCGCACTGGCTACGGCAACGGCGGGGATCATTGTCGGGATTGTCTTTACCGGGATAAGCGGCATGGTAGTTGAGATTGTTACGAAACTTTCATTTGGTTATGTCTTTCCGCTGCTTGTTATAACAGCAATCGCAAGTTTAATACTCGGCATGGGGCTTCCCACGACGGCAACTTATATCGTCATGGCATCAATCACTGTCCCTGTCATTGCCGAGGTAAGCGCAGGGGGAGCTATTTTAATCCCGGCCATTGCTGCACATTTGTTCTGCTTCTACTTCGGCATCCTCGCGGACGATACACCGCCGGTCGGACTGGCCGCGTATTCAGCGGCTGCTATTGCAAAATCCGATCCGATCGCGACGGGCATCCATGCTTTTCTCTATGATTTGCGAACGGCGGTGATTCCATTTATGTTCATATTCAATACCGAACTCATTCTTTTCGGGATCGACAACTGGCCTCAGGCGTTGCTTATATTCGCCATGGCCGCTCTGGGATCGTTCGCCTTTTCCAGCGCAGTCCAAGGCTGGTTCATTATAAAGAATAAATGGTACGAGTTTCCGCTTTTCCTTCTCGCGGCACTTATCCTGTTCTACCCGGCTGTAGTAACAAAATCCTTCAACCTCAATCACAGCCTGCGATATTATATGTACTTTCTCGGAATAGCAATTTATGCCCTTGCTTATTTGGTTCAGAAACTCAGGATTAAATCAGCATCGGCATAGCTCTGAAGAATCTCTTATCCTGCGAAAAGTTGAGATTCTTCGCTTGCGCTCAGAATGACAAACGCAAGACTTACCTCACAGCAATGTCTTTTCTACCCAGCACACCGGCGTAGTTTTTATCTTCCGAGCATGATTGAGACGTTTTGTTGTCGTTCTATGGGTGTTACTTTTAGTTTTTTGATTTGTCCGTTTTTTAGTATGCACTCGACGACGGTTTTGTGAGGGGCGTGTAGTTTGAAATCGACGTCCCAATCTTTTGGCCAGGCCGGGAATAGATAAATCTTTTTACCGTCGGTCTGCATCAGCATTTCCTGTAGGCCGATCATTCCCGATCCTCCCCAGTTGTGGTCGGGTACCCAGTCGTGGCCCGGACCCCAGAAGGCTGGGAAACGGCGATCGCAGTTTTCGAGTTTCTTTATGTTATATTCGGCGGCGTTTTTGGTTAGTCCCATCCGGGCGAAGAATATTCCGTTTTGATGCCAGCTTATATGTGTTTGGGCCATTTTGGTCCACTTGCCATATCGCCATGTATCGATAAACACCTGCAAATCCGGCTTGCCGATGCCGTATTGATTAAACGGAAATAACGGATAGAATTGTGGTATTTCACAGTTTTGATAACGGAGCCACGATTTGGCTGGTTGAAAAATTCGTCGGCCGTCAACTTCTTTAATGGTAAACGGAGGAATGCGTTTTAGCATACCGCGCCAGTACTCTTTCTTTTTTTCACTCACATATTTATCCGGCAGGGCAATTAGCATCTGGAGGTTGGCCTTTAGGCCCGCGATCAAGTCGGAAGGATTTTCAGCACCTTTATACGATTCGCATGAGGTCGATGGATAAATTACAAGATGGCCGTTCTCGTCCAAAGGTTTTCCCGTTCGCTTTTTTAAGCGATACTGATAATGCTCGTCGAAGAAGATAAGCGAGCGTTCGATAAAGGGCATATAGGCGGAAATATCGGCACCGGTAAACTGATGGTACTGGAGGATCATAAATGAAAACTCAAGCTGTGCCTCGTAGTGGTAATTGACCGCACCGTTTACCTGTACGCCTCGCTCGAAGTCCGGTGGACGGTGCCTTCCGCTGTTGGGATCGGGCCAGCCGTAAGCTGCGGGAATCGGTAGACCGTAGTTGGCTAATTGTTCGGCGAAGCAGCATCCGTTGTGTCCCCAGTATTCTTTTACTCGCAGCGTCGCGTTTTCCAGCGGGCGTCTATAGAACTCGAATTGCGGTTTCATCATGTCAAAATCGCCGGCCTTTAGCATCGGCCAATATATCAGACGTTGATTCTGCGCGGTAAAGCTTCCGCCGCCCCATGCCCGCCAGTCGGGGTTGTGCTTTCTGCGATCCAATACTAAAGAAGGGTCATAGGTGAATAATGAGCCGTTGAATTTAGTTGGGTACTCGCCGTATGCATTACAGCCCAGCATGTAGCGGAACAGTTGATAGTTGCGGGCAATCTGCCAGGGTTTGTCGTCTTCTTTGGGTTTGTCGGGGCGAACGAATATATGACTTCTCTGCCAGAACTTTTTCCACCAGGAGCTGTTTCTCTTCAACAGGCCGATATTGCTCGGTCCGGATTGTGTGGCTAAATTCGCCAGCCCTTCTTTCCACTGTTTAACCGAATCGGCTTTGTCGGTATGGAGCAAAACTTTCAACTGGTTATTTTTAGCTGCTTTTTTACTGCGAAGTCGCCAGCCCTTGAAATTGGTAAGTACATATTTACCCTGGGTTGTGGTATCGAATACCATGTCTTTGCCGACCATCATGCCGCCGAAGGTCAGGTTCTTTAGCGGATTCCACATTTTATCCTTTATGGCTTCGAGATCCTGCATCTTTACGGCCAGATCAAAGATCAGCTTGTCGTCTCTGTTGCGGTGATACCATGTAACGGCGTTGTCGTTATGCTCATAGACATCAGGGTAGGTAAATACTTTGCCCGTATAAGCATCCAGACCGAAACAGCCAAAGCGACTGTTCTTGCCGTCGTTCGGAAGTTCGCGCTGCTTTGTTCGCCAGGCTTCATAAGTTGCGGTCATGCTCAGTGGTTTGTCACTATCGACATCAACATGTATGATCGGTTTAAATACTTCGACCCAGACTTTTACTTTGGCACCTTTGCCGCTGATCTCAATGTAGCCCTGGCGAAGTTTCAATTCCTGTCTGAATTTAGCGCCTGCTTCGAATGGATTCGGCGTCAGCTTAATTCGTACCCGGCCCAACTTTAGAAATTCATTGTTCTCGTCGAACGTTCCGCTTCGGGCCATGTAGAATAATATCTCGCCATTTTCGACCCATACGTTTAAACCGATGTCACCGCCTCCGACCGGCATTGATTCGCTCGAGTCCTTGCTCTGCGAATCCCAGATGACATTGTAACTATCCAAAGCGTCCGCACCATAAGCGGTACCAGCAATCATACACGCCAAAGTAAGGCAAATGATCTTCATGTCGATATCCTCGATTATTCTACTTCTGTTTCAAATTACTATCCAATACATAGGTCTTACCAGCTTGTGTAGTCAGTTCCACAGCTTTGTCGGCATAGCGAATTTTACATGGCTTGCCAATAAGGGATTTTATTTTCGCTTTTGTTAGTTTTCCATTCTCCCAGTAAATATCCACTTCAAAAGCTCCGCGTGCGGCAATACCCTTGATGGAACCATTTTCCCACTCTTTCGGAAGTGCCGGCAATAGCTTCATCGCGCCGGGTTCGCTGAACAGCAGCATCTCGGTCATAGTCGCGGGTATTCCGCTTGCCGCTTCGAACTGATACATGGGCGGGCGAAAATGATAGAGCCAAAGTGTGGTAAACAGATTCGGTAGTACGTAGCCGCGTGCCACTATCTTTAGTGTTTCGAGGGCCTTTTCGGGTTGTTCAAGTCTGCCGAATGTTGCGGCTGCCTGGACGTATGACCAGCAGCATGGATATTCAAGTTCCTGCATTTTCATTTTCATCGCGGTTCGAGCGGCCTGGAAGAGCTTCGGTGTTGAGTGACTGGTAACCTCCCAGCCGGGATACACCGGATACATGTGCGAGAGGTGGCGGTGCTCGTAATTATCATCGAAGTCCGGATGCGACCATTCGGCAAGTGCTCCGTCGCTGTTGATTCGATACGGTGGTAGTTTTTTTATCATCTTGCGCCAACGCTTAACCGATTCTTCCTCGATGCCCAGTTCCTCGCACCCAGCAGATAGATTAGTAAGCACCTCTTTGGCGACTGCGATATCCATGGAAGCATTGATGGTGCACATTGTCTTGGTGTTCGAGGGGATGTTCTCAGGCGAAAACGAAGGCATAAACACATATTTGCCGTCATCGCCTTCGATAAGATAGTCCTCGTAGAATAATGCGACTTGTTTGAGGTAGGGTATCGCCCGTTTTTTCAAAAACTCTTTGTCTCCGGTATAGAGCCAGTAATCATAAAAGAGTTGTCCGAGCCAGCCTGCACCTGCGGTCCAGTAACTCCAGCCGAGCCCCGACAGACCGTGACTTGTCCCCCCGATCGGGGCGAGCATCCCTCGGCATCCCAATACGTTCCTGGCGTTAGTCTGAAAGTCCTCTACCATCGATTCATAGTAATCGAAATATGGTAGAGCAATCTCAGCCATGTTTCCCGACATAACCTGCCAGTAATTCATCTCGATGTTCATGTCCGTATGGTAATCAGCGGCCCAGGGCGGTCCGTATTCTCCGTTCCAGATTCCCTGCAAGTTCGCGGGCATCCCGTCGGTCCCGCTGCTGCAAATAAGTGCGTACCTGCCGAAATCGAACATTCTTTCCAGCAGTGCGTTGTACGCCTGGCCGTGATTGGCCTCATTGATCAGCTTTTTATTCGTATGCTCTCGATTCTTCTGGCGTGCATTCAAATCAAGCTGCACACGCATAAACAGTTCGCGATGGATCGCAACATGGCGAGCTAATAGTTTCCCGTAATTCGGTTCAAGGGCGGCGGTCTCTTTGAGTATGCGTTTGATCGCCGTCTTGGCTGGAACATTGGCAAAGAGCTTGATGATAATCAGAACCTCATCGGCGTCTCTGACTTTGATTCGCAAGTCTTTGGCAACCGACTTACCACCCTTGACGAAAAACCTCCCGCATCCGCCGTACTCATCAGCACCGACGAGATTGTATTTGCCTCCGACATCGTATTTACCTGCCAATGTCAGTTCGTTATCTTTAGCTGTGAGATTGTATGTAATCGGAACTTCATCGAGCCGTATCTTGGCAACCCGCCCTATCGGAAACCGTGGTATCCGCACGTTTTTCCCGTCGCCGAGTTCGGCGCGTTTTAGTCCCGTAGGCAGAAATCCTGCATCGCAATTAATCTGACCGGCCTTGGACGCGCTGATTTTGATTACAACGACACCGTCCTTTCGAGAGACAAACGTCTTTCGCTCGAAGCGAACGTCCCGGCTGCTCCAACTTACCTCTACCTCGCCCGTCTCGAAATCCACTATTCGATGCGTGTCACTGACCTTGCCTGCCATAGGCATATCGATAGTGACATCGAAGGCCGGATGATACGAATCCGAGCCCTGATGGTCGTACTTGATATCGGCTCTTTTGAAATATTCACCCGCTTCTTTGTATTTGCCTTGTTTGGCGAGTTCTCGCACCTTCGGCAGATGCTCTGAAACGTCCGGCAATGTCGGCTTCTTCGTCGTCAGGAAAAGTGAGTCATGGTTCAGTATGATCTGCTCATTTTCTACGTTGCCGAACACCAGCGCCCCTACCCGTCCGTTTCCCGTCGGTAGCGCCTGGTCCCATTTCTGCGCGGCCCCGGTTTTGGCCTCATGCCGTGGCGATCCCTTCGAATATATCATCTGATGCTTCCTGGCGTGGGAAACATTCACGTACGAACAGGTCAAAACAACCACCGCAATAACGATTACGATTCGCTTAAGAGAACAATTGCTGTAATGCATCATCTGGTTCCTCAAAAAATGAATATTTACACTGTAATTATCAGACAAATTTTCGTTACTGTCCAGCATTTTGTGTTTGTCGCTTTTACGAGTATTTTCAATTTGACAAGCGAATCTATGTTTGTTATCTCTGGTTTGGCATTCAGTAGTTAAATTTCTATAAAGGAGCCGGACGCAATGAGAAGGTCGATTGTAATAATAACGCTGTTTACAATTTTGCTGCAATCTTCATGCAGCTCGTTCAATTCCGGGAAAATTTCGAATTCTGTCGATCAGACCGTTTGGGCAATTGATAATATTACCTCCATTGGCGGTCATGAAACAGCCTTGCTCGGCTCGCCCGGGGTAATTGAGACGAGCAGAGGTAGAGCCGTTGAATTCCACGGCGAGAAAGATGGTCTTGTTGTCGATTCGGTTCCACTGGCTGGTGCGGAATCTTTTACCCTGGAGATCGTCTTTAGGCCCGATGCCGGAGGCTTAAAAGAACAGCGTTTTCTTCACCTCCAGCAAAATGACGCCAATGATCGTATCCTGATAGAAACACGATTGACCGGCGAGAAATGGTATCTCGATACCTATATCGAGAGCACGAAGGGTAGGCTCGCACTCTATGAGCCAAATAATACCCATCCGGCCGGTCGCTGGTATAGCGCAGCACTGGTTTACGAAAAAGGAGACATGCGACATTATGTAAACGGCGTGCTGGAAATGTCCGGTCAACTGGCCTTTAGTGCACTTGGCGAGGGCAAAACCTCCATTGGCGTGCGAATGAACCGTGTCTTTTGGTTCAAAGGCGCTATTCGCACTGTAAGATTTACACGTCGGGTTCTGGAGCCTGGTGAGTTACTTGTGCCTTGATTTGTATCCCGGTCGCTTGATTTTCCCGCTTTTTTTTGTTATCATTATGTATTGAAGCAGAGCTGTTGTACCTTTGGATTCGTATTCGATATGAAAATTGATCTTCACTACGGCAAAGGCATTGTGTCTTTGCAGATACCCGAAAAGAATATCCAGGATGTTATCGAGCCCTGGCACAGTCGGCAGCAGGTTGATAATGCCGATCTTATTGCCGAGGCTCTGGCCGATGAACAGGCTCTCGATTTTCAAAAACAGGTTGCCGGTAAACGCCTGTGCGTTTTGGCTGAGGATGGGACTCGTGATGTACCGTTCGAGGACATCATTGGGCCGCTTGCTAATCTGATTCGAGATTGCTCTTCGATAGAGTTTATTATTTGCACCGGCACCCATAATCCTGAAACTCCGGAAAACAGTCAAATAACCGATCAGATGAACAAGGCCATCGAAGGCGCCGGAATCGCCAACTTCAAGATACACGCCCACGACTGTCGCAATGGCGAATTTACTCATGCAGGCCAAACATCACTCGGTACTGATGTTCTCTATAACCCAACCATTAATGACGCTGAAATCTTTCTTGTCCTCTCGGATCTTAAGACCCATTATTTCGCAGGATATTCTAATCCGATTAAAAATTTCGTACCCGGTATTTGTGCTTTCAAAACCACCGAGCAGAACCACAGCCTGGCACTCGATGATAAATCTACTTTCGGTCGTCATCCCTGGCATCGGGATCCGGCCCGTAGGGACAATCCTCTGGCCAACGACCAGCTCGAAGGAATGGAGATGATAGTAAAGGACCGGGCGGTTTATACTTTTGCCACAATTAATACATCACGAAAGCTGCAATGGGCCAAGCTCGGAGCGATACGCGATGTGACCGCAGAGGCAATTGCGCAAATCGACAGTCAGAACACTCATACCGTTAGGCCGGTTCCACGATTGATAGTGTCACCCGGGGGTTTTCCAAACGATATAAGCCTGTACATCGCCCAGCGGGCACTGGAACTGACGAAAAACGCTGTCACCGACGACGGCGAAATCCTGTTCCTTGCCCAGTGCAAAGATGGTGTCGGTGAAGAACACACGCTCGAGAATTTTTATAACCGTCTTAGGGCGCCACTTGAGAGCATACTGACTTCCATCGAAAGCGATTATAAACTCTACAGCCATAAGCCCTACAAATTTGCCCAACTGATAAAACGTCTCGGTCAAATCTGGATGCACTCTGAAATCCCCGACGATGTCGTCGAGGCAGCCCATCTGAAACCGACGAAAGATCCGCAGGCCATAATCGACAAGTGGCTCGCCGATGATCCCGATACCAAAATCACCATCATCAACGGAGCGAATAAAATCGCACTATACGCAACCAGTTAGCCTGTATCCGTATCGTTTATCAGGGTGTTCTCCTTTTCCGGCATTACAGAAGAACTCCGGGGTCCGTGACCCGGTGGATAGATATTGTACGGTAGAACACCGCTTTTGATTATGACCTGAGCCAATGCAAAGACCATTCCAAGAATAAGCAGACTGGTGATGACTACCTTTTTGCCCAACCGGTCAGGAAAGGAACAAGCACCCAAAGCAAGTGCTGCAAGTTCAACTACTATGCACATCAAATACCAGGGCTTAAGCTCATGCTCTCCGATCCAGTGATACTGGAATCGCCCACCGGGGTTCAGGGACGAAGCCTCGATGTCTCTAATGCGATCAATTTTTTCCAATATGCCAAAACAGACAACCGGAAAGATTACACCCAACAGCAGCAGTACCAATGCGATTCTTCCAATCTTGCGTTTGGGTCCGGACCGTGCCTGGCGTTTGTCTTCTTTCAAAGAGGCACTGCGCTCTTTGAGCATTGCTTTATATTCATCGGAACCTATTTTGCCGTCTGTGTGAAGTTTTTCTATTTCCTCTTTTGATATTGTGTATCCCATTGCCAAAGCTCTCCAGGTATTAGATTCTACCTCTGTCCTGATCACAAGATTTTGTTATTATCGGCTTTTTACCAGTCCGAGATAATCACTTTTGGCTTGGGATTCAAGCTTATCTGCCCTTTGATTTTCTCAATGCCCCGCAACCTCATAGCTGCAAATATGTTCTCAGGGCCGCTCCCTGGGGCAAATCTCATAAAAAAACATTTTTTTTGAAAATATAGTTGACATTGCATAGTATGTAATACATAATAAGTATTACAGAATATGATTGAGAACCTTTTATACAAGGAGATTCGCATGAAATTTGAAAGTCAGTTATTAAAGGGCATTGCCCCGGTTGTGGTCCTTGAGATTCTTTCGCGGGGGAAAATGTACGGTTATGAGCTAAGCGAGGCCATCGAGCAGCGAAGCGGTGAAATCCTGACACTCGGAAAGGGTACGCTGTATCCGCTACTCTACAACCTCGAAGCCAGGAAACTGGTCAAAGGGAACTGGGAAAAATCCGATTCGGGCCGAAAGCGACGTTACTATTCCATTACCGGCAAGGGAAAAGACCAACTCGCCAAGCAAAAGACCCAGTTGAAGAACCTCGTCAGCGGACTGGATCTGGTATTCGGCGGCGCTCTTAGCCCGGCATAATTCAATGCTGATTTTAATGAACCAAAGAATCTGACCTTTAACAGGGAGAATCGATCATGGGCAACAAATACCCAGACAAGTTGCTCGAAAACTTACCGCCATCAGCGGCGGAGTTCATAAAGCTCATCATCAAAAAGATGCGCTACCGCAAAATAGTCCGCGCCGAAGTCACAGCCGAACTTGCCTATCATTTCGAAGATGAGCTAAAAGATTGCAAAACCGAAGAGGAAGAGAAAGAGAAGGCACGCAAGCTTATCGAAGAATTCGGCGATCCGAAACTGTTAGCTGTTCTCCTTCGCCGAGCAAAGAAACGCTGTCGGCCTCTCTTGCGAACCGTCATAGCCAGAAGCTTTCAGGTGATCGGTGTCTTATTGCTGTGTCTGATTCTATACATAGTATGGTTCTTCACAGGCAAACCCAATATAACCACTAACTATTTCACTCAGCTAAACGAACTGGTTCGACCAACTGTTGACGAATCCCTCAATGCTGCACCATATTATCAACAGGCCGCCGAACTATACGAAAAGAACTGGGATGACGCCGCCGAATCCAGAGATCGTGAGCCCAACGATCTGACCGATGAACAAAGGCAAATGCTCGAAACAGATATGAATGTGCTCCTCGGTAGTGGATACGAAAAAGCCACAGACCAGCAGAGAAAGCGAGTTATCCGCTGGCTTCAAAAGAATGAAGAAATCTTCGATCTTCTCGCCGCAGGCAGCAAAAAACCATATTACTGGGTCAGCTATAAAGATGATGGTGATCTTGCCTCTTTGATAGAAAACGTCATGCCGCGATTATCCACTTTCCGCAGCCTTGCTCAGGCCTTGCGATGGCGAACAGGTCTGGCTATATCCGAGGGTAGATGTGGGGACGCCCTTGACGATGTCAGAACCTGCTATCGACTCGGACAACATTTGACCGGTGAGAAAATCCTTGTTGAACAACTCGTTGGTTTTGCAATAGAAGGACTTGCAACTTATACTTTTCGGGAAACTCTTAGCCAATGTCAAATCGATTCGAAAACTCTGGTAGCTATTCAGGCTGACTTTGAAAAGATGACCGTAGAACAGCGATTTGTACCGAGTCTTAAAGCCGAGAGTCTGCTTTTCTATGACGGTATACAAAGATATTTTATCGACGATCCTTTTGGGGGACACCTCGATCTGAGAGGACTGGATGGCCTTAGCGACTTTCAGCTTTTCCTCGTTAAGCCTCTTGAGCAAAAAGGCATATTCGTGTTGCCTCATATTCTCTTTACCCATCCGGACAAAGAGCAGACCAGAGAGACTTACGATAAGTTCTGCGAGTTCTGGGAAAAGACCGCTATGAAGACACCCTCTCAATTGCGTACTGAAGACATTGATTTCAAAAAACAGGCCGAAGAAATCGTCAAAGGCAATCTCCTGTTGGAAACATCCGCACCGAAGTTTGCCAGAACAAGTGAAATAGGGCACCGTTTGAAGACCAGCCTTGAGTCCAGCCTGGCTATCATTGCAATACTTCGATTCAAAGGCGATAAAGGATCGTATCCAGAAAACTTTGGGCAACTAATTTCCGAAGGCTATTTGAAAGAACTTCCCATCGATCCGTTCAGTGACAAGCCGCTTGTTTACAGGCAAGAAGATGATACTTTTATTCTCTATAGTTATGGCAAGGACTTCGACGATGATGGCGGTCAATATTCAGAATGGGGACAAAGTCGCTACGGGGGCGACCAAGTCTTCTGGCCGGTCGAAAGCACAGAACAGAAAGAAGAAAGACGAAAAAAAGAAAAGCTAAAAGAACGCCAAATCAGGGAAGAAAAGTTTGGAAAACCTCGAGCCAAATGACCAAGAAGATTAATAATCCGATGAAGTGTTAATCGAAGAAAGAAAATGAAACAGCCGCGTCCAAAACATAATCCGCTCGACAAACTGCCCGCATCCGCGGCGGATTTAATAAAACTCATTATCAAAAAGATGCGCTATCGCAAGAAGGTTCGCGATGAAGTCATGGCCGAACTCGGGTACCATTTCGAAGATGAGCTAAAAGACTGCAAAACTGATGCAGACAAACAGCAAAAAGCACAAAGCTTGATAGAAGACTTCGGCGATCCGAAACTGTTAGCTATACTCCTGCGTCGGGCAAAGAAAAGATGCCGACCATTGTGGCGAACCATCGTCGTTCGAACATTCCAGGTAACTGGTTTATTACTACTGTGTCTTATTTTTTACGCTGCTTCTTTTCTGATCGCAAAGCCAAACTTGAAAGTCGATTACTTAGAAGTATTCAATGAAATGGCCCGGCCGGAGATATCAGAGCAGGACAATGCCTGGCCTTGTTACGAAAAAGCGATAGAGGCTTATGTTAAACCCAATTACCAGCTATTGCCCTGGCGGATAGTACATATCAACCTCAACTCTTCATTTACAGGCTTTGATGACCTCTCTGAAACCGAACAGGGCGATATCCGAAACTGGATCCAGCAGAACCAAACCGCTTGGAATCACTTCCTTGCTGCAAGCCGGATGCCCTATTGCTTCAGTGAATACAAAGTCAGCGAAAACCATAAAGACAATTGGGTCCTTTATATCCTACTGCCTGCTCTAAGTGAACTAAGAGAAGTTATGCAAGCGGGAGTGTGGCGCTCTCGTATGCAACGTGATAGCGGTCAAAGCATCCAGGCCCTGCAAAGTTGCCTGGCAGTAGTCCGCTCCGCAAAACACTGGCAAAAACGTCTGCCCATCACCGAACAAATCGTTGGAATCGACTTTAGCAATTACGGACATTACGAAATACTGCGAACACTTGAGGCCCAGGAGTTCACTACCGAGGACTTATTGAATCTGCAGAATGATTTACAGCATATTTACTCCGAAGGATTTGGCTTGATGAACATCGAGCCTGAGAAATTCTTTTTCCGTGACACTGTCCAGCAGGTCTTCACCGATGGCGGTCTCGGCGGCGGACATTTAATACCTGAGCGTTTGGCTCCTCTTATGCCATTAGCCACTGGAGACGAAGAAGTTGATAAGTTTATCCTTTTGCCGAAAAGCCTTATCCATGCAGGTAGAAATGAAACTCTTGAAAGGGCAAATCAACTCTACGATGAAATAATAGAACTCTCCAGGATGACTCCTTATTCAAAACACATCAATGATCGCAGTGCCAAAAAGCTTATAGATGCTCTACCGGAATACAGATTTTTCCTGTACCGTGCATTTTTCCCCGCCTTCGATCAAGCCAGTGAACTCTCCTATCGTGCCAAGGCTCTTCATGAAGCAACCCTGACAGTTATTGCTCTAAAAAGATGGCGACTGGAAAAAGATGCTTATCCTAGTGATCTGGCACAATTAGTCGATACCGGATACTTGGAGAAGGTACCCATGGATCCGTTTAGCGACAAAGCACTGGTTTATAGAAAAAGCGGTGATGATTTTATCCTTTACAGTGTTGGACGCAACTTCACTGACAACGGCGGAAAATGGGGCTGCGACGACTTGAAAAGAAAACGCAGGTCAGCTAAAGATGGAGATTTCATGTTCTGGCCTGTTGATTTGTTAGAAGCGGAATGAATTACTTGTCTTTAACGATTGTTCGGATGGTTACTGGGACTGGATGCTCGCGACCCTTTTTGCCTTTCGAGCCCGCCGGCGATTCCTTTCGGATGGTTTCTCGTAATAAGCATTACGTTTCATGTCCCTGATAAGACCCTCTTTTTCGCAAAGTTTCTTGAAGCGTCTCATCATCTGTTGAACGGATTCGCCTGCACGTGACTTAACTTTAAGCATGAGTAAAATAACCTTTCACTTCTCAATAACTCCTTAAAAAAACAACGCATTCCATTGCGAACATTAACCTATTTCGTCATAAAACGAGGAATTGATTAGTTTAATCATTCGCCGGTTCTATATCAAGCCAAAAAAATATTTGAGTCTTTTTTTGGCAATAATAGCCGATAAGAGTCCAATAACAGCCTTTTTTTGCTAAAAAACACGTAAACTATCGACCCTGATGACTCGTATTGAGCGCAGTGGGTCAATCTGTTAAGATAGTAAATAAACCGCCCAGGGCGTATTGCCAAGCCCGTATCTGTTGCTGGAGGTAAAATTTAGTTGGAAAAGTTTCGAGAAAGTCTGAAAGTTAAGAAAGAGCGAGCGGTGCTCGTTGGGGCAATAGACCGCCGAGAATCCGTCTCTGACGATCTGTCTGAACTAAACGCACTGGCACAAAGCGCCGGGGCTGTCGTCGTCGATCATTTCCAGCAGAAGATTCGTAGAATCAACGCAGCGACATACATAGGCAAGGGCAAGGCTGAGCGACTTCGCGGACGTGTTAAAACCAAAAAAGCCGATGTTGTCATTTTCGACAACGATCTGTCCCCGCGCCAGATAGGCAAACTCGAAGAAATCATAAACGTCAAAGTCCTGGATCGCAGCGAGTTGATCCTGGACATATTCGCCAACAGGGCACAGACACGCCAGGCGAAACTCCAGGTCGAACTGGCACAACTCGAATATACATATCCCAGGCTTAAAAAAATGTGGTCACATCTCGATACTCTCGCCGGATCAGGGGGAGCCGGCGCGGCTGGTGCCGTTGGCGGTATCGGAACAAGGGGACCCGGTGAGAAGCAGTTGGAAATCGACCGCCGACTCGTCACAAAGAGAATATCCGAGTTAAAACAAGATCTGGCTACAATCGACAAAAGAAAGATTCGTGAAATCGAAGGCCGAACAAGTACTTTCAAGATTTGCCTTGTCGGATATACGAACGCCGGAAAAAGTACGCTCTTAAACGCCCTGACCGATTCGGATGTTCTGGTCGAAGACAGGCTCTTTGCGACGCTCGATACCAAGACGAAAAAATGGAACCTCGCTCGCGGCGCGGACGCCTTGCTTAGTGACACAGTCGGATTCGTCAGGAACCTGCCGCACCAACTCATCGCTTCCTTCAAAGCCACTCTCGAAGAGGCCGTAAATGCCGATTTGCTCCTGCACGTCGTCGATGTCTCGAACCCGGAAGCTCATCATCAGATTGAATCGGTCAACAGCGTCCTGGCCGAGATCGGCTGTAGCGAAAAGCCGATCATCATGCTTTTCAACAAATCAGATGCAATAAGAAGCATCACCGAATACGAAACGCTTGAGACCATCTACACCGACACACTTACAATCTCGGCGAAAACAGGTTTCGGATTCGACGAACTTACCGAAACGGTCCTGTCCAGATTTCGGGGTTCGAGCCTGCTTCTGAGAGTCACGGCAAGTCAGTCCAATGGAAAGGTACAAAGTTTCCTCAGGGCATTCGGGGAAATCATCAGCGAGGAATATTCCGACAGATCAGTCCAGATCGATGCCCGGCTCGGTTTAAATCAAATGCCTCAGCTTAGAAAATTAAGACCGGTCAAAATAGAGATACTCTCCTGAAACTTCTTTGTCGTATTGCGTATTGGTTGACAGCTTTTCCGCATGGACAAGCAAGCTTACAATCCCGACTTGTCGGGGTTGCCCATCCTTAGGTCTGCAATGGGACAAAAACCATTTTCTAAGGCCAGATGCTTCGCTTCGCTTAGCATGACAGCTAAAAAAAAGACAATCAAGTTGAGTAACAAACTTAGTTGCTGTCGGGCTTAGGAAGTTCAGCGATTACTGGTGGGTTCTGATCGGTGTTGTTCTGCTGGGCTCTTGCCTCTTGCAAGCTTCTCGAAAGTCTGTCCAGAAGTGACTGGACATTCTCGGATTCTTTCTGAGTTGCTACGGAAGTATCGACGCTGGCAGTTTCAATCGGTATTGGTGCTGTTTGAGGTGTTTTTTGTACGGGAGGATTGGCCTGTTTGGCATCTGTTCCCTTATTGATCGGTTTTTTTACTTTTTTATTCAGTTCATCTGATGGGTTTGGACGGGCATGCCTTTCTGTGATTTTCTCGACCATTTCCCGGTTGGGTATTCCCCCGTCGGAAATAGTCGGTGTCAGTATGAATATGGTCTCAACCGCACGTTCTTCATAATCTTTGCTGGAAAACAGAGGTCCGATTATTGGAAGATCCTTTAGGAAGGGAACACCGCGGACTACTGCACTTTCCTCGCTCTTTCTGATTCCTCCGATTACAAGACTCTGGCCCTGGCGGATGCGGTTTTCCTTGTTGTATATCTCTCGCTTTGAGACGATTCTAATCTGTTTTACTCCATCGGGAATATTCTTTGATCCAATCAGGATGGTGGTTTCGAGTCCGATATATCCGTCGGCAAATACATGCGGAGTGACCTCGAGAGAATCAATCACGTCAACATATTCGGTTCTGGTTTCTATATTATCATTCCTGTCTCGCAGGAAGACCCGTTCAAGCGGGACGTGTTCCGATGACTCGATTCTCGCCATTTGTCCATTTACAACCTCCAGCGTTGGATTCATCAGGATCTTAAGGTATCCTTTTGACTCAAGTAGATCGATTACCGCGAGAAAATTGTCATCCATATATCCGATCTTCAAACCCATTTTCGATCTGATCACTTCTCTAAGAGAAGCTCCGGGAAATGCAGGTAGGATACCCCCTTCATCAATTAAACTAAGAACATCATCGCCATAAGGTCTTGCTGATCCGCCTGCGGTCAGGTTTATTCCGAATAAGTTAAAAACTTCTAACGTTGTTTCCCAGTCCATTGTTTTGTCGGCATAGACCTCTGATATCAGACAATCAATCCTGATCTGAATCGGTTTGACATCGATCAATTCAAGCAACTCAACCACCGCCTGGATGTCATCATGAGTAGGGCATCTGACTATTATCTGGTTTGTTAGTGGAAGACTGCTGACCTTATAGTCGGCGATTTTTGTTTCTTTGCCCTTCTTATCGAACAACTTTGAAGCAAACTGTTCGTTGACAATTTCAGCCAATTTGACTGAAGTGTGGTGTTTGCAGAAGTAGAACAGCTTCCATTCTTCACTGCCGCCTACCATTTGCTTGACGATCTTGGGTGGTTCACTATACCTCGGATGGATATAAACGTTTGCATCAGGTACGGGTTTTACCTGCCTGAGCTGTTCGCGAATACGTAGGGACTGCAATTCGGTAGGTTTCTTGGCAAAGAAATCACCACATCCGCTGACGCAGAGAACTGCTATCAGGGCAATTAACAAGGCAAAGCTCTTGAAATAACGCGCGCAAGGGAATTTTCCAGGTAAACCCCGTTCTGACAGCAGAAACGCTGTTTGCAACCTATTTTTGTCGTTACTTAGGCTCATATCATTTATATCAGACGCTCAATCGAGATTAATTGATGCGTTTTTTTTATTATAGTCAAATTCTTTGTCAACGTCCCATAATGCCCATCCGCCCCATACCTTCCAGTTTAACAGAGCGACTGGAGTAGAATTCTGCTATTTTACCAGGACTACCACAAGGGTGAAAATGTGCTGCTTCCCAGCTTAAACAACTTTACTGGGTTGCCCTATTTAATATCTTCGGCAGGTGTTGCGTTCCAACCGGAATTAATTGGCCACAATAAAATAAAATTGTAAATAAACTTAAAAAAATCTGACAAAGAACATCGCAGCGCATTTTTTAGGAAAGAATTTCTTTTTATACCCTTAAGGGTAGTAAATGTCCGCGAATAAAACCGTAACTGGTTGTTCTTAAGTTACTTACCCGCTCGCCGTGCTTCGCTCGTCGCAGCAGGCGGATAAACGGGAAAATTCAATTGAGATCAGTATAGTACTCACTTTACTCTGTTGAAAAGTTGCAATAATGGTCATTGCGAACCAAGCAAAGCGAAGTGAAGAATCTATTTTCTTCAACAAAACGAGATTCTTCGCTGCGCTCAGAATGACAAATAGTATCTTTTCAACAGAGCATACTCACTTTTAAATCTATTAATTTCATAATTTTTGTTTGGCACAGAAGCTGTTTTTGACAACGGGCGAAGTCCTCATGTCACTGTAATGAATAATCGCAGGCTATACGAATGAGCAAATAACGCCCTGGATTCACTGAGGTTGAATATCATCAATCTTGTCTTTGATCGATAAAGATGATGACTAAACAGGCTTGCTGTGATAATCTGTTGTCCAATGAGCAAACGAAAACAAAAACCGCTGACTGTCGGCTTTATAGCTCTGGGTTGTCCGAAGAACGTAGTTGACAGTGAACGAATGTTAGCAGAGATAGCCCAGGCCGGGCTGATTATCTCAAGCCAAGCCGATAATTCCGACGTTGTTATTGTTAATACATGCGGTTTCATCGAACCGGCAAAACAGGAAGCGTTTGAAGCAATCAAACAGGCGGTAAGCTGGAAGCATCAGTCAAAGGTTAAAAAAGTTATTGTCACCGGTTGTCTGAGCCAGAGACTTGGTGAAGAACTGTTGGAGCAGATAGAAGGAATTGACGCAGTCGTCGGTCTCGGAGATAGAGACAAAATAGTAAATATAATAGGCCAGACCATCGAATCAGACTCGCCGAAGGTTTACCTGGACCATCACTGCGGTAGCATCTCCGAATCCGAACCAAAACTTTCGATCAGTGATGATCGGATCAGACTGCTTATTACGCCACCCCACACCGCATATCTTAGAATAAGCGAAGGGTGCGACCACAAGTGCTCCTTTTGCACAATCCCTGCAATCAGGGGGCGATTCAGAAGTAAAGAGCCGCAAATGGTTCTCGAAGAAGCAAAGCAGCTTGTCGATTCGGGCGTAGTAGAATTGAACCTAATCGCTCAGGATACAACCAGCTATGGTCGGGACTTGAAACAAAAGAACGCCCTTGCCGAACTATTGGAGGAATTGGAGAAAATCGATGGTCTCGAATGGATCCGGCTTATGTACGCTTATCCGACGGGTATTAATGACAGGTTGATCGAGGTAATCACTAAAAGCCAGAGAGTAGTTCCATATATAGATATGCCGATCCAGCACATTAACGACCAAATCCTGACAAAAATGCGTCGGCCTGACCGCCACAAGAGCATAACAGCGGTTATCGAAAAGCTCCGACAGGCAATTCCAGATATTGTGCTGAGAACTACGGTGATCGTCGGATTTCCCGGCGAGACGGACGATCAGTTCCGCGAGTTGCTTGATTTTATCAAGTGGGCTCGATTCGATGCCCTGGGTTGTTTCGAGTTTTATCCCGAAGACGGGACCGAAGCTGCTAAAATGCCCGACCAGATACCTGAGCAGATAAAACAGCAGCGGGCCGAAGAACTGATGCTTACCCAGCAAAAGATTGCGTTTGAGAAAAATACCCAACAAATCGGTGCCAGTCTTAGATGCCTTGTCGATTCGATTGAAGCCGACAAAACCGCCAAAGCACGTTATCACGGACAGGCGCCTGAAATCGATAGCGTTTGTATAATCCGGAATTGCTCAGCCAATCCAGGTGAATTCGTCGAGACAAAAGTTGTCCAGACCAGTGATTATGACCTGGTTGTCGAGCAAATTTAGTATTGAATTTTAATAATTAGAGAGTAAACTTCTAAATATGTTGCGGCACATTCCCAACATGCTGACACTTGCCCGACTGGTTATGACCGTCGTCTTCCTGATAATGATCCTCTATGCCCCGGCTCGATATGATCAGGGTGAGTTGCCGTTTCCGGGTTTTCTCGATATCGCTTTTGTCATCTTCTTGATTGCCGGGCTAACCGATATCGTCGATGGCATCGTCGCCCGCAAATTCAACGTAACAAGTAAATTGGGCAGAATAATCGATCCCTTGGCCGATAAGGTTCTGGTCTGCGGGGCATTTATATGTTTCGCGATAATCGGCCGTCCCAGGCTTTTTGATCTTGGACCTACAACACTGGCTGTTTTCCAATGGGCAACAGTTGCCATTTTGATTTTACGCGAAGTCTATGTAACAGTCCTTCGCCAGATTGCCGAGGCCCGAGGGGTCAATTTTGCGGCGACGAAATCGGGTAAGCTCAAGATGTTTTTACAATCCTTTGCGATTGGAACGGTTATTATTAAAATGGCCCATGCTCAGACGGTTACGTGGGGCTACTATTTTACGACGATAGTTTTCGCATCAATGATTATTTCCACGGTCTTCTCAGGCCTACGAGCAACGCAACGCAGCTCGTGGAAAGAAGCGGAAAAATAAGAACCTCGCCTGCTTAGTAATTGAAACTGACTGATATTAAGCTGTCATACTGAGCCGGAGGCGAAGTATCCGGTCTGAGAATTGAAAATCCCGCCGTGTTGAACTAATTAAGATGCAGGGTTGAGATTCTTCACTGCGCTTCGCTTCGTTCAGAATGACAAGTTGCTTATGTTATTATTGACATGGTACTTACCTCTGTTTTTCGCACTCGTTCGGTCAGTTTGAGTCAAGAATCAATCGAAAATCCCTTGTCCCAGTCTTTCCAGACCGGATCGAGGCCCTGCTGTTTGATCATGGAGGCGACTTCTGCAGCGGTGCGGCTATCGTCTATTTCGAACTGGCCGGTAGTGTCTTTTCGGCCCGAATAACCGCCGGGATTTGTTTTGCTGCCGGCGCTGAGCCTGGTAATACCCAACTTGATAAGATTGTTCCGCAGATCAGCCGGCTCTCTTGTCGATAACACAAGAGTCGCGTCGGCAAAGCATAAGCGAAGTGCCATTATCATCTGAGCCAGGTTCCTGTCACTGAGCAGGTGTGGAAACTGAGAACGCTCAACTTCGAACGCGGGCCTAAGTCTCGGAAATGAAAAAGAAATTTGCGATTGCCAGTATCGTTTCATCAGATAGTGACCATGCTCTGCAAGGGCAAGTGTTTCGGTCCGCCAATCGGTAAGCCCAAGCAATACTCCCAGCCCAATCTGCCGCATACCCGCAGTTGCCATTCGGTCCGGCGCATTTAATCGATTATCGTAATCGGCCTTGGGCCCAGCCCGGTGATACGAGCTATAAATCTCTCGATCATAAGTTTCCTGGTATAGAGTCACGCCTTCGATACCTGCCGCAAAGAGCTTTGCGTACTCGGCTTCGTTCATATCATAAACTTCAATAGACATGAAGCTGAATTTATCCCGCAGTTCGTTTGCAAGCCGGGCCATATAATCAACGCTTACAAACTCCCTGTCTTCACTACTGACTAAAAGGATGTCACCAAATCCCTCGGATGCGATAATCCGGGCTTCTTCAATCGCCTGTTCGATAGTGAGTCTGGTCCGCTCGAATTTGCTCATACGATTAAAACCGCAATACCTACAAGTATTTACGCAATAGTTCGACAGATACATCGGAGCATAAAGCTTAATCGTCTTTCCGAATCTTTGAATAGTAAGCCGATGAGCAATCTGTGCCATCTGTTCAAGGTAATCCTCTGCCGCCGGAGAAAGCAGCGCCAACAGCTTATCGAAACTATAAACTCCCACCGGTTCAGACAGCGCCCGCTCAACATCTTCACGGTTTATCTGTTCAATCCGCCTTGACCATTTATCAAGCGAACCATCAAGACCTTTAGCCCCGAGAATAGCTTTGATACCACTTGCGGATTGTTCTTGTGTACCTGGCATCTTACTCGTCTCGCAGAAAACCAGTTAGCGGGCTTGATGCGTTTGCTGCTTTGGACGAAGCACCCGGACCTGACTTATATGCCATGCGACCGGCCTCGACCGCGAGTTTGAAGGCTTCGGCCATCCGAACGGGATTCTCGGCGACCGCGATGGCTGTATTGATCAACACCGCATCGGCACCTATCTCCATCGCTTCGGACGCATGTGACGGAAGACCTAATCCGGCATCAACTACAACCGGGACATTGGCCTGTTCGATGATAATCTCCAGTGCCGCGCGAGTCTTTAGTCCCTGATTCGAACCGATGGGACTGCCCAACGGCATAACAGTAGCAGTACCTGCATCTTCGAGTCTCTTAGCCAAAACAGGATCGGCATTGATATACGGCAGCACAACGAAGCCATCTTTGACCAGTACTTCGGCGGCTTTTAGCGTTTCGACCGGGTCCGGCAGAAGGTAATACGGATCGGGCGTCACTTCGAGTTTTACCCAGTTGATACCCGTAGCCGCCCGCGCGAGTTTCGAGAGCCTGACAGCTTCGTCGGCATCGCGGGCACCGCTGGTATTGGGAAGCAGAAGATACTTGTCGCGGTCGATATGGGCGAGCATATCATCGTTCTCGTTCTCGATATCGACCCGCCTAAGCGCAACGGTCACGATCTCGGTTCCGGATTTGGCGATTGCATCGGCCATAACCTGGCTCGAAGCAAACTTGCCCGTCCCGACCAGAAGCCGAGAAGAAAACTCCCTGCCTGAAATAATCAACTTATCTGACATTAGTCTTCCTCTTTAATCCCGGGGGCTCTATCACAATAATAAATAGTAAATAATAAATAGTAAATTGATTCATCCTCCGGGCATAAAGCGAAGCAGTTCGATACTCTGGCCATCGCTAAGTTCAGTGTGCGAAAACTTTTCTTGTTCGACGATTGTACCGTCAATCTCAGCTACAACGGTCGCGGCATTGACATTCAACTGCTCGAGAAGCTGGGCTACCGTAGCCGGAACTGCTTCGGGAAACTCCTTTTCAACACCGTTTACCTTTAGTTTGCCCATTTGTTATCCAGTCAAAACAAGTTAAAAACAAAAAAAACGCACCCGCAAAAGGCAAGTGCGCCAACACAAAAAATTAACGCCTCCCTATCGCAGGTCTTAACCCGATCAGGTTCATAGGGTCACCCCGATCAACTCAGGATTTCTCAGCTTCGACCAGACTGTCGCCCGATCACAAGCTCCCCTGGCTTATTCTTATTTACGGTATGATTATACCTATAGGTTTGATAACTAACAAGCAGTTTCTCGGGCAAATCAAACTGTCCAAAACACAAAAATCGCCAAAGAACTCGAACTCTAATGGACGTTTAATTCCTCGACTCTAATTGTGCCGCACCTTCCGGATATACAAGCTTGACAAATTCATCCAGTTTGGCAAACATTTCATCCATCTTTTTCGACTTCAAACCGTTACCATCCTGCATTATCGTACCATCCTTAAACTTGGTTGGATATAAAGGCATGGTCATTGTCTGCTGCCATTGGAGAACCTCCCTGCCTTTTTCATCAATACTCAGACGTGGGTCCGATTCGCTGTGGGTTGAATCCCAGGTCGTAACCTCGATCTGCTCGGTCTCACGAAGAGACTCGGACATCTTAAGATAGTCATCCAGAACAGTCCCGGCCTCTTCGGAAAGACGGTCACGAGGATAGGAGCTTACAAGCCGGTGCATCGCGTAAAAAGTTATCGCAGGAGGAACAGGCGATGAAAACGCTGGCCGAGATCTGATATTGTGGATCCTGTATTGATAAGCTAATATTGGCAGTGCTTCGTAATCGCCAAGTTCGGCCAAGAGATAACTTGCTGCCAGACATGAGTCCTGACAATACGAATGTGGAGTGGGTTCTGAGGAGGTCATGATCCCTTTGGCATAATCTTCCATATACTTCTTAAATGCATCCGGCCAGTCTTTCAGGGAATCAATCAGGACATCTCGCAACTCTTTAATCACAGGCTGTGGATTCTTACGCCCAATGGCCAAAACCTTTCGAACACGCGCCAAACGCGTGACAACCAGATTATTGAACTCTGCGCATGCGCTCGAGGAATCGATCGCCGAAATACTCGTTTGAGCTAATTGCATATCATCGAAATTAGCAAAATGCCTTACCATCTCGGTTAGGCTCTCCTTTGCCATATTATCCATAAGTCTCCGCCGCCACGGATGGAGCGGAACATCCATCAGGGCATCGGCTTCACGGGCGATTTGCATCGTATCTACATCCTGTACCGATCTAAACTCTGAATTCCTGACGATACTCGTATTGTTCCTCGTATTTACTTCAGCAGGCTGCTCGATTTCATTAGTACCAACAGTCTCAACTACAGAAACCGATTCTGATTTCCCCCGGTCTGCGGTTTGGAAAGTATCGCTTCTGTTTCTTGCGGAAAACCAGAAAACAATCCCCGCCAGGACCAAAAAGACGAAAAACATTGCAACAAGACATTCGAGTTTCTTTTTACTCAACCTTTGTATCCCTTTCGCATCAGATAAAAGCTCCTTTTCTACCGTTTTCTAATAAACCGCTGATGACGTGAATTATACGCTGACATCACTCAAAACGCAAGTGCTTTTCGGATAAATTTCGCTTACATACAACACATATTTCCGGAGAAACCGGTTATATTCGTTAATAAACCGGATTCCCCGTACTTGCTGCAATTTAATTAACTGACTTTCTTAATCCACTCGATAGGGATCGCCGTCATCACCAGCACCTGATTCAGACCATGTCCATCCTTGATTGTCTATTACTTTTGACTCATCGATTGATCCTGTGCACTTTGGCAGATCCCATTTGTGTCCGGAAACAGGTGAATAGCTATATACTCCGCTGCTGCCATACTTCCACTTCAATCCACTGGGTTTACCATCGGCCACGCTGGTCACTTTGGCTGTGCGACTGCTATACTTCAGCAGATCATTAGAACTAACATCGCTGTGGGGCGTAACATCGCTACATTCGTCGTTGTAGGCAGTTGTCGAATCACTAAACCAATAGTTATAGCTGCCGCCTGTACCTGCGTCATCAAACGCCCATGCAAGACCATTTGTCTTGTTGGTCGAGCCCGATACATAGGTGCATTTGGTCCCTTTCCAAAAACGCTCGTTCCAGTACTTGTTGGATTTGGTTACCGAGGGAATATAGAAGTTGGGATCGCTTGAAGAATCTCCGAAGTCGTACTGTTTGTGGTTATGGGTTATCTTGTTCCCTGCACTGGTCTTGACATGTGAATCAATAAGTAAACTGGATGCTGAAATGCCCTTAGGTTTAAACTTCTTTGGGTAGTCACTCGAATCCACATACCAATAAGTGTAGTCCGTAGTTATGTCGTCCCAATCAAAGCCAGCTGGAAGACTGGAAGGATTGATGTCATCCCCAATAGACCATCCGTTGGCTATCGAACCGCAGATCAGACCCAAAAGCCCGGCCAACAAGATACTAATAAAAACATTCTTTTGAACTAACATAGTTTTTACTCCTTAATTTTTAACTTTAGCGTCTATTCTCCGGTCTTATATGCGAAAAAAATTCAAAAATAAAATGATCAACTTGCCGCATCCGTTCGGCGCCTTTGGCAAATTCCAATTGCAGGTTTAATCTCTTTGGATCGGCCCATTCAATCACCTCCTTTCGCAATTACCTGATTGTCTGTTTGATTTGCTCGTGGATACTATTTATTTAACAACTCTGCGTCCGTGTCCGGTTGTTCCTCTAAAGCAGGATATTTTAAAATATTGAAAATTATCATGTCTTTTTTTTACATGCTGTTAGTACAAAAGCGAAAAACAAAGGCCGATTGTTGATGCAATTTTTTGTTTTTTTAAATATTTTTTACATACCCGGCTCTAAACAAACGTTCCACTTGACGTCGAAGGTGCCATGGCCTATCATATAAATAAACATATTAACATCGAGGATGGTTTAAGTTATGGCCAGTAAAGGATTTACGCACCTGCACATCCACAGCGAGTATTCGCTGCTCGATGGAGCGATCAGCTTCGGAAAATTATTCAACCGATGTAAAGAACTCGGAATGGATTCAATAGCTTTAACCGATCATGGTAATATGTTCGGGGCAATCGATTTTTGGTCCAAGGCCCACTCGAAACACATAAAGCCGATCCTGGGAATCGAGGCCTACATCGCACCCGGAAGCAGGTTTGACAAGGCAAAAACGTCCATCAGAGATGCGGCATATCATCTTATTATCCTGGCTGAAAATCTCACCGGATATAAGAACATGATAAAACTCGCCAGCGCCGGCTACCTCGAAGGCTTCTACTATCGGCCTCGAATCGACAAGGAAATCTTAGCCGAATGCAGCGAAGGACTGATTGTCACAAGCGCCTGTATCAAGGGTGAAATAACGTCGCTATTATCCGGCGGTAACGAAAAAGCGGCCACCGAAGCAGCGCAAAGCTTCATTAAAATATTAGGTTCCGAGCACTTCTTTATTGAACTCCAGACCCACGAAAATGACGATCCGGCCCTTAACGAAGGCCTGATTGATATTGCAAATAAACTCGGTATCGGCCTGATAGCCACAAACGACGTACACTTTCTGACCGAAGACGATTACGAAGCCCACAATTGTCTCTGCTGCATCAGCACAGGAAAAAACGCCGACGATCCGACACGTATGATTTATCCGAAGGACATCTTCCTTAAAAGCCCCGAGCAGATGCGCTCGCTTTTTGAAACGGTACCTCAAGCTTGTGATAATACCCTGGCAATCGCCGAACGCTGCAACGTGAAACTCGATCTAAAGAGTCACCACGCCCCTCACTTCGAGCCAAAGGATGGTTCGGCACCGGAAGAATATCTGACCCGTATCTGCTACGAAGGAGCGAAACAGAGATATGGCGAAATCACCGATCAAATAAAGGCCCGGATTGACAGAGAACTCGACGTAATCGAATCGAAGGGCTTTGCGGGTTATTTCCTCATCGTTTGGGACTTCTGCAAATACGCACACGAAAACGGCATACCAGTTGGGGCAAGAGGAAGCGCCGTCGGTACCATTGTCGGTTATTGCCTTGGCTTCTGTAACGTCGATCCGATTCGTTACGATCTGCTGTTCGAGCGTTTCATGGACCCTGAACGAAACGAGATGCCCGATGTCGATATCGATATATGCCAGGACGGTAGAGGCAGGATCATCGATTATGTCCGCGAGAAATACGGCCACGTCGCACAGATAATTACATTCGGGACGATGAAAGCCCGCGCGGTAATCCGCGATCTGTGCCGTGTCCTCGGAATACCACTGTCAGAGGCCGACAGGCTCGCCAAACTTATTCCATTTTCACTGGACATGACCCTGGATAAGGCCTTAAAGACCGAACCGGAGTTGAAAAAAGCATACGATACGAACGAACAGACCAAAAAGGTCATTGATCTGGCAAAAAGACTCGAAGGTCTGGCACGACATGCCTCGGT
>SDBT01002742.1_pt1 | contig 30880 bp, 68 predicted proteins | sample 2277101 | NCBI WGS metagenome assembly SDBT01 (sample SAMN10404973, study PRJNA504765) | marine sediment metagenome | isolation source: marine sediment core GS10_PC15, 103 cmbsf | place: Arctic Ocean: Southern Knipovich Ridge | collected 2010 | reverse complement strand
TAATTATTCGGAATATTTCCTAATGCTTTCATTATAGAAATTTGATTCACCAGTATTTGTCTTTCAATTTCATTCATGTTTTGATACCTCCACTTCTCCGTCTTTAGCTTTCCATAATAATTTCTCACCTTTTTTTAACTTAGCTTCTTCCTCTATTATTTGAGGTATTCTAGTTAATAGGTTTGTTCCATCATGTGAAAGTGTTGACGTTTTTTCTATCACTTCTTTTGTTTGTTTTTTGTTTCTTTTTTCCATGTTATATTGACGTACGCTTAGTATATAAATGTATCTATTTCCGTACGTTTTAGTTGTTATTTCTCTTGCCAAATTTAGCTCTTACTTCTCTTATAGCATCCTCTGGGCATAGGTGAGCATATATTGTTGTAGTGCTAATATCTTCATGTCCTAGTAATTTTGATATAGTATAGAGATCTACATCGCTTCTTAATGATTCAGTTGCATAACCATGTCTTAGAGAATGATAATGTATCTTAGGCTTCCTTGCTTTCAATCCTGTTTTTTCTGCTGCATCAATAAATGCTTTCTGTAAAGCTCTTTGCTTACATTTGATTGGAATGTAATCTATTAGATGTGATCTCCAACTTAACGGAAGATTAACTATTCTATCTTTAGAATTTTTTCCCATATTAATTCTTATCTGTTTATTCTTTACGTCTATATCTTCTTTCTTTAAATTAACCACTTCAGATATTCTTAGTCCTGATTCAAATGAAATCATGAATGCTACTCTATGGTGTAAATATTTTGACGCATATAGAACCTCAATATATTCATCTACAGTAACCTCAATAGGTAATGGTTTTGCCTTTGCTTTTTTTCCTTTAGTTTTTTGTCTTCTCATTCTAAATCCTCCTGTTTTAGGGCGAACTGTTCACACTCGCACATATGACATTCTTTAACATCAGTAGTAAATGCTTCTTCTATAAGCTTGGCATGACTATGATGTTCTATTGACGTGTGTCCACATTCACACATTCCTTCTGCTTGTTCTTTATGTTTTAAACTCATATCATCTGCCTCTGACACCTTATTTAATAATTTCTTTTCCATGTATATATCATTTAATAAAAATACTTCATCAATTAATGATATAATTGCCATAGGTATTAATGTTGGAATTAATCCAAATTCATGTACACTAAACGAAGCTATTAAAGCTCCAAGTAAATATTTAGATAACATTACTCGGCGTCCTCCATATCTTGTGCATAGTGTTTATTTTTAAAGGTGTTCTCTCCCAAGCAACCAATAAAATATACTGAAAAAACATATAATATAAATGAAAATGTTGAAACATTAATAACCCAAATAATAATTGCGTTAATAATTAAAATTACTGATAATAATGCACTTGATAATTGAAATATATTAATTCTCATTCTTTTCCTCCAACTGTAATTTTCTATTATAACGTGGAAAAAATTTATTAATAACTATTCTTAAAATTATTCCTATAAATGTTGCTATAAATATTGCAATTGCTAATGTGATAACTGATACAAAAAGTCTTTCAATAAATTCATTCATTTTTATTCTCCACTTTTGAATTTATATCTTTCACGTCGCTTTCATCCTTTGGACAAATAAAAATTAAAAAAATGCCGACTATCATAAAAGCAAACCATGCACAAAATGCAATCATTAATCCATCTATAATTGAAGTATAAAAATTACTAGAGAATACTCCTGCCATTAAACTGGCAAAATATACAAATATAAATATAACTAATGCAACCATAGTTACTCTTTCAAATCTATTTCTTAATATTGCTTTATCTAGCATTTTTATCCTCCAGTGACCAATCTAACTTGACTCGTTTCAACCTTTTAACTATTACGTTATGTCTTTTTATTGGATATGGGTTAAATCCTGGAAAAGTAGTTTGATTTATCATATTTGTCCAGCCTCCATGCACCCTTTAAAAGCAACATACACTCCATACACAGAAAAACCTACAGCTACCCCAACCATCGGTAAAGCAATTCTTGGATTAGATATTCCACCCCACCCCATAACTCTTGCGAATCCAACCATTAGTGGTAATGCTAATGGATTCATTCTAAATCCTCCGTTATTTTTATTCCAGGTAACGCATCAAAAACACCAATCATTGCATCAGTTTCTTTATCTGCCTTATTGCATTTTACTATTATCTCTTTGCCAGAATCATCTCCAAAAATGTCTATCTCTCTAATACCAGTATTATATTCTGATCCGTCCCATCCTCTCTTCTCACATTCTTGCAGTGAGTTAATTGTTGGTGAAAATAAATAAAGCATCAATCCAGCAATAAAACAAAATACTAATATAAACATAATAGTAGAAACTAATATTTTTCTAATTTCCATCTTTATCCTCCATGGTATTTTTAAATAATTTATCTCTAAATTTAATTACACTTACTGGACAAAGTAGAAGCCATAATCCTATTAAAAATACTATTGGAAATAATATATATCCCATCATCATCTCTTCTACTAATATAGATGCTAAATCATTTGCTTCCTGTGATCCAAAATCACTCTTTAAATTTGAATGTGTAAATACAAGCATAGCAAATACCACCATAGATATTATTGCCAACCATTTACCAATCCTTATTACTTTTGACGTATCACTCATTTTTTCTCACTTCCAAGATGGTTATTTAAAATTTTAAGTTCCTTCTTTATTTTATCAAACTCAATAAGGATAAAAGTATAACAAATCATCATTAATATAATAATCATAATCATTCCAACTATTATTCCCTTTAATAATAAAATATTTGTATCAAAATTTTCAAACATTATAATATCTCCTCCATATATTTATCTAATTCTGTCAGTATACACGAACGACATAGTTGAATATTATGATGTGGTACATCCATTCTTTTCTTGCATAAAGCACATAGATCTCTCTTTCTTAATAATCCTAATTCTATAATTATTTTTACTGGTATTTCCATGAATAACTAACGTACGCTTACTTTATAAATGTTTCTATTTCCGTACGCTTTATATGTAAACTTCCTATAATGTTTGAAAAGCGTAGTGGTTTGTTCTTAAAAAAATTACGGATAAAAGGGCGTTTGTTCGTAATTAAATTACGATTAAATTATAGCTTACGCTATATTAGAAATAGTTTATTAAAAATATTAATGTGTTCTCATATAGCTTCTTGCAAATTTAAGTGCTTGAGCTTTAGTTTTGAATGATTTATTGCTACCAGTTTCGCCAACAGAATAAGTAAGAACTCCATATATACTTAAATTTGTGATCCTATAAACCGAAACTCTTTTATTTCCTTTATGAAAAACCTGTGTTCCTCTTTCATCTTTACTTACTTTTTTCCAATCTTTTAATGCCATTGTATTTTTATCACGTATATGTCCTTTAAATAATCTTCGGTACGCAATTTATCTAAAAAGTGTAGCGTATTATAGTAACGTCAATGTTATGTGTCAAAACTCTTATTAACGTTTTTAGCTGTTTTGTTTAATAAGGAGATTCCTTATTATACTATAGTTTAATAACGTTTAGTATACTATGCTAATCATATTATAGTATGTAGGATTTATTACGGCGTAATTTATGTCTTAAACGAATTATAGCTTACGCTATGTTATAAATAGTTTATTGTAAAACTAAAAGGTTTGTTTTTTAGCCCACTTTCTAAAAGCAGGTCTTTGTCTAGAATCAATAAATGTAGATCCGCCTAAAACTTCTCTTTTATATTTATCCTCTAGGTATTTCTTTATTTCTTGTTTTGTTACCATACTAGGACAATGAAATAGAAGTTTAACTACTTTACTATAAATATGTTTATCTGTTCCTAGCAATAGATATACGTTTTTTTGCTTTTAAGAATCTGTCTGTCTCTATAATATCTTTTTCAGGATTATAACTTTTACTAAATTCATCTCTAGCTTGTGATGATGTTCCTACCACATATCTTCCTTTTTTAATTTTATAGATTTCAGATTTAAAGTCTTTATTCTTTATCCTTCTTTTTAATTCTAATCTAGCAGATTTAATAGTTCTAGTCACTTTTTGTACCATTATTTTTTCCTCCATTATAGTTATTTGTTACCATAATAGATTAATGAAATAGGAGTTTAAATAATTTATGTTTTTCAGTTTAAATATAAGAGGTAGAGGCTTTGTACAAAGCCTCTACCTAATTTGGTCTATTTTACGGTTAGTGTTCCCCGATACCAAAGGGTGCCACATACACCAGTCAAGTCATGAGCCTGAGTGGGTTCTCACAGTTTCCTGTATTATATTCCGCTGGTGCGTTTTATTGTTCTTATGCGAAGTGCCCCACGAACATTGGGGCAAATTAATAATAATTTATTTTTTATATTTAGATATGGTGTTTACACCAATCATCAAAAGATTGAATTGAGGAAACATCTGTATCTTTATTTAAACAATTGTTTAAATAATTCTTATACTTTTCCTTTTTGTTATCATAATATTCCAATTCATGTGGAACAAAATGTATTACACAATCCTTCTTACCTGCAAATGGTCCACATCCCCAGATTTCTGACATTCTATCAAATCCACAAATCTGTACAGAGTTTAAACAATACTCAGAATCATTATGTGGATATGGAGTATTGTGATCTGGGCTACTATTCTGTGACCAGACTCTTCCAATATCCTTACCATTTCTTTTTATTAGAACAGATGTCTTATTTTCATTTTCAAATTCAAATGTTATATTTGTTTTCATTTATTTTTACCTCCTGTGTTATTTAATTGATTAGACGGCGTGATCCCATGATTATATGCCGTTAACAATTTCTACTCCTAAGTCTACTAAGTGCAGCTTTACCTTCACTATAAGCATCTCTAGATTTTATTAATTTCTGTCTCTTCTTTTTTAATGCTTTTAATTTAATAGAATTAATATCTTTTCTTAATACATTAAAGTGCCCATCTATATATTCTAAAAACTCTCCTTCATTCTTAAAAAAATCTTCTCTACCCCATGTCTCACCTTCTATTTCTATCTCTGGTTTAAATTTAGAATACAAATCACATTCTAAGAATTGTTGCAAAAGGTCTATTGCTTCTTCTATTGTTTTTGGTTTAATCGTTTTCATTTTAAATCTCCATATATTTGTTCTGATATACATTCACATAGTTCATTATCTGTAACATCTAGTTTTGCAGTATCTAATGTCCAAAGTAATTCTCTATTATGATTAAGCATATGCCATTTATTTATTTTCATGTTCCACTCCTGCTTATTGAACGCACAGCTTTATGTAAATCATCTTCTAGTTTTTTAATATGTGGAATCCAAATATAACTTCCTTTACAACTATCGCACTCCAAACATCCATTTAAAATTGGATGATCTTTACATTTTGGGCAGCAATGTCTTGTCATGGTTTACACTCCCTAAGTTTCTTTAATCCTTTTTTTGCTTTTTCTAAACCTTTATTAAAGTTATCTTCGTATCCATATATTTTTCTTAAACCTTTTCCGTGATTGTAAATAATTATATCTTTTATCTCTTGTAATGAAAACTTTGCTAAATTACATTTGCCACATGCACAAGTAAAACCAACATCTCGCATATCTTTATCTTTAACTTCAGCTTCTTTTTCAAATATTTTTATTAATCTTTGGTTTTGTTCTGTCATTTTAATCCTTTTTATCTATTACTGATTTATAATTAATACTATTTAATTTTATCCTAGTTTCAACTATTCCATAAATTATAAGTATGAATAAGCCAATAAAATATATTAAAGAAAATTCAAAATTAACATCATGTTTATATGCTATAAATGTTATAGGCATATTTACAAGACTCCATATCATTAATGCTACTAGGTATTTCATTCTGAACCCTCCAAATAATCAATTATTAATACATAATATCTCTTTTCTTTTTTTAAATTATCTAATAACATTCTCATTCCGCCATCTGTTGTCTTACATGATATATCAGGGTAATAAAAATAATTTATATGGTTATCATATATTACTGATATTCTTAGTTTCTGTTTTCTATTTTTCATTTATTAACCCAAATATTTGGAGAGGCTTCCCATAAAATATCTTCTTTTTTAATTGATATCATTATATCTTCTAATTCTACTTTTGATAATTGTTCTTCTTTCATAATAGAATGCCAATCAAAATGTAATTTTATTTTAGCAGTCCCTATTGGTATAAACTTACCTTTTCCTGTCCTAATTAATACTTCACATATTTTTTTCATTTTGAATCTCCTTTGTTAAATTACTATTAATAAATATTATTTCTGGATTAGGTATAATCTTGTCGCACTTTGGACATCTCCAACAATGATACGACCTTCCAAGTTCTGAATATTCAACTTCTAATTCTGTTTTGCATACTGAATGTATTTTTATCTGGATTTCTTCTTGTAAATCTTTAACCATTTTATTGGCGTCTTTTACTAGTGGTTCAAATATTTCATGCAACATTTTTATCCTCCCTAGTATAAATTCCAATTATTCCATCATGTTCTTTAATGAATCGACACCCACACCAATGGCATATTGTTGGGTAAAATCCTAATAGACATGCACAAGACCTACATTCAAATAATGTCATTGGTTTTCCTCCTTAATAATATTTATATCTTTTAATGGATTATACTTTCTTATAATTTCTGAAATCTTATCTTTAATTTCTTCCATATCTTTATACGGAATCTTTTGGTTATGCAATGTCGATATTTGACTGTATATAAATAATGTTTCTTTATCTAATTTTGATAGTTTTTTTAATCCTAATAATTCTAATTCATTCATTCTTTTTTTCCTTTGTTTTATTTATATTATTATCAGTTTTATAAGTTGTCATCATATAGAAAAAGTAAGATACTAAAAATGAAATAAATCCAAGTATAAACATATCAATAGCTAAAAATGCTAAACCACCACATCCAATTATTATTGAGATAGCATTTATTATTTTCTTATTCATTTAGAATCTCCTTTTTCCCAGAAACTACATAAGTAGTATTATCATTCAACTTTCTGCATTTGCTACAAAAGAAATTCCTTCCATCTATAAAGTCTCCACATTGATATGCACCATGAGATGATAATTTTCTGCAACAAATAACTTTATCTTTATTCATTTTAATTTCTCCTTAGATTGTAAATCATCGTCACCAAAGTCTGGCTTATAATTTTTATAATTGTTTGGATTAATTCCCTGCATTCCTTCCTGATAACTAACAGACCATGCTCTCATTAAAGCTGTTGCTAATAACATTGCTTCTTCTGGATAAACAAAAAAGTCTGCAAACTTATGTCCATCTTGATGAATACATTTTAATCTTATTATGTCAAACTTTGGACATCCTTTTGGTGGTCTCTTATAAACACTACTTTCTATTTTAGACTTTCCATATCCGTATAGTTCAAATGCTTTTTTCATATCTTATTCTCCTGGGACGTCCCTACTATAAAAAGCGAATAGTTACCATGATTACAATGTGGACAAATATAAACTGTCTTAGTTCCATATGTATCAACATCGCATCCATATTTATTGAACCATGATTTACAACTATCACATATCATTTTTCTTTCAACTCCGTATTTTTCCATCTAGTTAATGTTAGTATTTTATCTATTACAAATAATGATGAAATTCCCATTGATAAAATCAAACCACCCATTAAAAATCCAAATGATAAATCTTCCATTATGATTTCCCTCCCAACTTCCCTGAATCAACAATTTGCGTCTCAGGAATATAATAATATCCTTCCTTATCTTTCTTATAGAAGTTTCTTTTTCTATGTATTATTTTACTACTAACTAAATCAAAAACTTCACCACTTAAACAACTTCTCATCAATATTGTCATATTGTATTTTCCATGACCGCAGCAACAAGCTACTACATCAAGAAGATTATTATTTTCATCAATAAATTCAACAACATTCTTCATGCACTTATCTATCTCAGATGGACAATATTTAAATTGTTTTTTATTGCACATTTTTCTTCTCCTTAGATTTAGCTCCTAATTTTCTTTGCATTTCTCTACATTCATCTACACATCCAGGACTTAGATAACAACCATCTTCTAAAAGAATACACCAGTGCATCCAAGCTCCAACTCTTATTTTTTCTATATGACCTATTAGTTCTTCATCGCTTATAATCATATATAAATCATCTGACGCTTCTTTAAACTTCAATCTGATTCCATACCATCTATCTTCAGTCTCATTATATTTTAATTCAATTTTCATTTAACTTCTCCTTTGAACTGCGTAGAGTTTTCAATTTGCGTCGTAATTTTTTTAATAGCTCTTCTAGATTCTTTAGTTAATCCAACTACACGAATATCTCCTTGCCCATCAATATAATAAATAGCACCAACTATTCTATCTATTAATCCTTTTATTAATATTCGATCTCCATGTTTATTTTTTTCGTATGTCATTTTCCTTTCAACTTCCCTGAATCTTGAATTATGCGTCGTCTGTTCGTCATCACTGAAATTTAACTTAAAAATCTCTTTTGATAAAGGGTGTTGATCTGGATGAAAATCAAATATTCTTACCCAAATCGAATCTATAACTTTTTTATTCTTTTTATATTCATCTTTTTTAATAATTCCATCTTTAAATCTATTTTCTAATGTTATTTCAATTAAACTTAATTTCCAAACGTTTCTATTCCATTCTTGATTTTCTAAAGAAGTCATTGTTTACCACCGTCGTTTTTTTCTTCAGATTGCGTCGTGAACATATTCTTAAATATCTTAGAGACTAAATTAATATCCCAACCATTTCCTGCAAGTTTATATCTTTGAGAATCAGATAATCCTTCTAAATCTATATCATCATCTAAAAATCCCATAAGTCTAAAACATTCTGTTGGAGTTAACCTTCTTATTCTATAATTTTCTAAAATCTTAGTACGTGTGCAAGATTGAATTGATTGTGAAATTCCTTCTGGTTTAAAAACCCTATTCCCATTCCCACAATCACCATTAGAATATATTTTTCCACTCATGTAATAATTTTTATTTTTACTTATTAAAACTCCATGTCTATCTTGTGCAGTTATAGTAAAACTAGGGTCTCCATCTTCTTTGAATCTTCGTCCGTTTTGTCTTTTATTTAATCTATCAGGAGTTAAAACTGGTATGCAAATAATATTCATACCTCTATAATTTCCTCCACTGTGTCCAGGGTGTTGAAGTGATGCAGCAATTTCTGGATTTATTTTACTTTTTTGTATACCACTCGTTAAAGATTTAAATTGCTTTTCACTCAGATAATATTTCTCATCAACTTCATCTTCAAGTATATCTTTTAAGAAAATCTTTAATTCTTCTTTTTGTGGAAACTCAAATCTTGCTCCTCCGAAAACATCATTTCTATAACAATAAAAAAATACTCTTGCTCTATTTTGTGGAATCCCATGCTCCTTAGAATTTAAAACTTTCCAAAAAACATTATAGCCTATCCTATCTAACTCGCTTAAAATTTTATCAAATGTTGCCTTATGATTTTTAAAAGTTAATCCCTTAACATTTTCAAGTAACATATATCTAGGCTTTTTTACTTCTGCTATTCTGATTATTTCATTAAACAATGTTCCTCTAGTGTCTAATTCTCCTTTACCTTTACCTGCAGCACTAAAACTCTGGCAAGGAAAACCACCAGTAAGTAAATCAAAGTCTGGTAATTCATTTGGATCGATCTTTGTGCAGTCTCCGAAGTTTTGTATTCCTAGAAACTCTCCGTGTTCTGAACGTAGTTCTATTGGTCCTTTATATGTATAATGATTTTGTTCATAACATTGAATCGCATACTTATCAATCTCTGAAAATCCAACACACTCAAAAGGTATTCCAGCTTTCTTTAATGCAAATGAAGCTCCGCCATATCCTGAGAACATTTCAAATATCTTTAACATTTTGACGCCTCCTCTTTAGTTTTTGAATTTTTATCTAATAATATTGTTACTTGTAATTCAGTTTCTGACTTCATATATATTTCATAACTTTCACCATTAAAATCTTCCATTAAAATATCCATTGTTGGATTGTCTAAAGTTGTACAATTATCAAAATAAAAACATATTCTATCAAAATATATTTCAGTTCTTTTATGTCCTCCAGAAAAGGTATATTCTTTTATTCTTTTGTTAATATCCTTTATCAACCTACTCTCCATTTCATTAAAGTTGTTTTTTAATTCCTCTATTTCATTAACTCTCTCTATTAATAGTTTCATTCTAATTCCTCCTTGAACGACTTATTTTCTGCAAAAGGCGTGTTAAAACCTACATTAACATAATTCTTCCAAAAACATTTCATACAAATAAACTTTTGTTCTGTTTCAATTATCTTATTTTTTGTTCCGCACCTACTACATTTAATTTCCATCTTCTCCTCCAGCTTTAATCATAGATTTTAATTCATCTGGAGTAAATGTATTTACATGACCTAATAACTTTATTCTCAAATTATAGTAATCAATTTTCCCAGTACCAATTTCAACATGCTCTTCCAAATATAAAGTTCCTAATTCTAAATAGTTTCCACCTTCATCAAAAAGCTCAAATGCTTCTTCTAGTTTTACTCCATCAAATATACCTTTTTTTTTATCTTCTATTAGTTCTTTAATAGTTAATCTTTTTATATGCTTTACATCAGTATCTAAATCAAATGAGCAAATAGGATTACCAGTAACTATGCAATCGTGATCGTATAATATCTTTGTGGCAATAGCTTCTTCTCCAGTATATTCTAATAAGCACCACCTGAATCCTTCAAACTCAAAATCTACACCAACCCATAAATCGCAAAGCTTAGTCATTCTAAATCCCCCTTGAACGACACTTTATCGTTACTCTTATAATCTGCAGTTTGCGAATCGCCATCTCCTAAGTCACATACCATATTACCATTATCAACCATAGTTAATTCAAATCCTAGTTCTTCGACTTTCTCAAACACTTGCTTCATGTCAGCATATAATGCAGAACCCTCAATTATTATTTTAAATCTTGTCATTTTTTTTTGTTACATATTTCGATAACTCTAATTTAGTTACTTTATTTTCTTTTAGTAAATATTGTACAAGACTTTCATACTTTTTTATCATTGTATTTCTATCACTTATTGCAGACTTATATTTTTCTATTCTAATAATCAATCTGTTGATATGCTTCATATGTTTACTATCCGATCTTGCTATACTTGTTTCTAACTTTGTTTTTGTCATTTTGTTTCCCCCTTGAACTTCGCTTTATCGTTACTGTGCGTTGTCATTCTTTCCACTTCTCCTTTGCATTTTTAGATTTTTTAATGAATCCGAAGAATCTATTATGGAGTTTTTGGACTTCTTTTAAATCATTAGTTAAGGTTGCCTCAGTATATATCTTTTGAATACCTGGACTTACTTTTTTATAAACCACCTTGAATTGATCTATTGCAAGTTTCATCTCTTGCTTTAGTGCGACTCTCAGTATATCATCTTTTTCACTCATGCTCTTATTACCTCAAGTTTAATTCCTTTCTCTGTTATTGCGTGAAGTCTTTTTCCATGATCTTCAAATTCTCTTTCTGTCATTAGAATAAAATGTTCTCCTCTATCTTCTCCATGAAATAATCTTCCAAGTCTCTGCCCCTCTTGTCTTCTACTTCCAAACAAGAAATCAATCTCAATAACTCTTTGAAGTTCTGGAATACTTAATCCTTCATCTCCAACTCTTGAAACTATTGAAACATCTGCTGCGGTTATTGTTTCTATTCTTTTGGTAGTTCCTCCATGTATAAATGGTATTTGTAAGTCTTTAGCTAACTTATTTCCAAGTTTTATTGAATCGCAGAATATTATTGTCTTCTTATCTCCCTTTGCAAGTATTTCTTTTAGTTTCTTTTCTTTAGCTCTCATGTCTGAAACAATATAAACTCTTACGTCTGGCATTTCTAACACTCCAAGCTCAACTAAATTATCCCAATTTAATCCTACTGGATAACCTGTCAATGCAAAAATATAATCAGTTCTTCCATCTTCTCTGTATGGTGTTGCACTAAGTCCAATACGATATTTCATATTTAATGTCGCAAACTTTGAGAAAGTGTTGGCAGGAAGATGCTGACACTCATCAAAAATTCCTAGAACATAATCCTTATTATTAAGTTTATGAAATGAGTGATACGTTAATACTTCAAATTCATTAGCGTATTCTGGTATGTATTCTCTTATTCTTTCTTTCCATTGTTCAACTAATGTTGTTGTTGGTACTACTACAAACTTTCTTCCTTTGATTCTTGCACCAGCATATAAACCAAAAAATGTTTTACCAGCAGAATAAGCCCAGTAAATTCCAACTGCACCAACCTCCTTAAATTTATCCCATCCATCAACTTGGTAATCTCTCAATTTTATCTTTAAATCCTCTGGGTATCTTAAGTCTTCTTCTTCAATTGGTTTTGGTATAAATGGAAGTATTCCGTCAGATATTAATTGTGCTAATAATTTAAACTCGTATCCTTTCTTAATTTTTAATTTATCTTTTCCCTCTCTCCTGGTTACAAATTTATTATACTTATTATAAGCCTCATCTTGATGTTCCTTTCCAGTTAAGATTATTCCATCTGAAACTTTTATTGGTAGCTTTGTGCCAAACTTAAATTTCTTAGAAATATCTAATGGTATATTTCCTAACCATTGCATAAACTTATTTATTCTAAAAACATTGTAGGTATCTGTTGTGTGGTCCAACCATCCAAGATTCATTCTTATAAACTTTGGAACTGCTACAAACCATTCTTCTTGCTTTCCTGTTGGTATAACAGCATATGGCTCTTTAAGAAAATTTTCAAACTCTTCTTCATTAAGTCCTTCAGTAATCTGAGTTATCTTAGAAAGTCCTAACATCTTTTCTGAATATTCTTTTTGTTTAACTGTAGCTTCGTTCTTTAAAATTTCCAATTCTAAATCTAAACCTTCAGTCATTTCTTTTATTTTATTAAATCTTTCTATCATTTTGCGATATATCCTTTATTTATTAATATTCCATCTCCTTTAATATATGGATAAACCCATATCCTTAGAACACCATCAGACATATTATAGCTCCTTCCCTTAAGCCCCTTAGTTTCTCCGTTATTAAATTTATCATATATATTTTTATATCTTTTTTTATCCCAGAATCTTTTGAAGTGTCCCCTAATCCAAAATCTATGAGAAAATCTTGTAGAAGCTTCATTAGATTCCAACTCATTAAGATACTTTGAAAGATACCCAACAACATTAATTTTGTTAAAAGCTGGGATAGGCATCTTTCCTTTAGCAACTCGTCTACTTGTGTTTTTTTCTGACCTATCCCTAACCACTAATCTAACATCTTCCGAGTTTACAAAATCACAAAAATTAAGAACGTATTCTCTTATCTTGTTTCTATCTTTATCTTTTTCTTTTTGATACAACAAAATCTTCTCATATCCAATTCCTTCGCTAGATTCAAAGAAAGTAATAATATTTATTCCACTAGGAATATTTTTAATATCCTTATTATATTTTATTGCCATATCTTTTATTTGATCATTATCTTCCACATGTAGGCAATAATATGTTTTTTCTCCAATAACTAGACTAGCATCTATAAATGTGTAAAGATATGGTAGTTTGACTTTTTTAGCTTTATTTGAAGTATTTTGTAATAATAAATTAATATTATCTGGCATTTCAAAATATTTAGAATTTGGTAGCATTTGATAAACTTTTTCAAACATTTCTTTGTGTTTATCTTCATTATCATTTCTAACATATTCCATAAGCTTACAAAATAATTGATAATTTTTCAAGTCATCATTTTGTGGAATATTATATCTATCATAAATATTTATTTTTGTATTACTAATCATATCTATTTCGTCTGCAATATCCCTTGCGTTAATAGTTTTTTTCATACCATTATCTCCAAAATGTTTTGCAACCTGTTTCATATATTCTTTGCTAGATTTTTTTTCAAGAAGTTTTTCTGTATGATTCCTACCTTTATCTGTCAAAATAATTTCCCCATGTTTATCTTTACTAATTAATCCATCTTCAATCATCTTATCAAAATCTTTATTAAAGTCTTTACCTACCATTTTTCCCCCCCAACTTCGCTTTAGTACTAGATGTCGCAGTTAATTCTTTTCTTGAATATTTCCAGTCATAAAATCCAACACAATCATTACAACAAACTATGGAATACTTTTTTCCGTTTGGTTCATCTATCATCCAGTTTGCAAAGCCTTCTCCACATCCTTCACACTGAATTTTTGGATTCTTTATTTTTAAATTTACTAAAAGTTTTATTTTCCATATTAAATCTTTTAGTGGCTTTGATAACATATAGTGTAAACTTCTTTCATAATGACTAGTGCATCTTTCTGATGGATAAGTTGTATGTTTCCAAATAATATCAAATCCATCTAACTCTATTCTAACATTATGAAGCTTTCCTATTTTATTAATTTGCATCTTCCACCTCACTATTAATTTTAGTATTACTAGTCTCCGCTCTTTGTTTCTTTGCTCTTCTTAGTCTACCAGAACAATAACACATCGAACCCTCACAATTAGAATCATGACCATCATCTTCTTCTTCAATAGCATCTTTTATTTCTTTTAATAATTCTTTTTTTGGAATACCAGATGATTCTGTCGAACCGTCAATATCTCCAACTCTTATTCTCCATCTATCGGAAACATAGCTCTTACCTATTTCGATTTTAATTACCATCTTCCTCTTATCTTCTCCCAAACTGAATTCTTATCATTTACAGGTAACCAGGCTAAAAACTTAATCTTAATCTTTTCTTTTAAGCATTCTTGTAATATTTCTTTTGGCTCTCCATAACCCATAAATCCCATGTAATATATTGGATTCAATATTGGATCTCTTAGACATGTCCATGCTACGAATCCTCCGCTATTTGCATATTCATCAACAAGGATATATTTCTTATTCTCTCCAGTAAAACCGTACTTCTTTTCAAATCTTGTTCTATCTTTTTTATTCTCAAACTTTATATCGAATATTAAAAAAGCTCCCATCAGTTTTTATCCTCCGTAGTATTTGGCTTATTCTCAGCAATACCAGAGTACTTGTCAAAAGACCCCATATTAACAACATCTTGAAGACTTTCATCTTCTTTCTTTCCTCTGGATTTTATATGCTGACAATTACTAAGTATCTCTTTTGCTTCATTAACTCCAACACTAAATATACTTCCGTATGTCAAACATAACTCATCCATTCTTTGGTGTAAGTCGTCTTTTATACTTTCTTTTTTTGTTGTATTAAAACAATCTTCGCAATGATGATATGATTTTTCAAATGATTTTTTTACTTCTTTTAATGCATCTATTCTACCACGCCGATATTCTGTTTGACGTATTCCTTTAAAGAAAAGTTCTGTTTCAATGCCTCTTACAAATGGTGGTATGTTATTAATAAATTCTTTAGCTTGTTCATCCATGACTTCCCATCTTTGTTGTGCTTTAGATGGATGTCTAGCTATAATATCATTACCAGCCTCTTTCTCTAATCTTAAATATTCGTCAACTGGAAGAATTCCCTTTGTTGTTTTCCATAATTCCCAATGCTCATCTGTCATATCTCTACGAATTTCCTTTTCTATTTCTGCAAGTTCTTTTTTAGATTTATCAGATAATTCAAAATTATTTTCACATCTCTTACATATCTCTCTATTTTTTCTAATATTTTTCATACATCTACATCTTGGGCATTGTTTAAATTCCATCTTTTTTCTCCTGCGTGTAAGGCTTAAAAAGCGAATGCAGCTCTTTTGATTTCTTCACTGAGTGAGAATGTTTTGGATTAAAATTTCCTTCATAATCAAATTTTCTTCTTTTTGTTATTACCATTCTTACTTTTACTCTTCTTGGTATATTGCATTCAAGTCTTATTCTACTGTTACAAAACTGACACCTAACAATGTCTCCATTTATTCCTACTGCTACCTCTGGAGTTAAATTATTTTTAGAAAAATTATCCATACAACAACGTCCAGATTTAGATTGAAGTTCTAATTCGTTTCCACACTTTGGACAATCTATTGTTAAACTATCATATAATCCCATTATGATCCCCCTCCCAAGTTCGCATTCTTCATCTTAAGCGATTTCAATTCCTTTTCTGCTTTTTCTGCTCTTGCTCTCCATTTATCTCTTGATTTATTTGCTTCTTTAAATTTTTGCTCAACATATAAAACTCTACTTACTATTCCATCATAAAATGATTTTGGCATCATATATACAGATGGATTATTTACTTTAGCTATCTCTATTAACTCTTTGTATAATTCTTTTATTTCTTGTAATCCTTTATTTTCCATTTATTTTTGTATATACTCCGCAGTGACATACTGCAAAGTCTCCATCATGATGTATGAACTCTGTGTTACCACATGCTAGGCATTTTAATTCTTCTTTTGTTTCTATATTTTTTTCGTTCATTTTGTTTTGAGTATGACATGGGCTTAGGTTCGCCTGTGGTTAGTATGGTAATAAAAACCAAACGTTCCATTGCCCATGAGTATGAAAGGTGACTACAAAAGAGGGTTGGTTCTTTTATGTGTAGTCACCATGTTGAGTTGGGTGGGTAGATGATAAAGAGGTGATATTAGAAGTTTACCTTCAGATTTCGTTTCTCGAATCATTTTACATCGCCACCCTTTGATTGAGTATAAAAGTGTCCCCTATATTTCAAGGGGACTAATTTAAGTCATTATTCACAACGGGTAATTGTGAAGTGTTATTGCGTTAGCGGTATTACTGTATACCTAGTATTCAATTCTTCTCCTTCTTTTTTTACTTTGAAGAACTTCATATTAGGATTAGCTTCCATCTGTGCCTTAATTTGATTAAGAACAGATAATGGAACCTTATAATTTACACCATCTACTTCTGTAACTTTCTGGTCTACAGTTTCTTCTAGCCCAGTTTTCTTGTTAGTAAATGTATATGTATCATCCACTAATTCAAGATCAACTGAAACCTTCTCTAACTCTGCAATATTTTTGGTTTGTTGCGGTGGCTCGTACGCCTGTGCTTCTTGTCCTATTGTTGCCATGTTTATTTCACCTCCGTTAATTATATTATGAATCTCAACTTCCTTAAACTCTGTTTCATTATAAAAATCTTCTAAATCTAATTCGTGTTCAGTTTTTCCATTACCTAAGCAGCTTACAAAATCATCCTCTCGTGTTGTCATCGTGATTCTCTCCTATTTTTTTCAACATTATATCTACTAACCATTTTTAATATAAAATGATTTGATTCATATTTTTCCATGTGCTCTGTTAATCTTACTTTAATAATTCCTTTATCCATGTGATCATTTTCATACTCAGACATATAGACTCCAATTACTTTTTCTAATTGTTCTTGTTCATTATTTATTCTTTCTGGGCTTTTATTCATTTTTAATCTCCTTTTTTTTATTATTAGTGTTAGCAGTATCCTCTGTTATCCCATTACTAATCACAGAATCCTTCGTGGGCTTTAAAGAATCATCTGACGTTCCATGTATATTTTCATTGAATACAAAATTTTCAAAGAAGTATTTGAATACTAATTTAAACATAATCCACATTATAACAAAGATTGTTACAAGTGATAAACTAAGATGCGATATTGTAGATAAAAATTGTCCAATCATATATTCTTCTGCTAGAGCAGCTTTTCCATATGTAACATCACTTATCACTGAAGTTATAAATGCAATTAATAATGATCCTAATATTATCTTTTTGAATTCTATTTTATCTATTTTTGATTTCATTTTTTTATCTCCTTGTAAATTATACATCTACCTTTTGGTATTGCTCTAATGCGTTGTTCAATTTGTAGTTCTTTTAATATTATTTCAACTTCATATCTACTATAATTAAACATTTCTTTTATTTCAGATTGCAAAAGTCCATCTTCATGATTTCTTTTTATCGCCTTTAGTGTTTGTTCTTTTTTATCTATCATCTTCTTATGTAATGATGTAAACATCACAGTATATAAACCTGCCGTAAATTATTTAGTGGTAACAATATTACCGTATAATTTAATTGTATTTTCTAATGTTAGCATCTGCCTTTGTTCATAAGTACGACCACAATTTGAAACGCAAGAATAGAAATGCTGTTCGGGTAATGATGCAGTTTCGGCATTAGATGAAATGTATTTAAACTCTCTTGGTTGATTGCAAGTTTTGCAATGCCATGAAAGGTTTGGTTTATTCACAAAGTTACCTCAATCTTATGAGTATCTACTATTTCCATATGTCTCATATAATTTTCTGCTGCGTTTAATTGTCTAAATTTTTCATAAACTTCGCCCGTCTCTTTGTCTATAATTTTATACTTATCTATAGGGTTTAATCTTTGCTTTCCTTTTTGACCTACCATCCTAATCTGTGGTACCTCTTATATCGATTCTTAGCCTTTAATTTTGTTAGTTCTCTAAAATTATGACCACAGACTAAATGCTGATTCAATTTCGCTAAGTCTACCAACAAGAAGTAACTTCCAGGGTTACTAACATTTAATCTGTGATTATTCATTTCCATTGTCCTATTAACTTCATGTTTTTTATATATTGTTTGGATGGAAATTCTTTTGTTATTGGATCTCTACTTATCATGCATTTTTGGCAATAATATTTAGTTACTACTATTCCTGGTGAGTCTGTTTTTTCTGAGCAGTTTTGGCATTTGACTTTCATTTTAGTTTTGTTTTTGAATTTTGTTTCATATCTAAATAATAATATTCTCTAAGTCTTGGCATCTTTTCTAATAACCAGACATAAAGTTTTATGTATTCTCTAGCCTCATCTTGAATATATTTAATTAATAAATCATATCTTTTCTCGCAATAACATTCTAGAGCATACATTCCATCCTGACCTTTTCCAGATATTTTATCAAGACCACTTCCTTTAAAATTTCCTGCATTCATTAAAATACCAACTGGGTGTAAATCAATAGTAGGATTCTCTAATAAAATTATTGTATTTTCTAAATTATATTCTTTAGATTTTTCTAATAAGAAATCATGTTCAAACTTTAAATTATAACCATGTGCAATAAATTTCCATCTATTATTTCTATCAAACATTTTACTAAATTCTTCCACAATTTCTTTCTCAGAACTATCCCACGATTTTAAAATAATTAAATCTCCTATTGATTCTCCTGTCCTAGAATCTAATTCTTGATATTGAATAGTTGTTATTTTACTTGAATCTGGTTTTAAACCAGTTGTCTCAATATCTAAATAATAATTTGTCATTTTGAATTCCTCTTATTCTTTAACCATAATATTATAAAATCTTTTATATCACCAGCTATATTACAATTATAACAACAAAAAAATCCATGTTCATCATAAAAACTAAAACTTTCATTACATTTAAAACATTTTTCTGAATTACGTTTTTTTGCTATGAACGTAATTCTTAAACTATTTGCCCACCCATTAATTTTTTTTGTTTCCCTTCCGTGTCTCAATCCATGACATTTATGACATAAAGATATACAACTATCTTCATCTAAAATATCATTATAAGATAAATGGTGAACTTCGCATGCTGATTTGCCACAATCTTGACATCCAAACCCATCTCTTATAAAAACATTAAATCTAATTTTCTTCCATTGAGCTGTTCTTAAAAATTGTTTATAAATATCTTCTAATCTAAATGTATTACCACACTTTAAGCACATATATTTTTCTCCAGCAATATAGTGAGATTCTTGACCATCTGTTGAAGGTTCCCAATTGCCAATTTCTAATTCTTTTAAGCATGTAGGACAATTATTATTTTTCATTTTTGATTATAATTCTCCCTACATTTTTTACAATAAATTTTCTTGTCTGGATAATTTATTATGTCTTTCGAATTACATTTTTGGCATTTTGTTAAAGTTGCTAAATTATGGTCAGGTTCTTTTAAAGTTGGTGATTTGTCAACCTTGTCAACCTTGTCAACCTGTTTGACCCCCCCTACTGATATTACTTTCGTTTTTGCTATTATAGTACTAGGTAGGTTGACAAGGTTGTCATCTAAAACTTTTTTACCTTGAGATTTAAAACTTTGGTTTTTATAAGTTCGTTTTTCTTTGGCAAATTTATATTTATTTTTTGAGTTTTTGTGTGCATCTTTAATACAAATCAGTTTTATGTCAGAAAATATTCTTCCAACAAATTTGTCTATTCTCTGCCCGAATTTCGTTTGGTCACCTCTTTTATCAAAATCTAGGTAGGCAAAAGGGTTATCCTCATTTTGTTTTATTAAGACTTTTATTTCCGATTGATTTGTCCAGATTTCTGGCATAGCTTCATACATTAATTCAAAGAATGTTTTCATATCTTGAGTTTCTGTATCAGTAGCTAGTAAGAAAGCATTTCCCGATTTAACACATGGATTACCTATTTTTGCTGTTTCCAAAATTCCTCCGCAAATTCTAGCCCAATCAGGATAACTAGCAAAAGGTTTGCTTCCGTCCGGGCTACCAGCATCAATCCAATTTCTTACCAGGGAATAAAGCGCAGATAAAATTATATCTCTATTATTTTTTATATAGTGATGTAGGTTTGGAATTGAAAAAGTTCTTGCGTTTGCATCTTCTTTGTCAAAAAATAGATTTACATTTATACACCTATTCACTAAGTCCGGTGTCATAGTAGTTCCCTGATTCGATGACATTGAAAAGTCTATTTCATTATCAAAACTGAAAATTTCATTTCTTCCCAGTATTCTATCTGAGAATGATGTTAGAGTTAGGAAACTTTCAAGAACTGCATTATCTATATATCCCTTGTTGTTGCTTGAATGAAACCTTTTTTTACCCTGTAAGAGAGCAGCCATAAACTTTTTTCTAAGTTCATCATTTGAGTTATTTGATTTTTCGTTATTTGAAATTGGTGGTTCTTCTAATGCCTCGCCTTCGTGTGTAATTCCAGTTATGCCAGCGCAATAGTCTTTTCCAACTCGTTCCCTGTTTCCACTATAATTAAACCCAGGCATTCTAGTATTAAAGGTTGGATATAGTCCTTTTAGAAATGGAGTTAGTAATCCAGCAATAGCATTAATCTTATCTTGATTATCCTTGAAACAAAAATCTTTATAGACATTATTTAGTATTAATTTAGCTTTTTCAATATCCATCTCTGGCTGCGTTATTTCCGGAGCTAATGGTGGAAGCCACGAATTAAATCTTTCATCATATCCACGCTTTGGAAAAGTTAATTTTTTATCATATATAATTGGAATAGGAACTTGAAAAATTCTCTCTATCATAGGTAAGCCTTCTTGCATCATTGGACTATCTAAAACAGTTTGTGAAACAGAATTAGACATAGACTTAACTTTAAATTCCCACTCTTCTGTTTTCTCATTGTAAACACGTGCTCCAGGTTTCATATATTTTTCAATTACTGTTATAAGTCTATTTGGCTTAACTGAAATAAAGCCAGTATATTCTTTTTTATTCTTCTCATCTTTTATTTTATTTATTTCAATAATTTCTCTAGATCCAGGTCTAAAAAATAATATATTTTTATCTTTAATATTATTTGTAAGTTCATTCGAATATGTTGAAATTAATCTACCAGTCTTAGGTAGTTGAATTTCTTTTAGGTTGTATATTGGTCCAATATACTCTTTAATTAATTTCATCTTTAGTGCTTCTTTATATGCAATTTCCAAAGCTTCTTTATTCCCCTTTAGTTTACTGCTTTTTTTTGGCTTACCATCTTTATCTTTTCCATGTGGGGTACCAGCTTTTGAGCATGTTGAGTATCCAGCTTTTACACATAGGTATTGAACAGCATTAAGACTAACACAGTGTCTCCAGCACATTCCTAAGCTTCCGTCTTTACTTAAAGACCAGTTTGCATCAGTGTCGCTATCGTGAAGTGGATGACCGGTTCGTTTGTTTGATGGATTATCTCCAATAATATCCGAAATTTTCAATTTAAATAATTCAGAATATTTACCTTCTCCATTAAATTCTTTATATTCTTTTTCTGGGTTTGATTTATCTGCTTCCTCTTCTGCGTGTTCTATTTTAAAGAACTCAGGGAAGTCGTCAAAAGTTAGAGGTCTAGGTACGCAAGCATTTCTCACAGTATAATATCCCATAAATTTATCCTTTCTAGCAACTTCAGGTAATGCGTTAAATACTTCTTTATCTTTTTTGCTTTCCATATTAAAAGGCGTATTGCTACCTGGAGCTAATACGTATTGATTACTACTTCTTATCTCTCCGTCATCCTCAGTAGAAAAATTAATCTTTGCGCTTCCGTCTTTATCCCAACCGAAGAAATGACCACCAGCTCTTTTACGGCTTGTTGTAGTTAGTGTGTCTTTCGGCATTTGATTCAGATATTCTATATTATCAACATCTCCAATTATTAGCTGGTCGTTCTCTCTTGCAGAAATTCCTAAATTAAACCCCTGTTTGATGTGTTCTATACATTTCTCTTTTGTTAATCTTGCGTGAAGTCCGTGCCACGACCCCCTAGATTTTTCACATTTATCACAAATCCATCTTGGTTTATTTTTCCTTTTTTCTTCTTTGTTTGTTTTATTTTTCCTTTCTTCTTCTTTTGTAAGTCTTTTTATCCAAGGAATATCACAACATAAACTTGTTTCTCCAGCCAGTTGTGATATGGCTAGTGCACCTGGATTCTTACCTTTCTTTTCACACGGAAAAAACCATGGCTTATATCCTTCTGGTGCATTTTTCATAAGTAAACTATAGAATGTCTCAAATTCTTGTATTTGTATATCAACTCCAATCATTTTATATCCTCCAATACCTAGTCCCCCATTTAGGTTTTTTTAAATGTGAATTATAATTCATAATAAATAAATGTGGATCTGTAATAATTATTCCTTCTCCATTAATATCTGACATTAATATTCCAATACTTGGTCCACCACTTTCCTTCAGGTTATTCTCCTTTCTAAAATCCTTAAATTGATTAAATAAATTTCTTACAAATCCACTAGTATAATGATATTCAAATCTTGGCTCTAATTTATATAATGCTAAAGTTTTTCTCCATTGATCATTATCTGTATTTTTTAAGTTATCAATAATCTTTATTTCTTGTTCTTTTTTAAATATATGTCCATTGATAGAATCTTGAGTAGCAATAGTAAAATGATTTATTTTTATTTCTTTATTATTTATAAAATATTTTGTTAAACCTTTTATGTAATTATTATAATAAGTATGTAAAATTTTTCCTGCATCATACACTTGTTTAGATTTTTTATTATCTTTTATTTCAACAGCAATATATTCTTCCTTAAAACCTCTATTTATTTTTATAACAAAATCCGGTTTTTTATTAACTCCTGTTGTTGTAAAAACAGGTGAATTTAAGATATTTTTTCTATTGAAATAAACATCTTTTACATATTTACTTTTTGTTTTTAACCAATCCCATAACTTCAATTCAACCTCTTCTTCCGGTTTTATATCTCTCATTTCACTCCCTCCATTTTCTCAACCAACTCTCCATAAGCATCAACAGCATCTTCCATTAACCCTGGAATCAAATGTTTTTCACCAGTACAAACTTTTACTTCAAAATTAAACCCTTTAGTATTTCTAATTATTTTAACAGAGCTTTTAGTGTTGGCATTATAAGGATTTAATTCAGCACGTTCTTCAATCTTTACTTTACCACCAATATTCTTACCATAACATTTATCACATAAAAACACATCACCGCTAACTAAAATACTACCACACTTTTTACCATCAAAAATATCTTCACAGCAGAAGTTTTCTTTTTTAATAACATGGTCTAAAAATATTTTATTAACTATCATTCTCCCTTCTCCTTGGCATTTACTATCGAATCAAAATCTATTTCACTAAATAAGATTGGTATAACACCCAAAAGATCTTCGTTTAAAATAACCTTATTAGAATCCCTAAAATCATTAACAAATCCTTTTCTCCATTGACCAGAATTTATATAGAAAAATACTTTTATATTTTCATCTTTATAGTATTTTAATTTTTCAAATGTCTCGTTTTCGTTTATCATCATCGTATTATTATCAACTTTATTTAGTATTTAAACATGTGTAACCACTCCATGTTTCGACACATTAATTCGGCAACATCACCCCTTCTAATTTTTTACATTTCCTCTCACTAAACAACCTCTTAATTCTCATATGCAACTTACAAAAACCATTACCATTAACATTATTATGAAACTTATTACATCCAGGATATTTACACCTGCAACTATATACATCAGTTAGAGGCATGTTCTTTCCTCCATCTATAATTCCTAAACTGATCTATCCCAACAAAAATAACAAACCCAACAAATCCAACAGCAACCAAAGAATTAGCCCTTTCAACACTTAGCATCCTTTATCACCTGTTTAGTTACATTATACAAAATACTACTTCCAACAACTCTATATAATTCTATTTTTTTAGCACCTTTCAAATATTCAATAGAACAACTTACAGCAGCTCTTGACATACATGTTTCTTTTTGAACATCAGCTGAAGACATAGCATGCTTTGTTTTAATAAAACAATCTAATACTATTTGATTTCTTAATTCTGACTTTTCCATTATAACATTCCATCCTGAGTCGTTTTAATCTCATTCATTTTTAATTTAGTTTTATAATGCGTTTTCATATTCTTATATATTTTTTTCAAACTTGTTCCAGGTACAAATATCAACATTCCACCAGCACCAATCATCTGAAGACTTCCACATGGAACTGGAAATGTCACAACTCCAGCACCAATCAATCCAACACCAGTTACTATTGAAATCTTACGTTTTGTTTTTTTAACTCCATTCATAAGACTAATGAATTGTTGTTCATCATATGTTTTTTCTTTTATCTTTATCATACAACGTTGTATACATCGTGGTATATAAACCCTTGTATTATTAAAAAGTAATAACAAAATTCGTCTTAGTGACCTTATACGCCTTCTTTTTCTTATCTCGTTTCTTCCATTCCAAATAAAAAACATCTCTCATACCATCTCTTCTTTCAGTCCAATCATCATAGAATTCTTGTGGCTCATATGCTCCATCTATAATGTCATTCCACTTCATATTTGGTTTTATAATTTTTGGATAACATCTCCCCGAATGTCTCCTGTCTTTTTTAGATTTATGTTTTGATGACATCTTATTATTTGAATAGCTCTAGAATCGGTTCTAAGCCACACCAGTGAGTTTTCTTACCCTGTAGTGTAAAGGATTCGAACCTCTGTCTTTTCCGTTAAGAAATATTTTACCACTAAACTAACACTACGTGATTATAAACGTGTGTCTTTATGTTTGTGCCACAGCATTTCAGCGAATGGTTCCCACCCCGTAGCTACTTCAGTAGAGTGAGACATATCGACACACCATAACAAAGATAAATTACTTTAAATACTTAACTAAAACTTAAATTAACACCAGCTAAATCCATTATTAATAGTACAAGTTTCAGATTTTATTAGATTTATTTCTTGCTGTTGTTTTTGATGTCCAAGAACTAATTTATATAATAATCCTAAAATATCTGAAAGCATTGTTGATATATCCCTACGAATTTCACCACCAATAGTCTTCTTCCATCTATCTGGTAGAGTGCTATCATTTAAACTTCCATCAGGATTATTTTGTATTGCCCCAAGAATTGTAATATATTGATTTATAGATTTATTTGCTATACCAGAAGTTCTATCATAAAATCCGTCAGCTTCAACATAACCATTAGCAATAACATTGTTAAAGGTGGCGTTAAATAATTCTTCTGGCATAAGTTCTGGATAAATAACGATTTTAATTCTTTCATTAATAAATTCGTCATAGGTAAAATTTGCATACATCCATCCACTATAAGGGCAGTCAGTTTTACAAAGATTAAATAAGTTCTCATGCTCTGTTGTGAAATTACTAGAATTATGAAAAACTCTTACAAAATTTAATAATATTGGAGTGTCGTTTTGTCTAGTTTCATTCATATAACTTCTTTCTACACTTACATTATAAATTTCGTTTGTTGTCTCGTTAAGTCTTTGCTCTATTACATTCTCTGTAATATTTTCATATGTTATATTTTCTTCATATCTAAATTGCTCTTCTATTGTGTACTCATAAGAACTAATTAAACCTAGTAAACTAATTAAGAACATTCCAATGATTATTGTTTTTATTTTATTTTTCATTTTAATTTGAGCATGAGCAGTCATCTGCGGAAGAATCAAAGCAACCTACTGACTTACTAGCTGGAAGACTAATGGTTGTAATTGTAGTATAACCATTATAACAAGCATCATCTCCGCAAGTGGTTGCACAAGCTTGATTATTTACACTTACATTTCTAGCATCACTTAAGCCTGTTAAGTCTAATGTGCCAACTACTTTTAAGTCATTACTAAAATCAAATCTATCTTCGTCCTCCATGTAAGTTATTACTCCATCATTACTTTCTCCCATCCAAGTTAGTGTATAATCTTTTCCTGCTTCTCCTGAAAATATTTCTATATCTCCAGTATCTTTTAGAACCAATTGATTTCCTCCAACATCACCGAAGCCCATATCTTCTATTTTAAATCTTGTAGCTGTGGGAAAAACTTCTCCTACTACAAAATTAAGACTTCCACCATTGAGTCCAAAATTCCAAAAATCAGAACCAACACTCTTTAATTCAACTAAAGCTTTACCACTTAATGAACCTCTATCTATTACTATTTTTGAATCAAACACACCGTCGAGTAAAACATTTCCTATAATTTCAATACCTCCTCCCTTTAATATTGTAAATCTTGTGCTTGATGATAGCTCTTGATTAAAATCTAAATTATCACCTTCATGTTGTATATACCAATCGTCACCAGTATCTAATTCTCGAAAATGTATTCCTGGAATTGCCTGTGAGCTATTTCCATAAAAATTAAAATATTTATTATCAGCTTGAAATGTCATAGTATTTTTTAGAAAAATTTGTCCAGCTTTAATATCTAAATCCCCTATTGTTAAGTCTAAGTCTCCAACTTTTATTTCTACTAGTCCAGTTGCTCCTATCCTCATTTTTTCAGACTGAACACCCGAACCACTTGTTACAAATGCTAAGTTTCCAGAATTAGTACCAGCATCAATATTTACTATTCTTGAAGTTCCGTCTCCGTCTGTTGATAAAACTATTTGTGCAAAGTTTCCAGTCGAACCACTTGGATTTTTAACAAGTAAAGTTGCACCTTTATCTAGTTGTTCGAGTGTTCCATCAAATGCTGTTGAATCACTTTTATATACTGTTAATAAAGAATTTGGACTATCTGTCCCAATCCCCACATTTCCTATAGTCTCTGCTAATATTACATCCCCTTCAACAGCACCACTCCCTCCGATAATATAAACATTTCCTCCAGTACTACCTGCATTAGCACCTTTAAGAATTAAGTCTCCTGATACACCGCTATTAGATTGACTCATAATTGTTAAATTTGCTCCACCTAGATTACCACCAAAACTTATTACTCTATTTGCTCCTGTACTAAACTGTATACTTCCATTAACTTCCAATACAGCACCAGGATTATTTGTCCCAATTCCAACATTACCTAAACTATAAGAAATATCCGAACCACTAAGACCCCAACGACTAGAATTTAAATTATCATATGTTTGATTGAATGTAGAATTAAAACCTAAGATTAAACCTTCTGTTAAAATAGTCTCATTCAATTTAGTTTCATTGAAAGAAAGAGTTGAACCGTCGAATGATAACCAATCAGTCAAAACAGTCCAATTAAATAAGCCATTGAACCAACCACCAATTGTTACGTTATTTGTTACAGTCAATTTATCAGTAATATTTAAAGTGACTTCTGTTACTGATGTTTCAGTAACATCTCCAATTAAATGAATATTATCACAAGTAATATTAAGATGTCCTATTCCTTCTATATCTTGTGCGAACATTCCACAGCTACCATCTCCTTCCAGAAGTTTAATATTACTTCTTGACCTTGATTGATTTGAAGTTGTGTCTTCAATAGCAACAGCATTAATTATTATGTTGTCTATATTTATTTGATTGAAAGTTGTACCAGTATATTCTATTGAGACATTTATTAAAGTTTTATTGTTCATATTTATTGGTATGGTTATATTTGCTAGTGTTACATCTGTTAAGTCTAAAGTGTCAACTTCAATAATTAATTCTTGGTCTCCTTCATTATTATCCATATAAAGTTGAAATAATCCATCCTGAGAGCCTGGTCCATCCAAGTCGGCAGTTACATCTATTGTCAAGTTAGTTATATTAAATCCAGATGAACTAAATATTGCAATGTCTGTTTCTATTACTGCGGCACCAGAATTTTCTGCACAAAAGTCGCCCCCACTATTTAAGTGATTTGGGCAATCTACCGAGTCAACAGCCATCCAAAAATTACTACTAAATTGATCCATTGTCCCAGATTCGAACGTTTCCGAAAAAATACTTAAATTAGCTCCTAAGGAATTCCCCTCTATTACAAACTCAAAATATCTAGTATGAAATGGACCACCAACAACATCCATATCTGTTTCTTTATTTCTAAGAATAATATCGGCATCTCCCTCAATTCTTAACAATCCATTACCTAAATCATCATGTGCAATTAATTCTTGAGTTTCTACTCCAAACAAAACTCCCAGAGATGTTTCATTAATTGAAGAATCATATGATAATCTGTTATTAATTCCAACTGAACTCCACATAAATTCTTCATTAGTTAATTGAGATGCATTAGTAATCCCGAAGTCTGGAAATATTAACATACTATTTCTTAGGTAAGCACCACTTCCGTTCTTACCTGATTGTAATAATAATAACACTTTATCATTATTATTTATAGCAAATTCAATTACTCCAGGTCCAATTGTTTGATTATTTTTTAAAACAATAGCTTGGTCGAAGCCTGCGAACTTAGTTGTATTTTCTGTTCCGACTCTTATCTCTGAACCATTTGCAAACTGTAGAACACCTGTATTAGTTATCTTGAATATAATTTCTTCTTCTCCATTTGATTGATTACCTTGTGCAATAATAAATTCTCCGAATTCGTTGTTTTCTATTTTCTCAAAGAAGATAGCCAAATCTCCATCAATTATATCTATTAAAGAACTATTTAAAAATAATGTACTACTTGGGCTCAATGCAGTTTCTCCAATCTGACAAATGTTCATTGACCCAGGAGATTGTGTTTGTAGAGCTAAACATGAAGCAATCTGAGAACGATTAGAAGAAATTACTATATTGGAAGTAAATGCATCACTACCGCTAACATTTATATTTCCGCCTACAATATCTAAGTCTCCAGTTAGTGGTCCATTAGATGTATCTAATCTTAAATAATCTGCATCGTTAAACTCAGTTAGTTTTGTTTCATTAAAGTCCAATTCATTTCCATTATTAAAGAACCAATTATTAACCCAACCATTTAATTCAGCCCACCAAACAGATGAATTAACATTTAAGTTAGCTTCTTCAGATATATTTATTTTTAAATCTATCTGTGATTGAAGATTAGAATCATTTGATATTCTTTCTTGAATTTCAGTTTGCAATGAATCATTAACGGAATTAATTAAATCTGTTTCATTATATCGTTGGTCTGCAATTCCTAAATAAACTATATCGCCTCTTGTTTCATTCCAACTTTGATTATCATATAAATTAACAACACCCTCAGTTAAGTCGTCTGTGTCTTTAGTTGCAAATATTGTATTCCATTTACTTATAAACCAACTCTCTAAAATATTTAATACCCCGCCATTATCTTCCATTTGTGTAGAATTGATAGTATTCATATCATCCCAATAATCTGAAGAATTAACATTTAAGTTAGCTTCTTCACTTTGTGCAATGTATAAATCATTGGCAGCAGTCTGATTCCAACTTATGTTTCCTCCAAGTCCTTGGTCTATTATAACATTAGCAATAGTTAAGTTCAATTTTGTTTCATTAAAAGTTAAACTTGCACCATTAAACAAATTCCAATTATCTGTAGAAGTCCAATTAAACAATCCATTAAACCAACCAGAAGTAGTATTCCCTGTAATTACTAAATTTTCTAAAGTCATATTACCTTCAACGTCCCAAAGTTGCTTTCCTTCGCCTGTTAAAAGTATTGGAATTATATCTGTTCCGTTGTTTCCATGCTTGATTGAAATGTTTGTTGCACTCACAAAGCTAAGAAGAAACATTCCTAAGATTAAAGTTAGTATTATTTTTTTCATTTTATGCCTCGTATGTTATCAAAATTCTGATATTGTCATTTAATATCCTCTCACTATTGGTCGCAGACAAATATACAACTACACCCGATGACGTGTGGTATGCATCGTATTGATAGCCCGCCACTCTTGTGTATCCTGGAAGCATACCGTTATTTGCATCACTATTCATACCTACAGCCACATTCAACGCAAGTATCTTAGAACCTGTTAATCCATGAGCTATCGTTACCGACTGCCCTTCAACGGCAGGAGTAGTTCCTGTTAGTTTCTTCATCTTGATAGCTGGTGCCGCACTGCCTAATTCAGTGTATCCATTTACTGTTGTTAGACCTGTAAGCGTAATCCCATCGTTATCAATAATCAAATGCTTCTGATTATTTGGTGATAACAACTGGCTATTTGTAGCGTCTGCTATGACCCTAAGCCAACCTGCGACTTTCCCATAGAATGCATTGTCATGCGTAGACATATAACTTGTGCCATCAGGTGAGTATAGCCTTGACATAATGGAAGTTATTTCTATCCTATCTCTTGTCCCATCATTATA
>SDBT01002741.1_pt1 | contig 30881 bp, 27 predicted proteins | sample 2277101 | NCBI WGS metagenome assembly SDBT01 (sample SAMN10404973, study PRJNA504765) | marine sediment metagenome | isolation source: marine sediment core GS10_PC15, 103 cmbsf | place: Arctic Ocean: Southern Knipovich Ridge | collected 2010 | reverse complement strand
GTCACCGACATGCGCGAGGCCTTCGACGACAAGTCGCTCGACATCGTGACCATCGCCACGCCGAACCACTGGCACGCCCTGGCCGCCATTTGGGCCATGCAGGCCGGCAAGGATGTCTACGTCGAGAAACCGGTCTGCCACAACGTCAGCGAAGGACGCCGCATGGTTCAGACCGCCCGAGCGCACAAGCGAATCTGCCAGACGGGTACTCAGTGTCGCTCGATGGGTGGCTCGATCGATGCAATCCAATACGTTCACGACGGAAAGATCGGCGAGGTGAAGCTCGCTCGCGGCCTCTGCTACAAGCGTCGCAAGTCGATCGGCGACCCGGGCGTCTTCGACCCGCCCTCTGGCGTCGACTACAACCTGTGGCAAGGCCCGGCCTCGGAGCGGCCGCTCACGCGACGGCGATTCCACTACGACTGGCATTGGCAGTATCACTGGGGTAACGGCGATATGGGCAACCAGGGCCCGCATCAGATGGACCTCGCCCGATGGGGGCTCCAGTTGGACCGGCTCAGCGATCGGGTGATCAGCTATGGCGGCCGGATGGGATATAAGGACGCCGGCGATGTGGCCAATACCCAGGTGGCCGTCCACCAGTTCGGCGACAAGACGCTCGTCTTCGAGGTCCGCGGCCTCGAGACCGATTCGCTCAGGGGATCGAAAATCGGCGTCATCTTCGAGGGCACCGAGGGCTACGTCGTATTGACCAGCTACACCTCCGGAGCGGCCTTCGACCCGGAAGGCAAGCTCGTCAAGCAGTTCAGCGGCGGCGGCGACCATTTCGCCAACTTCATGCAGGCCGTGCGAAGCCGCAATCACGAGGACCTCACCGCCGATATCCTCGAAGGCCACTTGTCGGCCGGCCTCGCCCACACGGGCACGATCTCCTACCGGCTCGGCCAGCAGATGAGCGTCGACGAGATGCGGCGGAAACTGGCCGGTGTGAAGAGCAACGACAACACCATGGCGACATTCCAACGGACCATTGCCCATCTGGCCAAGAACAGTGTCGACCTCGACGCGACGAAGCTCACCCTGGGCCCGATGCTCGAGATGGACCCGAAGACCGAGACGTTCCCCGGCAACGAGCAGGCCAACCTCCAGTTGACCCGCGAATATCGCGCCCCGTTCATCGTCCCCTCGGCCGACGACGTCTAGCGACGAGTTGACCAACACCAAAAGACAAAGCCCTCGGATCCCGTCCGGGGGCTTTTTCTCGTCAGGGGTTATGGGACCGCAGGGGCTATGGGACGGCAGGGTGGCTGGGGTCGAGCGTAGCGAGCCCCCAGAAGACGCCGATAACCAATTGGGGCCTTATCTTACTCACTTCGCCTACTCTGTCGGTTTCAGCCGATTGCCGGGTGGTCTCGGCTGAATAATCCAAGGCGTGTTGACAGATGCATCCAAGACGGGTAGAAGGATGAACAGCCATCGAGGGCAAGAAGGATCAACACGCGATTTGTAAAGGCGAGTCAAAATGGGATTTCGTTTCTTTCGACGAATGAAGATCGCTCCCGGCGTATCGATCAACTTGAGTAAGTCGGGGGCCTCACTGTCTCTTGGGCCTCGGGGTGCCAAAGTCACCGCTGGGCCACGCGGCGTGCGCGCGACCGCAGGGCTGCCTGGGACTGGGATGTACTACACGACAACCAGCAGTGCCCGTAAGCCTTCAACAAAACGATCCCGAGAAACCTCGCCCTCATCACCATCAATTCGCACGGAGCGTCCCGAAGACCGGTTGTCTATGGGCTTCTTCAAACGATTGGTCACGCCTAAAGGTGAAGAACACTTTGTAGACGGGATGCGTCAATTCGTCCTTGGTAATGAAGCCGCCGCATTTAACCATTTTACGCAGGCGACAGATCTTGTAGACGCCGCCTTCATGGCGGGGATATTGGCCCTTAAGAGGGAAGACTTCAAGCGAGCAGAAGTGCTGCTGCAAACCGCGAGGAAAGGACAAACCAACCTTGGGCGATACTTTGGCAAGTACGGCATCCAGGCCGCGGCCGAACTCGCAATAACCGAGCAGGTCAAGGCGATCGTAAGTCCAGACATCCGTGGAGTGTTGTTGGCTCTTGCGGAAGTTCATCAGCACCAGGGACAATGGAAGAAAGCTATTGGGGACCTCAAACAACTCTATCAACGCGATCCGAGCGATATCGTTGTTCGGCTTTCTCTCGCCGAATTGGCTATTGAGGAGGCCGGTGACAAACAATCTTGCAAATGGACTATCCAACTAACTGAAGGCCTGGAGAATGAATCCGAGATCCATGCGGCGTTGCTACTCTTCAAGGCGAAGGCACTGCGACTCCTCGGGCTGCTATCGGCGGCAAGAGATACACTCACGGCCACGTTGCGTCGAAAGAAGGGGAGGTCTGATGAACTGCTCAGAGCGGTGCGATATGAGCGTGCCCTCGTGTATGAGTTGCTCGGCAAGAAGAGACAGGCCCGTACCGACTTTGAGAAGCTGTATGCCGAGAAGCCGGGTTTCGAGGATGTGGCGGACAGACTAGGACTACTCAGTTGAATTCAAGTGTTTGCCCTCTGCCTCCGGACAAGACCATGAACCTAAAAACGCTTGTTGAAGAAACGGAGACGACGTCAGGTCGAATCTTCGACCTGTCCATCCAAGGGCTTATTGTCTTCTCGCTGATTACGTTCTCGATCGAGACGTTGCCAAATCTCAGTCAGACGGCACGCGTCTGGCTCCGAACCAGCGAAATAGTAACCGTATCGATCTTCACGATTGAATACGCCTTGCGGGTCATCGTTGCCGACAACAAGCTGCGGTTCATCTTCAGCTTTTACGGTCTGGTAGACTTGCTCGCAATAACACCGTTCTACCTTCGATTAGGTGTGGACTTGCGGGCCGTGCGAGTCTTCCGCATGCTCCGGCTGTTTCGCGTGTTCAAGTTCTTGCGGTATGGCAGGGCGATTCAGCGATTCAGACGAGCATTCATTTCCATAAAGGAGGAATTGATCCTCTACATGATCGCGACGGCGTTCATCATATTTCTCGCTGCGGTCGGCATCTACTATTTTGAGGGTAAACGGCAACCAGAGAGTTTTGGATCCGTGTTTCACTGTTTGTGGTGGGCTGTCACAAGTCTCACAACCGTCGGTTATGGTGACGTATTCCCTGTGACTGTCGGTGGCAAGGTTTTTACGGCGATAGTTCTTTTTGCTGGTCTGGGTATTGTCGCAGTGCCATCTGGATTGATGGCGTCGGCACTGACGGCAACGAAACGGGAAGAGGATACTCCGGATTCCACTTGAAAAAATGCCACCAGCACAATTCGGCGCCGCGGCGATGGCAACGGACACTTGCCGTTTGACAAGGACTTCTTGACACGGCCGCTTACTCGATACCCGTGACGTTGTCCGGATCCACGTCGAGGTTCGGCCATACCAGTTCGCCTCGCTCCTGTTTGGAAACGTCGTTGAACGCACCCAATCGTGGAGAATTGAGATCGAGCCAGAGACAGACACGACGGTATTCGTCTTCTGTGATGCGCTTTCCGCGATGGTTTTCCAGAATCGCTTTGCCCATCTTTGAGTAGTGTGCGCCGAACAGGCCGGGGATGGATCGGGTGCCCATGCCGTACATGCTCAAGTTACGGTAATTATTCATGTGCGCACCGGAGTAGTAGAACGCGACCTTCTTCAGGTCCTCATAGCCCATCTTCTGCAATCCCTTGCCTTGGGCCCGGTGACAAGGCTGGCATTTGCCGTCAAATATCGGCTTGACCGTTCGGTAATACGTGGCCGGCTCCTGCGAGCCTGGCTCCTTAATCAGTTCGGACGGCGGGCGCCCGAAGGCCTTGGCCGTTGCGACTTGCCTCGGTGCGTCCCATTTGTCTTCGTGGCAGCCGGTACAGATAAGTTGTTCGCCCTTGTGGACAAATGTCGCCGAACGCATCGACTGGATCGCCATCTTATTCGAATCGAGTGTCTGAAAGAGCAGGAGTTTTCCGACCGGCGCTTTGCAGTACACACTACCGTCGTCCTCTACCGGCACGATACCCAACGACATGCGCGGGATGTGTTCGGGGCCATAACCCGTGCTGGGCTGGTCTCGGTAAGGTGTGGTCTTGGGGAACAGTTGTACGATCCGCATCCATTTGGCCGGCCTGCTACGCGGCATGGGGAAATCCGACAGGTTGACATTCATGACACCAAGGGTTGCCGGATCATGCGGGAGTGCCGCGCGCCGTCCTTGGTACGTCGAGACGGGGATCGCCGGCGGTTCGATACGCGGTTGCACGGGTATCGGCTCGACCGGCCGCATGGTTTCTCCCATGTTTGGGCACTGGCCGTGCGTGCAGAGAACCGTCTTGGTACCCAACCTGTCCAGAAGAATCAGGCTCTGGACGTAGTTGCAGAGATAGAAATCCTCGCTCAGCGGCCAGGGTGTGCCGTACTTGAGCACGCGGTCGTCGGTCTCGATCCCCTCGCGCGTCTGGCTCTCGGGAAACCGCTGGTCCGCCGTAATCCGTGTAATCTGGCTCATCGTCCCGCGATCACGGATCCGCGTATCCAACAGGGCCAAGGGGCCAAACGAGGCTCCATGGTGAGGAACGCCGGTGAATATGTAATAGGGAGAATTTGGGACGGCGCGAAAGTGCATTTCCGAGCATGGGCCCATGCCGCGTGTTCCTTCTTTGGGCCCATTGTACTCGAGCTGCACGCTATAGGGGTGTGGGTAGTTTCCGTGCGGTGCGCGAGGATTACGGCCGTCTGGATAGCAGGTCCAAAACTTGGAGCCCAAACCGTTTTCGCGGTCGATATAGTCCCACCGACTGTATATTAGCATGCCGCTATGGTCGACGCTGGGGGCCCATTCACTGGCTTCAAAATAGCTCAACGGTGCGATATCACTTCCGTCGGCGTTCATCGAGTGCAGCACGTAGGTAGCGGATTCGATATAGAGCGTTTCTCTAAAGCACCGGATGTACCCACCCCTCCGCTCGGAGACGAAAGCGATTCGACCCCCCGGCAGGAAGCAAGGATCGAAATCGTTCCACGGACCTTCGGTCAGTTGTGTCAATCCGGTGCCATCGATGTTGACCTTGAAGATGTGCCAGACGTTTTCAGGCGGCCACTCGTGAATCGGCCCCACCTTACCGGCCTCCCAGCCGGCTCTTTCACGGCCCACTCGATTCTCACTCCAGGCGAAGAGAATGGTCTTGCCGTCATAGGACAACTCCGGCGAGTAGAACGACCCTTTGCCCGAGAGCCGCCAGCCTTTGTAGGAGCCCTTCTCAACAATCGAGTTCTCTAGCACATCGATGATCTCAGCATGCCCCTTGAAGTTCCTCAGCATGTACAGACCGCCGCCGACTCGGTTACAGAAAGCGATTGGCCCGGTGACCTGGTGCTGTCCTGTCGGGTCGTCGCCGTAGTAATTGCCGCGACCGACAAAGAGGATCTTATCGAAAGAAAGAAGCGGATTGGACATTGCAACTTCCCGCCGAATTGCAGCCACGTCGAAATAGTCGCGCATTGCCTGGGCGCGCGAGGCAGTGCCAGATTCCGCGCGGCGAGACCGTATCTTTCTGTTCGTCCGCAGCAAACGAGTCTTTAGACTGCCAAGGGTCCTGACATGGTACTTCTCCTGAAGCAGATCGATCAGTGCGTGTGTTCGGCGATATTCGACGTCCACCGGCATGCGATCCGAAGCCAGGATGCAGGATTGTCCGTCAAGAATCTTCTCGTTCTCATACGGATTGTGGCCTCGTCTATAGAGTTCGCCTGTTTCTTCGATTTCCTTTTCAAGCTCCACGAACTCATTTGTCCAGTGCTCGACCAGATGCCCGGTTGTGCCTGCGGGAACCGAAGGGGGCGTGGCTTGTACCCAACAGCAGAAGACAAACGCCCCGGTGCAAACTAACGCTACGGCAAATCCGGCCTTCATGTTGATCACTTCTACTTTCCTCCATTATGGAGTATCGTCGCAAAGCAAAGGCGGCCGTTTGGGAAAACGAAGTAAAGAACGGCGCCGGGCACAGTGTCATCAGGCACAACGTCACTTTCATCCGAGTCGGATCCTCGAGCACGATGCGACCATGGCCGCTTCGGTTTACTTGGCTGGCACCGCGCGGAGCGTCCGGGCAATTCCGGCCGCCAACCAATACAATCCACATAAATGAGAATATCGGCTGCGGGCCGTGGGATATCGCATGTTCTTGCGGGTGGTCGCAGAATCCTACGTTGCTCTCAACGCATCGCGGCCGAAGCAAGGATAGCGGTGTCCTGCTTAATGTGATTCGGCCTGATGATAGGAGCTATTCCATGATCGCACTTGCCCGAGGATACGTACGCCAGGATCGCCGTGTCCCAGAGGCTGCCCAACCCAGGCAACTGGTCTGTTTCCGAGTTCTCGATGGAGAATACGGGGTCGAGATCTCCGACATCCGCGAGTTCGCCCTCATGGCCGACACCGCGCAGCGAGCCCTCGCGTCTCCCGATGCCAAGGGAGCGATTCGCCTTCGTGGCGAGGCGGTCCTTGCGATCGATCTGCGAGCGAAGTCCGGGCCAATTCGTGACGAGGTGAACGCCGAAAGCCGGGTTGCGATGCTCCAAGTCAGCAGCGATATGATCGGTATCATCGTCGACGCCCTCAACGAGGTCCTTCGAGCAACGCGAGATCGGATCACCCCGTCGCCCCCGACGGTCGCCGGGCTGGGAGGCGAGTACCTGACCGAACTGGCCGCGATGGAAAGCCAACTGCTGATCCTCTCGCCGATCGACGAGAGTTCACGCCGTGGGCACGAATCGACGGAGATGCGGATACTCGAATAGCCGCTCGGCCGACCCGACGCTCATCGTGTGGGACGACTTGCCGTAGCGCTGCTTGCCCGGGGGTTCCGCGATGGTCGCCGACGGCTCGGAACTGGAGAAAAGCTCGCTGATAGGGATCCGGCGTGTCCTAGGATCGGTGGACGAGTTCGGAGATGCCTCGACATCGATATTCTCCGTCTCGGACTCCATGGCGGTCTCTGCCTCCGGGGGCACTTCCGCTTCAATGGGTTCCTCTGCTTCGACCGGTGCCTCAGCCGGATTGTCCGAGATCGACGGGGCCTCTTCATCAGGCGTTAGCACCTGACGTTTCCATCCCGGTCGGGCTGTTTGGATTACCCTGATCGCGTTCTCAACTAGGGCGATCGCACTTCGGTTGTCGAATCGGTCCGGGAATCTGCTCAGCAAAGCTTGGGCAATCGTCGCCGGGTCGTCTCCTAGGACAAACCGTTGCACGATCTCACCTGCGGCGAGCCGCCGCGCGATCATGCCGGCAAGACAGGTGGACTCATCGCCGAGTGGCTGCACACTGCCAAATGGATAGGTCCGGATGACCTCGGCGATTTCCGAGACCGGGTCGCTGATCGTTTGCCGCAGTAGCCCGGATTGCCCGGGATATCGCACGACGAAGTCTTCTCGCTCACCCGAGAGCCGCCACATGCCCCAGCATGCCTCCGCAACGTGATACTTGGCATCTGTCAACCTGTCGTACGAGGCATGAAGAAGCATGCCCACGCCTTCCGGCCGAAACAGGCCGCCGAGCTCGGCATAGCCACCCTCGCAGTTTGGAAACGTCACGACGGACGCAGTGGACTCCGGCATTTGCTCCTCTCCTGCATGGGACGGCCACACGGCACGCGACCGGCGTATTCCGCCGCATCTATCAAGATGCATCGGTAATCCTCCGACAAGATCTCACGAAAATACGCATAATGCCGGTTAGGTAAGCAGGGCAGGACAGGAAGGCAATGCCCGATGCGCGTATTGTCCGCCCCACGGGTGAGTCCATGTTGATGTTGTGGGCGAAACACACGAAAAACTTTGCGCAATCGGAATAATCAGCGCGATCTTAGAAGTCGTGCAATCGCGGCGATCGGTGGTCGATACTGAGTCTCAGAATCCTTTTTGCGTTGCGGGGTCCATTGTAGCGTGTCAGGTCGCGCTGCAATGGCTCCCCCTCTCCTGGTCATACGGTGACGGATAAGAATAAGGGGTAGAGCCAAGCAGAAGACGACGGTGGAAATGCTCCAATCGCATCTGACCCCGCGCCTCTTCGCCACCGGTACAAATGGAAATACCAGGAAATGTTGCGGCACTCCCCAAATCTCTGCCGATTCTGAGATGCAGAATCAATTACATTCCACTCACGGAAAGGCAATGGTATGTCTTGGACAGACAAGTTCGGGAAAAAGATTCCGATCGGCTCGGCGAAGAGCCATCGGACCGAAGGATGGTGGGCAGTGGCAATCATCGTTGTGTGGGCCATTTGCAGTGGGACCGGCTTGGCCGAGGACACCGGCTTTTTGCAGCCCACGTTCGGCGCCAACCAAGCGCCCCTCATTGCGTCTAACTACTTGGAGTCTGACGCTCAGCCCGTGTCGTACACCAGTCCGGAGACCTCGGCCAGCGGTGACTTGGCGTATGCCCCTCAGGGTTCGCGGGACTGGCACGACCGGATTTCGCTAGGGGGCTACGGCGATCTTCACGCCAACTTCACCGAGGGAGCCGACAACGATCTGTTCGACCTGCACCGCATTGTGCTGTTCATGGGCGTCCAGTTCACCGATTGGCTCACGTTCAGTTCGGAGCTCGAAGTGGAGCACGCCTTCGTGTCCCACGGCGATGGAGAAATATCCTTCGAGCAGGCCTATATCGAGTACGCAATGAATGATTGCATTCATTTTCGCGCCGGGCGCGTCTTGGCGCCACTTGGCATAATCAATCATAGGCATGAGCCAACGTCGTTCAACGGGGTCGAGCGTCCCTCTTTCGCCAAATACATCATCCCCAGCACCTGGTCCGTGGACGGCATTGGAGCCATCGGAAGGCTGGGGCCCGCATGGAAGTATCAGGCCTATCTGGTGACGAGCCTCAACGGGGATCTTTTCAGCGAGAAGGACGGAATCCGCAAGGGACGGCTCAAGGAAAGAGGCAGTCTCAGCCAAACGGCTTTCACGGGACGGATTGACTTTTTCCCATTCGCGGTGAAGCCCTCTTCCGGCTTTCAAACCTTGCGGTTTGGTGCCTCCACGTTCCTTGGTGGGCTCGACAACGGCGACCAGGGCAAGGACCCGGGAGTCCGCGGAAGGCTCGACCTCGTGTCGGCTGACGTGGAATACAGTCTCAAGCGATTCGACTTCCGAGCCGTAGTGGCCTACGAGAGTATTGATGGCGCGGCGAATCTTCACAACCACGTCGCCTCGCCGGAAGACGTAGCCTCGCAGATCTTCGGCTATTACATCGAAGGTGCCGTCCACATTCTTCCCGACTGTTGGAAGTACGGACGGTCGCGACGCGCGGATCTCGTGGCCTTCGTGCGTTACGACGACTTCGACACCCAATATCGCATGCCGTCGGGCGACGCGGCCAATCCCGCGGGGAATCGGACCGACTGGACTATCGGTCTCACCTACTTGCCGGTACCCACGGTCGCGCTCAAGTTCGACTACCAGATACGAGATGACGCCACGGCCGATGGTCGCGAGAATGGGTGGAACTTCGGAGTCGGCTTCTTGTTCTGAGTTCACTTGACCGTTGCGGCGGATCCCGTCTGGCCGCTCGGGGTGCGAAAGACGGATCAACAAGTTGGATGATTCCCGAGACCACGCAATCCCATTCGCTGGGAAAGAAATGGCTTAACTAAGGAGAGAAGGATCATGTTCATGCGTAATCGCAGATTCTATCCGGGTGTTCTCATTTTGCTGGGAGTCGCCCTGACCGCGGGCATTGGACTGACGGCCGGCGTCTGTCGCCGGTCGGCGTTACCCACGGGAAAGCAACTTTTGGCGGGGGGCTCCAACAGCGTCAGCGAACACTATTGCTCGGTCCAGCGGGGGCGAGCCTTGGTGGTCACCGACTGCACGGCGTGTCACCGGCTTTTCTTCCCCTGCGAGTATCCGCCGGGCGTATGGGCGAGCATTATGCAAGACATGGGACGCCGAGCGAATCTGTCGGCTCGGCAGGTCGGAGACCTGTCGCGCTACATGGTCGCCGCCTCGCGGGTGACACGTCGTTGCTCGAGCGAGGGCCGCCTACAAGGGGTGCTCGAGCAGGCGGCCGACCCGGAAACGGCGAAGCGCGGCAGAGCGCTTGCCGAGAGCACTTGCACCGACTGCCATCGCTACTACAGTCCGGCCGAGTACGCTCCGGAAGCGTGGCCCGGCATTGTTGAGTCGATGGGCAAAATGGCTGACACGCCCCACCACGACCAGTGGGCGATTGCGACCTACATGGTTGAGGCCGCCAGTCGGCACGCCGACGCGGGCGACTGATTCCCTCGGTTGACAGGTACTTCGAAAGAGACTACACTTTCTGCAAGGACGGCACGTAGGCCTACCAATTGGTGGAAGTGCGGCGTCCCGGATTCTCGGGCGTCTGGAGGCTTCTTCCCGGCTTGTCACACTTCTGGAAGACGAACAAATGAAACGAACATTGCTGCCTCGAAGTGTTGGAGTGCCCGTGTTTCTCGGTGTTCTGTGCCTGGCGATCTCGCCCGCTATGGCGCTCAAGTTCTTTCAAACGAGCTTCGAGGCTCGGTATGCCAAACGCAGTGAAGCCGACTCGAAGGAAATCGCTCGGAATAAGGTGATGCTGGCCCAGGCCATCGAAGAGGTGAAGTGCAACGTCTGTCACAACGGCAGGGATAAGAAAAGGCTCAACGTCTACGGCAATGAACTGGCGAAGCTGTTGGACAAGAAGGCCGATGCCGAGAACACCAAGAAGGTCATTCACGTTATGGAAGAAGTCGGCAAAGCCAAGAGCGATCCAAGAGACGAGAAGTCACCGACGTTCGGCGATCTGATCCGACGGGGTAGACTGCCGGCCCAAACGCCCCAGTAGAAGAAAAGGAGTCGGGTCTCTTCCGAGGGGCTGCAAGTCGTCGGCACACATCCTTGTCAATGACCACCAGCATGGCTGGTGGCATGAGGAAGACCCCTAAAAGGGACCGTTGAGGTTACAACTTACTAAAAATCAAACTGCTGTTGCCCATCTTCATCATATCACGGTTGATCCGGATGGCGCTCTTTCCCTTCAGGTACCCGAGCGCCATTGTGACACTGAATTTGGGCGGGGTGCTCACCAACATGGTCGCTGGCAGCCTTACCCTCGATCAACTCAATGCCTTTCCGACGGCACAGTTGACGAGTCAACTCTCCAATCTCTCTTCGACGTTTTCCGAAGAATACCTTCTTTCGGTATCTCGGCACGATCACCATATGGTACTTGCAGTCCCACGTCGCTGGGAATGGCAGAGTTTCGTCAATTCTCACCGGCAGAGCCGGGGGCTTAAGTCTGAGCTAACTTCCGTCAGTTTACTCAAAATGCTGTTGGCTTATGTCCAATAATGGCCCAGAGTCCTAATTGCGTCTGACAACTTACAATGTGGAGCGGCTCTTTCCAGACGCGTCATCTTACCCGAAAGGTCCGCTAATTGTGAGTTGTGCGACCAAAACTATCGCCGTGATTGGCAATGAAGGCGCCGGGAAGACCACGCTTTGTGGACAACTCTGCCAATGCGCTCCACGTGCCCGAAAGATCCCCGGATGTCGAGTCGCGGCTTCCGAGGGCTTGCTGGGTAGCAAGTCGAGGGGTCGGCGTTTCCTCTCTTCGCTCGGCCAAGTCCTTCGAGCCAAGCTACAAGGGGCGGATACCCGATCGGAGACCGATGCCCCGGCCGAAAAAGAGTACACACCGGCCGTCATTGTGGACACACCCGGCAGTGCCTATCTCTTCTCTCGGAGCGAGAACGAATCGGCCACGCGGAATCTGCTGATGGCCGGCGAGGCCGATGTCCTGGCCGTGGTGGCAGACGCGAAGAACCTGCGGCGTTCCTTGGTGCTTTTTCTCCAGGCTTGTGAGTTTCAACTGCCGACCGTGCTCGTGATGAACATGACCGACGAAGCCCAACAGCTCGGTCTTCGGCACGATCTCGAGCGGTTGACGGAGGCCCTGGGCGTGACCATTGCTCCGGTCGTGGCGGTCGAGGGGCAAGTCTTGGAAAAGATGACGAACCTGTTCGAGCAGGCCAAGGTCCCTTCCGTCCAAGTTTCCTATCCGAAAGAAGTGGAGAAGGCGCTGGAGAAGATGACCGGACTGCTTCGCGGGGCCTCGATCCCGGTCAGGGCACTCGGCCTTCTGTTGCTGGCCGGCGATGATCGGGCAGAGCAGATGCTTCAAGAGGAGATCAGCACCAAGGCGGCCACTCGGGCAAGGGCCGTGGCGCGCGAAGCTCGCGAGGCCTCCTACCATCCGTTGGAAGTAACCATCACCAACGCCCTCTACGCCGAAGCCCAGCGAATCTCCGAGGAAGTTACCCATCGAACGCCTTCGAAGGAGGGCTTCCTGCAGCGACTGGACCATTACGCGGCTCATCCGTTGTTCGGCTGGCCTCTTGCCCTAATGGTCATGATGGCCGGCTATTACTGGGTCGGCATGCTCGGGGCGAGTATGGTGGTCGATTACATCAACGTCAATCTATTCGGCGAAATCGTGCTGCCGATGTGCGAGCGGCTGTTCGGCAACCTGCCGTGGGCGGTTGTCAGTGATGCGATTCTGAACCCCGACTTCGGGCTGGTGCCTACGGCCTTGTTCCTTGCGTTGGGGTTGGTGCTGCCGGTGTTGTTCTTCTTTTACGTCTTCTTCGGCGTGCTGGAAGACTCGGGCTATCTGCCACGGCTCTCGGCGTTGATGGATCGTTCGATGCGATGGCTGGGCCTCAATGGTAAAGGAGTTCTGCCCCTGACGTTCGGTTTTTCCTGCATCACCACGGCCATCCTGACCACACGGATACTGCCGACGAAGAAGCAGCAGACGATCGCCAGTTTCCTCTTGCTGATGGGATTTCCATGTGCGCCCTTGCTGGCCGTCATGCTGGTGATTCTCAATCCGCTTCCATGGACGGCGACGGCGACGCTATTCGGTCTGTTCTTCGTTCAAGTGGTTGTGGCCGGCGTCCTGGCCAATCTTATTCTGCCTGGGAAACAGGTCGCTTTCATCCAAGAACTCCCGCCGCTTCGCGTACCGCGACTCCGCGTGATTCTGAGTCGGTCGGTGCGGCAAAGTCTCCATTTCATGAAGGAAGCATTGCCGGCCTTTATCGCGGCATCCCTTTTGCTCTTCACGCTGGACCGCATGGGCGGATTGACCGTCTTGGAGCGGGTTACCAGTCCGCTGGTCAACGGCATCCTCGGGCTGCCCGAGCAGACGGTGCAAGTCTTCATTAAGACCATGGTCCGGCGCGAAAACGGGGCGGCCGAACTCTCGATGGTAAGCGGGCACTTCAATGCACTTCAGTTGCTCGTCACGCTGTTGATCATGACCATCTTCACACCCTGTGTGAATGCAACGATTGTGCTCTGGAAAGAGCGCGGACTGAAAACCTGCGTCACACTGCTGCTCATCGTAAGCGGCTATGCGATTGTCGCCGGAGCGACGCTCAACTGGACCTGTCAGGCGATGGGTGTCACTTTCCAGTAGACTCTTGACTCGAAAGGAAGAGGACGTTGAATCCAAGGGACGAGGAAATTCTGGAAGCTGTCTGGGTAGTCTCCGAATCAGGCGACCCGACGGTTGAGGCAATACAAGGGCGCTGTCCCGACCAACTCGATGAGAAAGATCTCGCGAGATTGGAGGACAAGGGCCATCTTACATACAACGGGCACGAGGTGTTCCTGACGGAGAAAGGCAAGCAGAAGGCACGGGCCTTGGTTCGCTGTCACCGTCTGGCCGAGTCGCTGCTCTACACGGTCTTCGATCTGGACTGGGAAGGACGCGAAGGGTTGGCTTGTCAGGCCGAGCATACGTTGGTTCCCGAGTTGGCCGACGGAATCTGCACGCTACTGGGGCACCCCAACGAATGTCCCGACGGGAAACCGATTCCGCCCGGTGTCTGTTGCGTAACACAACAACAGATGATCGACCGCAAGGTCATCCCGCTCTCCGAGATGGAACTCGGGACCGACGCCCGGATACTGTTCGTCAAGTCGAAGGATCGCGAGCGGTTGCACGAGATTAGCCGCGTCGGGCTTACCCCGGGCGTGGTCGTCACGCTTCGCCAGCGCAGCCCCAGTTATCGCGTCCGATACGACGGGACCGAGATGGCCTTGGACCATCAAGTGGCCCAGGATCTGTTCGTATGCCCCATCAACGCCGATAACGACGCCACGCGGCTGGCGGACCGAACCCACCCCGCCCATCGACCGGGTTTCTTGCCTCGGTTCTTGGCGTCGCTGGGAGTCGGCTCGCATCGCAACGGCACCGCAACGGCCAATGCGCCTATGCATGGCAATGGCGACCGATGAACTGCCACTGAACTGACACCTCTTTGGCTCCTGGGGGGGGAATCTGATGTCTCGCGTTGTCGATTCGCGTTTCCTATTGAGACTAGGCTTTGCCTCAAGAGGGATCTGGATGCGTTGTACGATGGCCCTCCGAGGCCGTCGCAAAGCCCAACGGCGACGGCCTCGGAGGGCCATCGTACGCCTCTTGAGACAAAGCCTAATAGTCATACTCGCCATTGTTCCCGGCGTTGCCGCGGCTCAGCAGGTTGTGATCGAGGACCCCTTGGCGCTGCAACATCCCGAGGCTTGGACCGAACACATCGACCACGAGCCCGAGCAGGCCCCGGGACTGCTGGGATCTGCTCTGCACGGACGCAACGGGCTGACCGCTGAGTACATCTATACGGGCGAAGTGTTCAACAACATGCGGGGGGGAGAGAACACGAGGAATGCCACCGAGTATCGCGGGAACTTCGATCTGGTCCTGACCGCCGATCTCGACCGGATGGGTTTTTTCCCCGGCGGAACGTTTTTTATCTACGGCCAGAACGGACACGGCAAAGGACTCACCGAAGGGCACGTCTGCGATTGCCAAACCTACAGCAACATCGACGCACCCGATTTCGTTCAGGTCAGCGAATACTGGTGGGAGCGGAGTCTATGGGACGGGCTGATTACCGTCCGGCTCGGCAAGCAGGACGCGAACACGGATTTCGCCGTCGTCGATCTGGGCGGAGACTTCATTAACTCGTCGTTCGGTTTTACGCCCACCATCCCCATGGTCACTTTCCCCGACCCCTCGGCCGGAGCCGTCACCTTCTTTCAACTGCGAGAGTGGCTCACCTTCAAGGTCGGTGTGTGGGACGGGGCTCCGGACGGCGGCAATTGGGGTTTCTCGGGAACCGGCGACGTCTTCTCGATCTATGAGTTCAAGGCCGAATGGGGGCTGCTCGGAAGAAGGCTGCCCGGCGATTTCCATGTCGGCATGTGGCACCACAGTGGCGAAGTCGAGGAACTGGGCGATCCGGGCGTTACGCATGACGGCACCCATGGCCTACATATGGGATTTGACCAGCGGCTTTTCAAGGAAAACTGGGACGAGAGCGATGATCAGGGGCTGGGGCTCTTTCTGCAATATGGCTGGGCACCGAAAGAGACCAACCAACATCCGTCCTATTTTGGGGCCGGACTCGTCTACCTGGGCCTGATCCCGTCCCGCGACGACGACCTCATCGGGCTGGGAGTGGCCCACGCCATCTATAGCGACGATATTCCCAGCCAGACCTACGAAACCGAAATCGAGCTATTCTACAAGGCGCCGCTGACGCCCTACTTTACGATCCAGCCGGACGTGCAATTCATCGCCAATCCCGACGGGGACGGCCGCGACGCGTTTGTCGCCGGCATGCGGTTCGAAGTTATCCTCTGAAGAGCTCACGAGAAACATGATCGGTAGACTGGTCAGATCCGACACGGCGATCAATGTCGATGCCCTGAAACTTGCCGGTGTGGTCGCGGCCGGCGTGCTCATCGCGGCGGCCGTGTCGGTCGAATATGCCACCGATTGGCCCCACGAGCTGGTGATTGGCCTGTCGGTGGCCTCGCTCTGCTTTACCGGTTTCCCGATCATCTGGGAAGCTGTTCGGGGACTGATGCGGCTGCAGGTCAACGTCGACGAACTGGTCAGCATCGCCATTATCGCCAGCATGATCTTGGGCGAATGGATCAGCGCGGCGAGTGTCGGCTGGATCATGGTCCTAGGCGGACTGATCGAGCAGTACACGAGCCAGCGTGCCCGACGGCACATCGAGACGCTGGTCGAATCGGGTCCTGATTCCGCGTTGCTCGTGGAAGACGACGGTCACGTGCGACAAATCAAGATCGACGAACTCGAGCCGGGCCATGTGATCCTCGCCCGACCGGGGGACGTCATCGCGGCCGATGGAACAGTCGAAGAGGGCGAAAGCCTGCTCGACGAGTCGATGCTCACCGGCGAAAGTGTGCCGGTCGACAAGATGTCGGGCGATCGGGTCGCCGCCGGTACGATCAACGGCAACGGATCGTTGAAGATCCGCGTTGATCGCGTGGGTACCGAAAGTATGCAGGGTAAGATTATCGAGTTGGTCCGTGAGGCCGAGAGCCATCGCTCCCCGATCCTCCGAGCGGCCGAATCGTATGCCAAGTGGTTCACTCCCGTCGTCCTACTATTAGCCGTCGCCGTATGGCTGTTGACCGGCGAGCCGCTACGAGCCGTGACCGTATTGATCGTCGGCTGCCCCTGCGCTTTCGTTCTGGCCACGCCCACGGCGATTGTCGCAGCGCTGGGAAGGGCTTCGAAGCACGGCGTCCTAATCAAAGGCGGCAAGTACTTGGAAGCTTGTGCCAAGATCGATGTCATGGCGTTCGACAAGACGGGTACGCTGACCACCGGGCAATGTCGGATCCGAGATGTCGTGCCAATGTCAGGCCAAACGCCCCAGACGCTACTTGCGCAGGCCGCCCGATTGGAAGTCGGGGCCGACCATCCGTTGGCCAGGGCGATCGTCGATAAGGCGCGGGATGCCGGAGTCGACGTTTCGGCGGCCACCGGCATCCGACGCGAACCGGGGCTGGGAATCTCCGAAGTCGCCGCATCGAGCGATTCTCCTTGGCACATCGGCAACCGACGTTTCGCACAACACAATCAGGTAGAGGTCGGCGCCGAGGCCGAGCAGAAAGCCGCGGCGCTGCAACAGGAGGGCTATGGCGTGCTCTATCTCTGCGAAGGCCGCCAGTTGCGAGGTCTATTGTCCGTCGAAAGCGAAATCCGACGCGAGGCCGCCGACATGCTGACGCAGCTTCGTGCCGCCGGGTATACCGACGTCCGAATCCTCACCGGCGACACCGAGGCTGCCTCGCTACGCGTGGGAGAACAGCTTGCGGTGCCCCGCCGATCGGTCCAGGCGGAGCTGCTGCCCGAGGATAAGTACCGGCTGATCGAAGGCATGGGGCGCGAGGGACGCCATGTTTGCTATGTCGGTGATGGGACGAACGACGGCCCGGCCCTGGCAGTGGCCGACGTGGGGGTCAGTATCGCCTCGCGAGAGAACACCGTGGCCCTGGAAACGGCCGATATCGTGCTCATGCGCGACGGCCTCTCCGCCTTGCCTTTTGTGATGAGGCTCGGCAAAGCGACCGCTCGCACCATCAACCAGAACCTGCTCCTCTTCGGTCTGGCGTTTAACGGGGCCATGCTATGCCTCTCCGGTTTCGGCGTGTTGACACCGATTCTAGCCGCGGCCGGCCACAACCTGGGGTCGGTCGGCGTGGTGCTCAACTCGGCCCGACTGCTGCGGTTGAAAGAGGCACGTGCCGCCTGAGTGCGGTGAGATTCTCGAATCAGGCCATTCCGCCATTCTCGTCGCAAAAACACGAGTGGACCCATCCCCGGGCATTTGCTACCCTGTGGCACACTCGGCTTCGTCTGGGCATCGTAGCTACGCTCGCCAGAGCGTGGTCGGCGGGGGGCCGGTAGGCATCTTCCACCGTCTGGCGACGGAAGCTACCGACCCTCGCGAATCCAGCTAGGGACACAACTCGTTGGAAACTGGCATCTTCATCATGGCGGATATACTCGGGCTATTTGACTGGTTGGCGAGCGCGATATGGAATCCCTTCATGTGCCTCCTGTATGTCATGACAGGGCTCCTCTTCTTGTACGCGACCAATGGCATCGCCTGGACCAAAGGGCTTCGCGTCTCGGCGGCCATCTTCCGCAAAGACAAGTCCGTCTCCGATCACCGAGTCTTGTCTCATCGAAGAGCGTTGATCTCTTCGATCGCGGCAACCGTCGGCATCGGTAATCTTGCGGGCGTCGCAACCGCCATACATCTCGGCGGGCCGGGAGCCCTGTTCTGGATGTGGGTATCTGCTCTGTTGGGTATGTCCTACAAGCTGTGCTCGACTTACTTCACGATCAAGTACAGACCGGCCGACAGGAATTCGTTCCTGTTCGCAACGCCGATGGTCTATCTCGAAAGACATCTGAAAGGGTCTTGGTCGTTCGTGCCTGTGCTCGTTGCGTCCATGATCTTCGTTCAGGGAGTCATACTCTCCAATCTGGTCCAGTCCAATTCACTATCGCAGGCGCTGCATAACCGATTCGACATCCCAAACTATGCGGTAGCCGTGGTTCTGACTGCTTGCGTGGGATTCATTATCCTGGGAGGGCTGAAGAAGATAGCGCAGAGTTCCGCCATGATCGCGCCCTGGATCATTTCTCTCTATGTGGGCACGGGACTGGTTATACTGCTGTTGCATCCGGCGCAGGCTATCACCGCCCTGGGTAGTGTCTTCTATTATGCGTTCAAGCCGCATGCCATGGCCGGGGGAGTTGCCGGCTATGCCGCATTCCAAGCGATGCAATTCGGTATCTCGCGTGGCGTCTTTTCGCACATGTCGGGACTGGGGACCAGTGCGTTCCTGCAAGGAGCGAATGAAGACACCCCTGCAACGGGAGCCTATATGTCGGCCGTTACGCCCTTTATCGATACCATCGTTATCTGTTCGATCACCGGCCTTGTGATCCTTTCCTTTCCCCTATGGCAAGCTCAAACCGGGGCTTTTCTGACGCTCAGATCCTTCGGAATGGGGCTGGGGATGGTCGGAGAATTCGTCGTCGTGATGAGCCTTATTATCTTTTCGTTCACGACCATTACCGCATTCTCCCACATCTCGGAACAGTGTTACAGCTACCTGGGCGGCAAGACCGTCTTCTATTATCGCATGACCTTCTTGGTAGTGACGTTCGTCGGGCCGTTTCTCAATCTCAATTTCGTATGGTCATTGAGCGACATCATCATCGCCGTGCTTCTCGCGTTCCACCTGATCCCACTGCTAGGCGTAACGCTCAAGAATCTCCGGCCCATGCTCAAAGACTTAGACGAGTATGCCTCCTCGCCGGAAATCACGAGCTGATTTCGCCGGGTAGTGCGGCGTGAAGTGTCCTATCAGCCGTCATCGACCCGAATAGCGTCCCTGAACTCCAGCCGGGGATCCTCCGCTTGACTCGAAAGCGGGGTTGTGATCGACGATTCCCAGTATCTCCGAACTGCCCGTTTCCTCGCCGTTGAGCTTCCTCAGTCTTGGCCCCTGCTCGTTCTTCATGCTGAAGAACTCCTTCGTGGTAGCTCCTACTTGAAGAGTATCGCGGTAGGAATACGCCCCGAGGACGGCTGACCCGATCAGTGGAAACATGATTTTCGTGGCCCGCATGGTCACGCTGCTGCCGGCCCTGATGGCGATCTTCTCGAGGAGATTTCCAAATGCCTTTTCGGAGAGTTTCTGGACGATATATCGCTCTCCGGACTTTGCGATGACATCGCCCACGAGATGGGAAATCGAATGTCGGAAGAGAAAGAAGAGCATCTGCTCGCGTTCGAGGCGTCTGTGTTCTCCATACGCGGACGCGATGTCCGAGACCATCTGGCTCTGTATTTTCCAGACACCCGTCAGATCGGGCATGAGCGTAATCAGCCCGAGTGGCCCCGTGGGAAGGGACAAAGCGGCCGAGAGAAGTCCCGCCTTCTTGCACGATCTCCGGACGATTTTCTCGCTGGCCACGTCCGGATCAGCGGCTTCCGGCTCACGCGAGTCGGGGATTTCAACAAGAGTCCGAAATATGGCGCTGAGTATCAGGTGCTCTTGCATGGTGGCTTCCTTCGGACGACTCTCTCATTCTGCACGACATGCCATAGCGTAAAACCCAAGAAAGCGATGCCGGCGAAGCGGTGCAAAGGATTCAAAGGCTTGAGGATTCGAAGGCCGGTCAGCGCCATGGTCGTCGTCGAGGCGATCATGCCGGTCTTTGCCAATTCCTTGCCGCTACGAAAGAAACTGACCCTCCTGCGAGGGGCCACCTTCTCTTCATCCCTCTTTTCAATTGTGGCTGCGTTTTGGGCCCGAGTCAAACGACCGCCGCCATTTTGTTCCGCTACCTGGGGGATACTCACATTTCCGACAGGAAATAGACAGTTTGGCGCGGTTACTTGGACTGTGTTTTGCATCGTTGCCATCAGGGCTAATGGTACTTTCGGCCAGGATTCAAAGCCTAAATATAGTGATAATGAGACTCGCTGTCAATTGTTTATCGTCATTTCGACCCAGTTTCCTTGAATCGACCGGACTGCGATTGCTCTGAGTGTATCGACCCACCAACTGAACGTAACCCTCAGGAACGGAACCGCGCCCCCACTGCAGGGCTAGTTTAGAGGGATAATCAGCGCGAGATAACTGCTGGAGATCAGGAGGAAGATGAACATCAGCGGGATGCCGGTCTCCGCAAAGCGTTTGTAGGTGAGGCGAACCCCGGCATCTTCCAACAGTCCGGCCGTGACGGGCCCGGCGGTGGCACCGGTCAGGGTCGCCGAGGAACCGGCGCAGACTCCCAGAGACAAGGCCCACCACATGGTCTCGCCGGGAGCGAATCCCCCGAGGCCGGCCAGCAGCACATGAATCATCAGGGCCGTGGTGGGTCCGGCGTTGAGGACACAGGTCAGCAGCGCGGCCCCCCAAGCCAGCGCGATCCCGCCCCAGACGGGACTGCGCCGCCAAAGTGAGTCGATTTCCAATCCCAGACGGTCGAGCAGCCCGGTGGCATTGACGGCGCCGACCATAAGAAAGAGGCACGCGAAGAAGAGGATATCGCCGAGGCACATCCGGCCGAGTAGTTTTCGCCAAGGAACTCGCCCGAAGAGCAGTGCGAGGATTGCACCGCCGCCCGCGACAAGAGCGACGGGCACGTTGACCCAACCACAGACCATGAACCCGACGACGATGAGCCCCAAGATAACCAACCCGCGTGTGGCCATGGACTGGTCCCAGTTCTCCGAGCGGAGTTGGCGCAGCAGGTCGGATCGACGATCGCTGTCCATCGGCCGATCGCTAAACTTCGGGGAGAGGAAGAGGATAAGGATTCCGAATTGCAGAAAACAGACGGGCGCCAGAAAGAGCAGGAATTCGTGGAAGGCCAACCCGGTTTCCGTGGCGATGAGCATATTGGGGAAATCGCCGACCATGGTGGAAGCGCCGCCCAGGTTCGAGGCGATGATCTCGCCGAGCACGAGCGGCACGGGATCCATCTTCATGGCCTTCGCCACGCGAAGCGAGATGGGAATGAGTACGAGAATGGTGGCCAGGTTATTGATGAACATGGACAGGCCGAAGGTGAGCAGGCAGAACAGGGCCATGACCTTCCAGGGAGATCCACCGGAAGCATGAACCATCCTGCCGGCAAGTCGCCCGAAGAGGCCGGAGAGTTGCAGCAACCCGGTCACGATGCTGATTCCACCCAGGAGAATCAGAACGTCGACTTTCCCCCAGAGATACAGAAATGCATCCGAGGGCGGATAAGAGCCGAAGACAATCCCCAGCAGCAGGCAAGCGACGGCGCCCACGACCACGGCCGTTAGGCGATGGACCAGATTCAAGGCTAACGCGGTGAAGGTACCCAGGAAGACCAGGAGCACGGCGGCCGTGGCGGCCGTGGAAGACGTGTGTGCCGAGGCATGCCCCCGGCCCGAGCTATCGTCCGCGATCATCCCACGCGAGGACAACATGGCCCAGAGTATGAGGAGCAATAGCGCTACGGGAATCAGTAGCGCCAAGGCAAGCCGGCGGTGATCACGTCCGTTCATTGCCTATGGACCTTAGCCAATGGAAGAGTCCCTCTCGGCGACGGTTTGCATGCGGAGCCGGCACCATGGCGCCTTGATCTTGCCGGTCGACGGGGCAAACGAAGAGGTCCTGGGCCACGCGTTGATCCAGGGCCAACTCCATCCCGTCAAAGCGAAGGCCATAAGTGGGCGATCGCTGATGCAGCGTGACGATCACGCCGGGGGTCAACCCGAGGGTGGTGATTTCTTGCAGCCGATCAGGATTCTTGGGCTTGACGAACAGGATTCTCGCTTCGATCCCGAGTTCGAGTTCAGAGAGGGGGATGACCTTTCGGTCGATCATCTGTTGTTGTGTCACACAGCAGACACCCGGCGGGATTGGTTTTCCGTCGGGACACTCGGCGGGGTGTCCCAACAGGGTGCAGATGCCGTTGGCCAATTCGGGGACCAGTGTATGCTCGGCCTGGCAGGCCAATTCCTCGCGTCCTTCCCAATCGAGGTCGAAGACCGTATAGAGCAGCGACTCGGCCAGTCGGTGACATCGAACCAGGGTCCTTGCTTTGAGTTTACCTTTTTCGGTCAGGAACACTTCGTGCCCATTGTGCGTAAGATGGCCAGTTTCCTCGAGTCGCGAGAGGTCCTCTGAAGAGAGTTGGTCGGGACAACGACTTTGTATCGATTCGATGGTCGGATTGGCGGACTCGGAGACGACCCAAACGGCTTCGAGGATTTCCTCATCCCTTGGATTCAACTTTGTTCTCCTTGCGCGGATAAACTATTGGAACGTAATGCCCAGCGCGTGGCAAGTCCAGTTCAACCCGGCCCCGGCCACCATCGCGTAAGCACTCACGATGAACAACAATAAAAGCGAGACCTTGATCCCCTGTTCTTTGAGTAGCACGATGGCCGAATTCACACAGGGTAGTATGACGGTCATCACGAACAGTGTCACTACCAATTGGAGCGAAGTGAAGTTCTCCTGCACCAGGGTGAGTTCGGCCGCTCCGTTTTCGCGCCGGATCATGGTCTTCATGAAGACCTGAACGGATTGGTCGGGCAGGCCGAGCATTCCGTTGACCATGGGGCGAGAGAGTCGCTCCAAGGCGGCCAGTCCACCCATTCGATCGAGCATGAAGAGTAAGAAGGAAGCCGCCATGAAAGCGGGTAGGGCCTCCTTCAGGAACTGCCAACTCTGCCGCCATGCCCGCCTCAGAACGGCCCCAAATCGGGGGATGCGAATCGGAGCGAGTTCCAGGATGAAATCCGAGCCTCCCCCGGGCAAAATGGCGTTGGCCAGAACGCCGGCTATTAGAACCTGCACGAAGAGCAAGCCGAACAGCATCGCGGACGCCGTCCAGGGAAGCGGTTCAAGGACGACCAGCATCACCGCCAGCATGGGCGCGCACGGAAACCCCAGCAGCAAGAGGAAGCTGGCGATAATGCGCTCCTTCCTCGTCGGCAACACTCGGGTGCTGAGAATCGCCGTGGTGATGCAGGAGAAGCCGAACACCAAAGGCAGGACCCCTTTGCCGGTAAGGCCGATACGCCGCAACGCACGGTCCAACAACGCGGAAAGACGCGGCAGATAACCCGACTCCTCCAGCAACCCAAAGAACGTATAGAAAAAGAACAGGACCGGCAACACGATACCCATCGCAAGAAACAGGGCCGTGGGAATCAATCCGAAGTTGGGATCGAGGAAAGCGTCCCGTGCAAACGCCCAAGGCACACCGTCCAACAATCGCTCGCATGCCGGCATGAGCAACGCACCGAACAGATGCTCGCTCAAGAAGTCGACGACCGTGGTCGCTCCCAGCGCGCCGACCCAGTAGTAACCGGCCAGAATGACCAACAGGGCGATCGGCAGGCCGAACAGCGGATGCGCCGCGTAATGGCCGAAGCGCTGCAACAGGTCCGCACTGGGCGAGGGTTCGTAACGAGTCACTCGCTCGGCGATCCGATCCGCCTCGGCATAGACGGCATTGGTGATCATCACTTCCAGCGGGAGCCGAAATGACTTTCTGGCCTTGCGGACCACGCCGCGTGCGGTCTCCGCGGTCTCGGGATCCATCTCCTCATCGAGCATCTCTTCTGCCCGACGGTCACCGGCCAGCAGCAAGAGGCCGAGTGCCCTGGGCGCGATCGAGGACCGCTGGAGCAGTTCGGTCAGTGCTTCCAGCGCCTCTTCGGCCTCTTTTGGGTAGGGGACTCGCACGGAGGGGACCTCGGCCTGCTCGAACAGAGCGGTCATCCGTTGGATGAGATGGTCTTCGCCGGCCTTCAATGGGGCGATCTTCACCGTTGCCGCCTCGGCCAACTGCTCGAGGTCGTATTGCAAACCGAGCCGCGTCGCTTCGTCCACCATGTTCAGAACCAACACGGTCGGTAGTTGAAACTCACATGCCTGGAGGAAGAGGGCCAAGGAGCGTCGCAGGTTCTTGGCATCCACCACAACGACCAGTGCGTCCGCCTCGCCGGCCATGAGCAGATTTCGCGTGGCCGATTCGTTTTCACCCCGGACGAAGAGACAGGTAGCGCCGTGCGTATCGACCAGAGTGACCGGCGTGCTCGCTGAGCTACAAGGTGTTTGCGAATCGGAGACGGTATCCTGCGTGGCATCGGTCGATGGCGTCGTGGCTCGCAGTGCGCTACTTATCGAGGAGAGCAGCGTTCGCCCCAGCGCAGCCCAGCGCCCCGATTGGTCGTCCAACAGTGCCTCGGAAAGCTCCGTCCTGCAACCGGGGACTTTGCGAGATCGCAGGGCTCCCTTGCACAGATGGCCGCAGAGTGTCGTCTTTCCGGCGCCGGCGTTACCGAGAATCGCGATGGTCTTGGTGGCACAACTCACGGACGGAGAGCCTTCCCGACGGGATGATCATCGAAGTGAAGGAAAGAAAAGAAGAGCTGCCGGGTCATCGCCTTATCTTGCGATGGACCATTTCGTGGTGGACGCCTCTGAGAGTCGCGTGAACCTCGGCGAGATTGCCGCGGATTCGGTCGAAACGGCCGGCTTTGCTCGCCAGTTCGTTTTTCTCTCGAACCAGTTTCTGGATCACGCCGACGGCTTGATGCAATTGCCGCGTTCTGTGGTCGAGACAACGTCCCAATTCCTCGACCATCTCGGTTCTGGAGCGAGACACCAATCGGATCACCGTATCGACGTAAGCCGGCGGCAGCGACCGTTTCAAGCAGCGTCTCAACGAGCCTTCCTCATTGGCCGTGAAGGCCGACAAATCGACCAGTTCGTCCGAAACCTGCCGGCTCTGGTCGGGGCCATCGAGGCGGTAGTTGCGGCGGGCCGACGAGACGGGTAAACGGTCCGTCTCCTCGGGGGCGACGATCTTGGCCGCCAGGATGGTTTCCAGCAGATCGGCGTCGACGACTTCCGCGACTGCGTGGCTGCGTATCTCTTCCGGCGAGGGCTTCCTGGGAGCCGCGGGAGCTGACGAATCCACCGGTTCGGCAGTAGTTCCAGGAAGATCGATCCGCAAGAACGCATTCTCGCCGGACGAGGAATCGGTGTCGACGGGATCGACCCAAACACTTGCGCCGTGCGACAATCCCGTCGGAGAGATTCCGGCCAATACGATCGATTGGAGGTTTGTGGACATACCCGGTCACTGTCTTACTTGGTGATGGCACACTTGCCGGACACCTGCCGACTGGTGGATTCCCGCTTGGTCAACGAGACTCTCGTCAATCTTTATCCGTTTTGCCCGAGTCGGAGTCAGGAAGGCTGCACATTTGCTGGACGCTTCTCAGGCTGTCGTGGATCTTCTTGAGGTTACCACGATTCTTCGTCAGTTGATTCATCTCGCGCTCGAGTTGCTTCTTCTCTTTCTTCAGATCGTCGATCATGGCGACCTCTTTGGACAAATCCTGTCCCTTCTGCTTCAGACGTTCCTCGAGTTTCTCCGTCTCCTCTTGCATCCGGCCGATCTCATCTTGCGATTCTTGGTTGCTGGACTCTGCCTCGCGCTTCGTCGTCGCGAGATCACTCTTCAGGTTGGAAATGTCTTCGTTCATACCCTGTATATCCTGCTTCTTGCCTTCCAGATCGGCTTTCAATCGATTGATCTCCTTCACCGCTTCGCTCCGCTCTTCTTCGGAAGCGGCCACGTCGGTGGTTAGCTGTTCGGTTTCGGACCGAAGCGACGCGACGCTCTCTTCGATGCGCTCGATTTCCTGAGAATGGCTCGTGACCGAGGTCTCGGCCGTCTCCTTGTCGGCGCGCAGCCCGATCACTTCTTCCTGAAGGGCCTCGCGCAATTTCCAGCTATGCTCGAGTTCCCGTTTCAGGTCCGTCACGATGGTCATGATGTCCTGGAACTCTTGGTCGTCGTCGACCAATCCACCCTCCTCGACGATTTCGGCATCATCGCAGGGGGGTGCTTTCGTAACGAGTTCCCGATCATCGCGGGACTTCTTTTTCTTACTTGGCTCCATAATCGATCTCCTGAAGCACTAATCCACAATGGCGGCAACGAATCGCTTCCGCCTGAATTATCTCTGCACAGCCGTGACATCGCTTGAACTGACCGCTCCGCACGACCGGCGGCATGGCTGCCACCACGAGCGCGAAAGGGCCGATCAGAAGTCCGGCGAGAAACCACCCTAGGCTGTTACGCCCCTGTCCACAGGCGATGATCGAGGAGACCACGCCGAAGACAAGAGCAACAATAAACACTGCGTGCATTTTTTGACCCTCCCTGAAAAATGCTCGTTTGGCTCAGCAGTCTCCGACCGCCGAGTGTCTCTGCTGACGATTCCGCGGCGGATCAGGTGGCAGCCTGCTCGGGCTGCACTTCCTCCGGCTCGATCCCTTTCCCTTTGCTACCCCAGCCTTCTTTGAATCCTCTGGCGATGGAGTCGGTGACCTTCTTGGCCTTCTCCTCGATGCCCTTGGTCAGTTCCGGATTCGTCCGGTTGAGGATCTCCATGGCGAAGGCTCCGACGAAGATGCCACTAAAGGCGACTGCTAGAGTCTTGATCATGTTTCCTTCTCCCAATTCCCCCGGCGTGTGTTCCGGGTAGAAACCTTGTTGTTCGAGTAGCGATCAGATGGCGGCGGCGATACGATCCAGGGTACTGTCGACCTTGTTTCGAAGCCTCCGAAATCCTCGGCATAGGGGCTTCTTTCTCCGTTTGAGGATCTCCAGGGTGAGAGCTCCGGCGAAGATACCGCCCATGACTCCGCATAAGATTTTTCCCATCATTCTTCCCTCTTCGTAATGACATCGCTACTTGGTTCTTGGGGTTCCCTCCTCGTACGTGTTCGTCCTTGGACATCCTGAGTATCTACAGGCTAACATCTGCCGTCTCGGCCACTTCCGCATCGAGAGACTCGCAAGGGGCCTCTGTTTCGGTCACGTCGGTTTCGACAGGCTCTGCGGCAGCCTCTGTTTCGGTCACGTCGGTTTCGACAGGCTCCTCGGGGGCTTCCGTTTCGGCCACTACCCGAGCCACCTTCTTGGGGGCCTTCGACGTCGAAGCCTTTCGCTTTCTCGGCTTCTTCGGCGCCTTAGCCGCGGGCGGCTTTTCGGCCAACTTCTCTTGCTGCGCGAGCAGCGCGGTGGCCCGACGCTGATAGGGGGGGGCTAGCGAAGGCATCATCAGTCGCAGATGATCGCTTGCCTCGGTCGGCTTCAGGGCCATCAGGGCCTCGATGGCCGCCCATTGCACGTCTTCCTTGACGTCATCGCAAAGCCGCATGATCTCCGAGACGGCCCAGGACGACCCTTGCCACGAGACGTAAGAGATCGTGCGCCGTCTTACCCGAGACACCGGGTCTCGCAGACCTCGCTCCAGCAGCGCCCGACGCCGATCATCGACCAGTTGTCCGGCGGCGCGCAACGCAATGATTCGCATCTCGATACTCGGCGACTCGAGCACCGCGGATATCGAGCTGACCAGGCAATGCCAGCCAAGCTGCCTGAGGCCCTCCAGTGCGAGTTCGACCACCTCGGGCGAAGCGACTCGCGAACAGGCGACCAGCGATGGCCCGGCGTCTTCGCCCAGTTCGACCAGGGCCTCTAGTGCGCTTTTTCGTGCGGTTTCCGAGCCGTTGATCAGGTTGTCCAAGGCATTGCGCAACCGGGTGGCTTGGACCTTATCCTTGGGGATATGCTCGCTGAGCAACGCGTCGATATTGGCGGCAGTGCATTGTGTCTCTTTGTCCGACGTCTTTTGCTTGGGAGCCCGTCGCTTCGCGGTGGCCCATTTCTTCGCGACGGCCACTGCCTTGGCGATCGTCTCTTCATGCCGCGGTTTGTCGACCGGGGGGATCAGGGGGCAATTCTGTTGGGCGAGCTCGGCGGCACGTGCGATGTCCTGACAGGGTGTCCCGCCGCTGCTGGGCTGTGTGTCGGCAGGCGTTGCAACGGGCGTTTCAACGCTCGCATGGCGCTGCGGCGGCGCGGCTTCGGTGGGCTCGGCCGGCCGGGTGGCCTTCTTTCGACAGAGCACGACGCGACCGAGTTTAGAAAGTCCATGGCCCATGCCGGACGGGAGATTGCAGACGATCCTTGCCGTGGATCGAACGACAAACCGAAACCCGTTATCGGCCCGATCGGCCAATGCCTGCGGTGAGTGCCATTTCATTTCCAGATCTCGCGATCTTATCATGGATCCATTAGCCATCCGTGGGAGGCTCCACACTACTGGATTCTTCGTCGGTGGCGATGCTTTCGGGCTTGTCGGGCTCGTTGGGCTCGTCCGGAGCTACCTCGGGTATCTCTTCATCCGACGGCGCATCCTCCGGGGAAGAATCGGCCGTTTCCGCTTCTTGTCGACACTCCTCCTGGGCAGCGGTCACCTTGGCAACCTTCCCCCTGATGGAGTGTAGCTTTCTTATCAACTCCCAGAACTCTAGGTCATTTTTCAGGGCCAAGTAGTCGTCCGCTGGACATTCCGCACACTTGGCGCCGAGCTCCTCGAACAGGGCCTCGTCGCCGGGGCTCAGTTGGCGGATTCGTCTGGGGAATTTGGCAATCCTCTTCGTGACGGTTGTCGCCGTGCCGAATGCGCTCTCCGAGGCCTCGACGAGCAGATCGATGCCGTCTTTGCCGCGTCTGAAGGTTCTGCCGAACTCTCGGGAAAGGGTGATTAGCCAGGATCGCTCGGCGTCACCCTGCCCTGCGGCCTCGCCCTGTTCGGCAACATCGACAGCCTCAACATCGGGTTCAGAACCCACATTTTCGTTCTCAACCATCCTAGCTCTCCGGTTTCTCCAGACCACCCTCTTAATTCAATAGCGAAAGGCCCGCTCCGAAACTAATTATAACGAACAACAGTTTGAGGAATTCAACCCTTGTTTTCGTACCAATGTATACGCCGAGTTGCGAACCGAGGATTGCTCCACCGCCGACACACATGATCGCAAAGAGGACGTGCGGCAGCGAGAAATCCTTCTGATAGACCCCCATCGCGATGACCGCAACGCTCCCGACGCCCGAACATAGGGCCGATACCACCAAGGTATTGCCAATCGCAACTCGAGTCGGCATGTTAAGCGCCAGATGCTGCGTGGGCACCGCGACCACGCCGCCGCTGATACCCAACAGCCCACAGACGAATCCGTGAAGCGCGCCGATTCCTCTGGCAAGGTATGTATGATTCTTATTAAGTCGCCCGCCCGCCGAGTCTTCCTTACGCACATACTCTCTAGGATCGTCAAATAGCATAGCCAGCGTGTAGAATCCAAGGAATAGTACGAAGAATCCGAATAGGAAGGCTAGGGTAGCTTCGCGGAGGTAGTTGGCCAGCATCACCCCCCCCATTAAACCCACCAATGCGGCGGGTAACATCTCTTGGACAACCGGCCAAGTCACTAGCCCGTTCTTCGCGTAGGGTCGAATGGCCGAGACGGTGGCAAAGAACATGGTTCCCAGCGAGACGGCCCGGGCGAAGTAGATATCGAGCTTGAACAGCAGTAGCATCCCGGCGATTTTCAGCACTCCGCCGCCGAGTCCCAACATTCCGCTAAACAGCCCGGCCCCCACTCCCAGCAGCAGCAGTGCGGGCACCTGACGGAGGCTGATATCGGCGGAGCTACTTCGGAGCTTTCCCAAGAGCTGCCGCGTGGAGATTCCCGAATCGAGCCCCTGTTCGAGCATGGCCATCAGCACCAGGACCTGCAGGGCCAGGATACCGGCGAAGATGACGGCCCGCCGCTTGTTTTTCGCTTCGTGGTGCAAACGGGCTTCCCTAGCGCGATCCGACTCGTACTCCAAATTCGGAGCACCAGCGTGCGCAGTGCGTTGGTCGTCGGGACCAGCTAGGGAAGAATCGTATGGCATGCGGTGCATGTTCCTCTATCGCGATGCGGCGGCGTCTGACCGGAACGGATGGGCGGAGCGGCCCTGGTCAATAGGTCGCCGTTGTCCAGGGCGAGTTGGCCGGTGGTGCCGATGTGGTGACAGTTCGTGCAGGCGCCCTTGTAACCATGCGGCGGTCGGCTTCCCGGTCGGATCATGGGGGCCGTTTCGCCATTGGCCGTTCCCAGCCGATTCTGTAGTGCGGTCAGGACGAGGCTGTGCGGCTTGTTGTTTCGCAGGACCTGGACTTCGACCCGACGCCGGTCTCGGACTCGGTCGGCCGCCTGGAGGAAGCTGTCAAGATTGGGCGTGGGCATTTGACTCACGGCCGTGATCACATCGCCGGCCAAGAAGCCATGCAGATCGGCCGGTGCGGTGACGTCGTCGATGACAACGCCCTTCGTGTCGATGGCAATCTTCAAGAGCCGCTTCAGGCCGAGGGTCAGAGGAACCGCTTCGATCCCTTGCCAATGGGTCTCCTGAAACGGCAGCATCTTGGCCTGGATGGTCGGAGTCGTCGGAGCAGCGGCCGCTCGGGGAGTCGGCGAAGCCGGCGGGGGCAGGACTAGATTCACAGTGTCTTGCGGGATCACAGTGTCTTGCGGGATCAC
>SDBT01002740.1_pt1 | contig 30888 bp, 23 predicted proteins | sample 2277101 | NCBI WGS metagenome assembly SDBT01 (sample SAMN10404973, study PRJNA504765) | marine sediment metagenome | isolation source: marine sediment core GS10_PC15, 103 cmbsf | place: Arctic Ocean: Southern Knipovich Ridge | collected 2010 | reverse complement strand
CGTTCTTCCATAACACAGGTCTCGATCCAGGGCATAATTATTCTCCTTTCGGAGAATATTATAACCCAAATCTGTTACCCATGTCGTCGGTACGTTCTGTAACCTATCTTATCGGTATGTACCCCACCCCCCCCCTAAGGGGCAAGCTAAGGGGCAAGCTACGATTTAAAACTTCAAACTTCAAATCCGAAGTACCAGTAAAATTTTAAATGTTCAAACTTCAAAAAAACAAAGATTATTAAATAAGCAAGCTAAGGCATAAATTATCACTATAAAGAGCCACAAAGTTAATAAAACACTCTCATCTGACTGCCATAGCAATTCCAGCCGCCATAACAATGGAGTCAACTAAATCTACCAGAAGATGATTGCCACGTCAAGTAAAAAAACTTGCAAATCGTTATAAATAAAGGGTTTACAAGGTGATGTTGGTGCCATGCAAGGCCATAGGCCGACATGAGATGACTTATAAAGACAAAAAAAAATTGTTTTTTTCATGTTTTGCTTAAAAAAAGCTTGCTAAGTTTTGCATCATCTGCTATAATCATTTGCTCTAAAAGGCACACCTTTATCAGGGATGTGAAGGGCCAAATCTTGAGTTTTCAATGGATTAAGTGATCAGCAGCGAGGCTGCGTTTTTGTTTTAGCTCCGTTGAGGGGTTTATTGCCGGTACAGCAGGCATTAAATCTGGAGCTATTTTTTTTGCTCCGTGAATACTACTTTCGGGTTATATATTAGAACCTATTCAATATGGCTACTGTTATCGGACTATACAAAACTAATATAGTGAGTGAAGCTATCGATGTATCATACTAACTCAGCAAGGTCTGGCAGAATCTCGAAATCGCTTGCATTGAGCCTCTCTCTTGTCCTACTGATACTCTCTGGCACAGCATATCGGATTATGGCTTCCCGCCCTGAAACTGCTATCGAATTGCCTGTGCCCTTAACCAATTTCCCTATAGAAGCTGGCGGCTGGGTTGGCAAAGATGTACCAATACCCGCCAATATACAGCGTGTCGCAGGAAATGACGATTTTTTGAACCGCCTGTACATAAACAAACCAAATAATGAATGGGTCAATGTGTACGTTGCCTATTCGGCAAGACCCAGAACCATGCTGGGACATAGACCACAGGTTTGTTATGTAGGCGGCGGCTGGGTTCATGACAGTACTGAACCTGCAGAGGTTGTTCTTGATTCAGGTAGAAAGGTTCCGTGTCTGGTTCACTATTTTCATATGCCCGCTCCAGGCAATGAAGAGAGAGTCGTTTTAAACTTTTATATAGTTAACGGGCAGTTGACTAACGATGAATCCAGCTTTTCCGGCGTTGGCTTTCGAACCCCGAATATTGAAGGAAATGCTGCACGGTATGTGGCACAGGTGCAGATAAGCTCAGTTCTGGAGAACTCTGTTCGAAAAGCAGCTGAAGATATGACGGAATTGATATTGGATTTTTTGCCGGACGAAAAAGGGAAAGTGAGAAGTCAGAAATAAGAATATTCACCACGAGAGAGCGCAAAGAACGCAAAAGAAACAGATTAGAGAGTATTGATTGCAGATTACACTAATTTACTTTCTCTGTGATCTGTGTGTTCTTTTGTGGTTGATATAATAATCGGTTAATTGTAACCGACAGGGACGGAGTTTGTAGAGAGTAGGTAGATTGAAACATCAATCAAATGATACAAGATTTCCAAAAAAGCAAAACATAGGATAATAGCTTATGTTCAAGTTTCCCACAATATTTAATCATCAAATCCATGCAGTACTCAGCAAAGTGGTACGGAAAGTTCAGAGAACCATACCATTGGTTATTGACACCAACCATGATATTAGTAAAGCGGTAATTGTTGCAGGTGCTGCCAGAAGTGGGACTACGTGGCTTACAGAAATCGTTAACTATAGAAATGACTATCGACTTATGTTCGAGCCTCTTCGGGGAAGATGTGTGAACATTGTTCACAACTTCAAGTGTGGTCAATATCTTCGGCCGGATGACCAAAATGAAGCTTTTTTAGAACCTTTAAAAGCCATATTGTCTGGAAGGCTTAGGAATTTCCGCTGGGTCGACAGACATAATCGGAAGTTGATTTGCAAAAAGAGGTTAATAAAGGTTATCCGCGGCAATCTCTTGCTCAAGTGGATTAAAGTTCACTTTCCACAAGTCCCTATTGTTTTAATTTTGAGACATCCGTGTGCGGTTGCAAATTCACGGCTTTCTCTGCCACACTGGAATTGGGCTGAAAACTATCAGGAGTGTATTGACCAGGAACAACTAGTACGGGATTTCCTGGAGCCTATGATAAGTGAAATCGAGAAGGCTCAGGATACCTTTGAGATGCACATTTTTTCCTGGTGTATTGCTAACTACGTTCCATTGCGGCAGTTTCAAAGGGGTGAAATCCATTTGGTTTTCTACGAGAACTTATGTACAAATCCCGAAACAGAAATTGCCCGGCTTTTTTCCTTTCTTGGTGAATCGTACGATGAAAAAGTCTTCAGGTGCGTGAGGGCACCTTCAAACGTTGCTCGGCAACAGAGTGCTGTAAATACAGGAAAAAGTTTAATTGACGATTTCAATAATTATCTCAGCTGTGACCAAAAGCGAAGAGCTGTTGAGATCCTTAGCTTGTTTGGTTTTGATAAAATTTACTCAGACGGCCCCATGCCTCTTGTGAGCAATGAGCAGGGAGCCCTGCTGTGAAAACCCATAAACGGTTTTTTAATTTAACCGAAGGGGACGGAGTTTGGGAAGATAAGCTGCTTTACTAACAACTGAGACCTAACTTTTTAATGAATCTTATCAATAGAACATTCACAGATATAACAGACAAAATCAAGGGCGATGGTCTTAAAGCGCGCAGCACACGAGGCGCGCTGACATTAGCCACAGGCACAGCTATTGAACGAGCCCTGAGGCTTGTCCGTAATATGATACTGGCCAGATTGCTGATGCCCGATGATTTCGGGTCGATGGCTATTATCATTGCGGCATCGACAGCTTTTGAGGCTTTTAGTGATGTTGGAGTCAAGCAGTCAGTCATCCACGACAAGAGAGGTGACAAGGCAAGGTATCTCAATGTTGCCTGGTGGTTTCAGGCGTTACGAGGACTTGGCTTGTTTATGATTGCCTGTGTTGCGTCACCTTGGATAAGTTCATTCTACGGCAAACCTGAACTTTTGCCATTAATGAAAGTTGCATTTACTGCCATACTCTTCAATGGTTTTATTAGTCCACATGTCCATGTGTTAGAGAAGAAAATTCAATTTGGCAAGTGGGTTTTCTTATTTCAGGGCAGTGGTTTACTCGGTACGTTTGTCAGCTTGGGTTTCGCATATTTTGTTGCTCAGAATGCGTGGGCTCTCGTGATTGGGTTTGCAGCCGAAGCAGTATTTAGGTGTTTGTTATCTTTTATGCTATGTCCTTTTCTGCCAAGAATGAACATCGATAGAGAGAGCTTGGGCGATATACTAAGATATGCTCGCAGAATGCTTGGAGTTCCTATCTTAGCTGCAATAGCTTTTCAATTGGATGTTTTGGTGCTCGGCAAAGTTGTTACCTCTGAAAAAGTGGGGATGTACTGGTTGGGACTTCAGTTGGCATTGGGGATAGGTATGCTATTTTCCAAAGTTGTCTATCCAATTCTACTTCCGATATTTGCCGAGAAGCAAGATGACAAACAATCTGTTTGCGGTGCAGCAATGAAAATAACTCTATGGACAGGGGTTTGGGGAATACCTATCACAACATTTTTGGTTGTTTGTGCAAATCCCATATTGTCAATAATGTATGGTTCGAGATATGTGACAGTCGCGATACCATTTGGGCTGTTGTGCATCTATGTATTGTTACGCACAAACTGTTTGATTCTGTCTCAGATATATTTTGCAATTGGCAAACCTCATTTGCACCGGCGTTTTGTTGTATTACGACTATTAATCCTTGTATGTTTAATATATCCAGCAATAGTTTTATTTGGTTTAGTTGGTGCCGCAACAGTTGTGTTGCTGGCTAATGCAGCTGGTTTGTTTGCACAGATTTTCTGGATGAAAAGAGCAATTGGCTTAGGATTTAGAGAATACATAATTTGCTGGCTGCCAGGATTGCGAGTAGCCATAATCATCTTAGTTCCCATGCTTTTGTTACAATCTTTGCCGAATACAACTTCAATATTAGATGTTGTAACGGGCGTTTTGACATGCTTGGCAGCATGTGTGATTGGTTCTTGGTGGGAGTTGCAAGGGAAAAATAAACGGTGTTCTTGTAAATAGGGTGTAAATAAGACTATGAATGATGTACTTGTAGGTCAACAAACAAATGAAGAATATAAAGTATGCTTCCAAGGAGCATCCCTTGATGTTGGAAATCAGGGTTGCTGTGCATTAGCTGCTTCCTTTATCAAACTTGTCATTGACACCAAACCAAATGCTAAAATATATTTACTTTATGGCAACCGAACGAATGGAGTTCAAAAATTAAAAGTTTCTGGAAAAACAATTGAACTTGATATTGTAAACTTTCGGCTGTCTCCAAAAGCAAAAATAAGAGAGCATCTTTTTTGGATACTTTTTTTAGCATTGATCCAAAAAATTCTACCGATTAAATCCTTACGCGATAGGATTGTCAAGTCCAACAGGTGGTTGAGAACCTTATGCTGCGCAGATTTTGTTGGAGAAATTCGTGGAGGAGATAGTTTTAGCGATATTTATGGGCTGCGCAAATTTCTGCTTGGAATTATTCCCAGTATTATCGCCATTCTCATGCGAAAGGAACTTGTACTTTTGCCACAGACTTACGGTCCGTTCAAGTCAAGAATATCCAGAGCGAGTGCACGCTTCATCCTGTTGAGAGCTCACCAAATATTCGCACGCGACATGGAAAGCATTGAATTGGTGCAAAAACTGCTTGGAGATAGGGACAAAGATAAGATTGTCAAGTTTTGCCCGGATATCGCCTTTACCCTTGAGTCCGCAGCACCCGAAATGCCTGATATTCAACCAAAACTTGATCGAAATAGTTCAACCCCTTTGTTGGGGCTGAACATAAGTGGGTTGCTGTACATGGGTGGTTTCACAAGAAACAATATGTTTGGACTTAGTGTCGACTATAGGCATTTTGTGCACGTACTGCTCGAAGAATTGATGAAGCAGACTAACGCACATTTGCTGCTTATTCCCCACGTTTTCTTTGGAAACAAAGAAGGGGATGAATTGGAGATTTGTCGTAAGTTGGTTAAATCAATAGATAGTCAGTACGCCGACCGGATTCACTTAGTTAATCGACAATATGACCAGAATCAGGTCAAAGGCATTATAGGCCTATGCGATTTCTTTGTCGGATCTCGTATGCATGCTTGTATTGCCGCTTTATCCCAATATATTCCAATAGTTGGTCTGGCTTACAGCAAGAAATTCCGAGGTGTGTTTCAATCAGTTGGAGCTGAGCAGTTCGCAGTGGACATGCGTCAAAGAAATTGTGAAGAAATCATTGAAACGATTGTGCGTTATTTCGAGCAGAAGGATGCCATTACGGAAAATATTAAGGCGACTATTCCGGAAACCCAAAAGCTGATTAGAAATGTTTTCAGGGAAATGTTATGCGAAACAGACGATTGAGATCAATCGCAGGCATTGCTTCATGGCGGCTTTGCATGGGTTGTGGCGCATGTGTGTCGGCCTGTACTGCGAACGCAGTCAGTGTCCACGATATACCAGACCGTGGGATTAGGCCCTTGGTCGATAAATCAAAATGTACGACCTGCGGTGATTGTGTTAATGTGTGTCCCGGCATTGGTTTATCGCAGTTGCCACTGGATGATCAAATGATTCCTGAACTCCGGCAAGGTTGGGGTACGGTGCTCCAAGTGTGGGAGGGTTATGCCACTGATCCAGAAATTCGTTATAAAGGTTCTTCAGGTGGAGTAGCCACAGCTTTGGCACTATTTTGCCTCGAACAGGAAAACTTTGCCGGTGTACTGCATACCGGGACCAAGCCGCATGAGCCGTTGCGAAATGTTCCGGTTTTCAGCAAAACCAAAGCTGACTTGGTGAAATGTATCGGCTCGAAATATTCACCTGCAACACCATGCGAAAAATTTGATTGGATTGAGCAGGCTGAATCTAACTGCGTTTTTATCGGTAAATCGTGCGATGTTGCCGCACTGCGTAAATCACAAGCAATTAACCCAAAGCTTAATGAGAGGGTTGCTTTAGCAGTCAGTATTTTTTGTGCGGGTACCCCGACCACCAAGGGCATGCTGGCTTTGCTTGATGCTCTTGACGTAGAACCCGAACAGGTGGAGGAAATGAGGTATCGAGGTTGTGGGTGGCCAGGTAAGACGACTATAAGGATAAAGGGCGACGGTGATAAAAGAGAGATGACCTATGAGAAGTCTTGGGGCGATATTTTAAGTAGGTATGTGCAACTGAGATGTCGCCTTTGCCCGGATGGGACAGGCGAATTTGCGGATATCTCCTGTGGCGATCCCTGGTACCGAGAGATCGATCTGGGCGAGGCAGGACGTTCGCTGGTGTTAGTCAGGACAAGACGTGGCAGGGAAATTCTGCACAAGGCCATGGAGGCAGGATATGTTGAACTGGAAAGAGCCGACACAGCCGTAGTTGCAGCGTCGCAACAGTGGTTGCTCAAAAAGAGGCAGATGCTATTCGGGCGACTTTTAGGCATGCGTATGATGTTTATTCCCACACCTCGCTTTGAAGGTTTTTCGCTTTTTGCAAATTGGCGGCAGCTTTCCTGGTCAGACAAAATCGGTTCGATTTTAGGTACCATTCGCCGCATTATTACCAGAGGATGGTTGATTCCAATTAAAAGTCAGATGCGATCTGTTGCTACCGCTACCAAGTGTTCAGCTCATCAAGTAATCGAGGATTCTTTTGGCGAAAAACCATGACGAATATTACCCTAACCATTGCAATTGCAGCTAGTATGCTTGTTTTATACCTGCGTCCAGCTAAAGCATTCGCCATATTTATGGCCACATTGCTGTATTATCCCAGCTATCTTGTGTTGCAATTAGGGATTTTTGACATATCAGTCAGCCGTATTGTCGTTGGTGTACTGCTGCTACGGTGTCTTGCAAACACGCGACTTAGAGGCAACATCAAATGGTGTCCGCTTGACACGTGGGTAGCTCTTAGTGTTGCCACTGAGATCGGGATAGCACTGGCTTCGACTCGTATTCCTATGCTTATGGTGCTAGAAAATCGGTCTGGCTGGTTGATGGATACGCTTTTCGCTTACATGGTCGCACGGTTCTGTATTACGAATCGAGAAGCAATGGTAACTACTGTAAAGTGGATTGGTATAGCGCTCGTTCCGCTGGCCCTATTGGGTGTCATCGAAGCATTAACGGGCTGGCAACTATATTTTGCGATGATGCGCTATTGCCCTTGGGAGTTGGTTGTGCATATCAATCCGCGTCTAGGGTTCATTAGAGCTATTGGTCCTTTCAGCCATTCCATAATGTTTGGAGCAGTTTTTGTCTTGTTCCTGCCATTTGTCTATAGCTTGCGCCATGAACGGAATTATTGGCGGCTTCTGGCCTATATTCTCTCTGGAGTATTGATTTTGGGAGCCTTAAGCAGTATGTCAAGTGGTCCCTGGATGATGGTTTTAATGATTATTGGCTGCCTGGTACTTGAACATTGCAAACAATGGGTAAAGCCGCTTATTATCTTCATAGTGGTTTCCTGCCTTATTGTAGAAATAATAAGTAATAGACCCCTTCATCATGTTATTGTTTCCTACGCTAATCCGATCGGCGGTTCCGGTTGGTATCGAGCCAAGTTGATCGATGTTGCCATTGAGCACTTCGGCGAATGGTGGTTAGCGGGCTACGGCGGTCTCGATCCAGGATGGGGTTCCGCACTGGGAATGAGGCAGACGGACATAACAAATCAGTACATCATTGTTGCGGTACGATCAGGTCTCTTTGGTCTCATGGCTTTTTGTTCTATGTTGACTGTTGCAATTTTCTCAGTTGTCCGTCTGTACAAGTCAGAAAAAGATCTCATACTTAGGTCGTGGTACTGGGCTATGGGGAGTTTGATTGTCGTACTGATAATTTCGTTTTTCTCTTGTACTTTTTTTGGCCAGACCGCTACACTTTTCTATTGTATATTAGGAATTGTTGGATCTTCAGGTAATTTAATTTCGCCAAACAACGGTATTTATAAAGTTATTAATGATGTTGACGTTAATCTACGGTATCGACCTGATGCTGGCGGTACCGGATAATAATGTACGATATTTCTATCATAATCGTTAGCTGGAATGCCAGGAAATATCTGGTCGATTGTCTTAAATCGTTAGAAGGTTTGGCTGGATGCTCTTATGAAATTATCGTTGTTGACAATAATTCTTCAGATGGCAGTCTTGAGATAGTAGAAAAAAAATATTCTCATGTCAAGTTGATTGGAAACGAAGAGAATCTTGGCTTTGCCAGAGCTAATAATATCGGGATTAAAGCAAGTACCAGCCGTTACGTTTGCCTGGTTAATACAGATATTGTAGTACTTGAGGATTGCATCAAGAAAATGATAGAGTTCATGGACAGTAATCCCTCAGTTGGCATGGCGGGGCCGCGGATATTGAACCAAGACCGCACGTTGCAAGTCTCATGTCGGCATTTTCCGTCCATCTGGAACAATTTGTGTCAGGTGTTTGGATTTAACAAGGTGTTCCCGAAATTGGCATGGTTTTCTGAGCCAATGATGAAGTATTGGTCCCACGATACTGAGCGAAAGGTTGATGTGCTAACAGGTTGTTTTTGGATGGTCCGGCGGGAAGCTCTTGATCAGGTGGGATTGCTGGATGAGGGATTTTTCTTCTACGGTGAAGATATAGATTGGTGCAAAAGATTTCATAAGGCGGGCTGGGATGTTGGGTTTTATCCGGGTGCTGAGGTGATTCACTTTGGCGGTGCCAGTTCTTCTAATGCACCAATCAAGTTCTATCTGGAGATGCAAAAGGCGGATTTGCAATACTGGCGGAAACATCATGGCAGGTCGAGACAGTTGGCATATTGGATGATAATCCTATTGCGACAACTGGTGCGGATACCGATATACACTTTCAAATATGTATTTTTTGAAAAGAGGCGAGAAACCGCGCAGTTCAAGTTGAAAAGGAGTTTGGTTGGCATACGCTGGTTGTTTACGTATAAGGGAGCTAAGGCTGATAGCGAAAATTCTTAAAGTTCTGGATTTAGGCTGCAGTACTTTTCCATATCAAGCCCAAGAGATAGTTGTTGTTGAACGTAATATGCGCTCCACTCTCATAAACAACGAGATAAAGTGCTTATGAGCAGTAGTTTAATTCTCTAACCGTTGTAAAATAATATTGGTAAGGATCTAAAATAATGAATGCAAGATATGTTTTGGTAACACCGGCTTATAACGAGGAAATACATATAGAAAGTTTGATACTATCTGTGGTTGCGCAGACCATTAAGCCGCAGAAATGGCTGATAGTCGATGATGGTTCAAACGATGCTACCTCTGAGATAATAAAGAAATATGAAAATCAGCATGACTTTATCACATGCCATCGACTTGAGCGTGGTGATATTATTAGTTACTATGATCGCAGAGCCAATGTGGTTTTGACTGGTATCGAAAAGATTAAAGATATGGAATTTGATTTTCTGGCCGTTCTGGATGCTGATATTATACCGGAACCAAATTATTTTGAGGGGATAATGCAGGAGTTTGATCGAGATCCTCAATTAGGAATTGCGGCCGGAATTTTTATGTACGAGGTTAATAATCGACGGGAAATTGCTTTAACAGACAGATTGTGTACCTCGGGATCACATCAGGTGTTCAGACGAGAGTGCTATAATCAAATTGGCGGTTATGTTCCTTTGAAATACGGAGGTGATGATTCTCTCGTGGACATTATGGCCAGAATGCATGGTTGGAAGACATGCAATTTTGACGAATACCCGGTACTTCAGAAGCGCGTAGTAGGTACAGGTGATGACAAAACAGTTTTGCAGGCCAGGTTTGGCCAAGGATTAACTGACTATGGGATTGCAACGCACCCCATCTTTATGATGGCCAAATGTTTGCGACGTGCTTTTTTGGAAAAACCATACATTGTTGGTGGTATGGCTAGATGGGCTGGTTTTTCGGCTGGATATTTGCGGAGAGAGAAGAGACAGATTTCTTCTGAAGTTATATCTTTTGTCCGGAAAGAACAGATTAAGAGACTGTTCTCTTGTCTATGCAAACACTGATTGGTCTGGATGGTTACAGAGCGGGACGATTTCATCAGGAAGATGGAAATGCCAAACCCGGAACGTCCAAAGTAATATGAAATAAATTAAAATGTGATTCAATTCATAAGGTTTTGTATTGGCAAACAAATGCAAAAATTTAAAGATCTGCATTGCGTGCTCTACAGGTGGACACTTAGTGGAGATAAAGGAACTGGCTTGCGTCTATGAAAAGTATGATCATTTTTTCTTTACCTTCTCCGGTGGCGTGGCGGAAGAATTGAAGAAGAAGATGCGCGTACGGGATATACCAAATATTGTAAGGCGTAATCCGTTGTCGTGGTTGATGGGCGCGGCAATGTCGTTGTGTGTTGCTGTTGATGAAAGGCCGGACATTGTGATCACAACAGGTGCAGGAGTTGTTGTATTTTTTTGTGTGTTTGCGAAAATGTTGGGTGCTAAAATTATTTTTCTCGAAAGTATGGCTCGGATAAATAAACCAACCCTGACCGGCAGGATACTGTATCCGTTCTCTGATTTGTTTCTTGTGCAGTGGCAAGGATTGCTTAAGTATTTTCCTAGGGCTAAATGTGTGGGGCGAATATTTTGATTTTTCTGGCTGTTGGAACATGGATTCGTGGATTTGATCGGTTGGTTCAGACGGTTGATGAATTTGTCAAAGAAGGCATAATCAATGACGATGTTGTGGCACAGGTTGGCAATGGATCTTACAAACCAGATAATATGAAAGTCATTGCATTTTGTTCGCCGGATGAGTTTGTGCGATACATAACATATGCCGATATTATTATTTCACATGCCGGCATAGGGACAATAGCCCAGGTTGTAAAGCAGAGCAAACCGATTATCGTCGTGCCGAGAAAGGCTGAGTTGGGTGAAGTAGATGATGATCACCAGTTCGAAACAGCTAAACAGTTGGAAAGCGAGGGCAAGATACTGGTCGCTTATGAAGTGGATGATTTGCCGGAAAAAATTGAACAGGCCAAGGACTTTGTGCCAGTACAAGGGAAGGGCGGCCAGGGTATTATCAATGCGGTACAGGAGTTTATTGATATGTTAGCTGAAAATAAGTAAAGCCAGACTAACTAGGGAAGCAGGGGAATCTATGCAATTGTGGCCATACAGAATTTTAAGTAGAGATGATGATGATATCAGAGCCGACTTGAGCGGCATAATGCAGCATTTTGCACAAAAGAGCCAGGCTTTTGACATGATTGTTTTTATACCCAACGCTGGCAAATATTTGAGTCGACTATTTGTTGAAGTGTTTGATAGTTCTTTCGAGATAAAATACATGACCGTAAGAAGGGCTTCAACAGTATCAAAAGATAACAGTTTAAAGCAAATTATTTTCAAAAAGAAGTGGCTTGCGGATACCATGCGGCACTTTGATGTATTATTAAGACTCATAAGATACAAACTTGGAATTAAGCAATCAATGGTCGCTGATCTTACGGTGGATTTTGATGTTAGAAAAAAGAAAATTTTAGTTATTGATGACGACATAGCCTCTGGTGCCACTTTGGAACTGGTGAAATCTGTGTTGCTAAAACATGATGCGTTATCTGTAACAACGGCAAGTATTTCAAATCACTTTCTTCCAGATAAGATTAAAGTTGATTATTCTTTATATCGCTATGCATTATTGAGAACTAAAAATTCAAGGGATTACTATGCAACCTGATAGCCTGAATGTTTTTGATCTTGATGGAACCTTGATAAAGGTAAACAGCTTTAAAGAAATTAGTAAGAGGCTTGTAGTCGCATTGATAAAGAAAAAGAAGGTGGTATCTTTATTAAATCTGAGCCGTTGGTATTTAATAAGAAAGTTTGGTCTTATCAGGCACCTGAAGTTTAAGCAAAAAATAGTGAACATTTTCGAGAAGGGATTAAATGAAGAAGAAAAACAGAATATTGTTCAATCCGTATTTCATGTGAATATCAATAAAAATGTCTTTGAATTGATGAACAGGGCCGAGAACTGTGTTGTAAGTACTGCGGCACCATTCGCTTTTGTTTCTCGTATGTCATTTAAGAAAAATGCTGTGGTCATAAGTTCACTGGACTATGATAGTAGCTTTGCAGATATATCCAATTTTGGTCCAGGAAAAGTTGAAAACCTAAAATCCTACTTCAAGAACAAAGATGTTCATGTGTTAAATTTTTATACCGATTCAGTTGATGATCGGGAGATGATGGATTTTTCTACTAACGTTTTCATGGTTAAAGACGGTTGCATAACAAAACTGGAAAGCCGCATAATTTCATAGATCGCCGAGAATGGGCCGTCGGGCGTGCTCGTCGGAGGCGTAGCTGTTAAATTTTGTGGCGGTGCGATGTACGACAGATGTCAGACTTCAGATTTCAGAGAAAGAGTTTTAGACGGGATCAACAGGATAATACGGGATGGAGAAAAATATAATAAGCCACAGAGGAGGGTCAGCCAAAGGCTGAAATGATTACCGAGCATAGCTCGGAATTATAAATGAAGAATGAAAAATGGAAAATAGCGGACAGCTATCAGCTGACTGCTGAAAACTGAAATCTAAATTCAATGTTTAAACTCAACAACATAAAAATAATTATCTTGGCCGGGAGCCGTGATTTTGGCAGGTGTCCCCTGGCATCTCTTTTGCCGACAGCTTTATGGCCAATAGCTGATAAGCCTGCTATTGAACATTTTACTTTATTAAAAAGCTAAAGCGGGAGCATTATGGGACCTTGCTGGAAAGTGTTAAATAGTAATGGCTCGCAGGTCATTTTGCTTGATTTTGAAAGCGTTTTTTGGTATAATGGTGGTCTGCCTTGGGGGCGAATAGTCCGTAGTCAGTTGTCTGTAAACAGTAATTTGCAAACTCAAATACCATGATTAACCGAAACATAAAAGCAATTATATTAGCAGGGAGCCGTGATTTTGGTCGCTGCCTCATAGAATCGCGTTTGCCAACGGCTTTATGGCCAATAGCAGGCAAGTCCACTATCGAACATCTACTGTGTAATTTAGCCAATCAGGGAATAACGCAGGCCACTGTTTGTTCCAATGGAGATGCCTTACTGTTAAAAGAATCCATCGCTGCGGCAAATTCGATGCAATTAAAATTTCTGGATGAACCATTGCCCGTCGGCACTGCTGGATGTATCCGTGATGCCTCAAATGGTGATAAAGATGAATTATTCTTAGTATTCCCAGCCGCAATTTTGACACCGCCAAATGTTGAATCGCTCATACAAGCCCACCAAGATGGCGGCTGCGGCCTGACGGTTATGCTCAAAGAGGAACTGGAAAAAAACAGTTCAGGAAACCATTCAGCGGGAATCTATATTTGTGAGCCTTCAGTTCTGGAATATATTCCCGAGGAAGGTTACTGTGATATTAAAGAGGGGCTGATCCCTGCTATGTTGAGGGCCGGAAAAACTATTCATACCGCGACATTGGATAACCCGCTTGGAAGTTTTCGAAATCGAACCGAATATCTTTCTGCAATTGCTGATTATCTTCAGAATGACTGCGATTCAGATATAGGTTTACAATACAGAAAATTAAATGGCTCAAAGAACATCTGGCTGGCCAATAGTGCAAAGGTTGACAGAAGTGCTCAAATATATGGGCCGGTTGTAATTATGGATGAAGCTGTTATTTCAAAAGAAGCGGTTGTTTTTGGCCCTGCTATAATCGGCTCCGGCGTAACTATCGGTAATAATAGTCTTATAGAAAACAGCGTTCTTTGGGCTGGTGCCAGAGTAGGTGAAAGCTGCGAAATACGACGAGGTGTAATTGATTATAAGGCTGTTGTGCGAAGTCATACTATTGTCGAAGATGAGTCCATAGCATTTGAACCAGATGGGATGTTGAGAAGTATGCTCAACAGTGTATTGGATGTCGTCAAAAATAATGCGAGCAGATTGCGACAGGTATTGCGGCCACAACTCGATAAAATAGATAAAAAATTACCCAGCTGGGTAAAATCGCCTAAAATCAATATCTTGCCGTGGTTTGGGGCCAGCTTAGTTTTAATTGCTTTCCTGTGGTCTTACTGGCCAAATTTAGTAGAGCTTTGGAATATCTGGCAGCGAAGCGATGAGTATTCCAGTGGACTGCTGGTTCCATTTCTTGCTGTATATATACTATGGTCGAGACGCGATGATCTCGTTAAGTGCCACATAAAACCTTCCATGTGGGGCTTGTTTGCTTTTTTAGCTGCCCAGGCATTCAGACTTTTTGGACTGTTCTTTATGTACGGCTCAGCAGAGAGATTGTCTATTGTGTTCAGTATCGCAGCCTTGGTACTGATGCTATCTGGCTGGCAAATTTTCCGCAAGGTATTTTCGACATTAGTTTTCCTGGGCTTGATGCTACCTCTACCGCGTACAATCCATTATGCCGTAATGCTGCCTTTGCAAAGTTGGGCCACATCATCGGCCGTATTCATCCTTGAGATAATGGGTTATCATGTTATACAGGAAGGCAACATTATTCATCTGAACGGTACAACAGTGGCGGTAGCTGAGGCCTGCAACGGATTGAGAATGATTATGGCCTTTTTTGTAATTGGCGGGTTGGTTGTTTTGCTGATCAGGCGAACATGGTGGGAGAAACTGATAGCACTTATCTCAAGCCTGCCCATAGCTTTACTCTGTAACAGCCTGCGATTAACGATTACTGCAATTGCCTTCACAAAGCTCAGCGGTGAATACTGGGAGCGAATATTCCACGATTTTGGTGGTTACGCAATGATGCCTTTGGCACTCGGGGCAATTGTTCTTGAGCTTTGGCTCTTAACAAAAATTACAACCGCACCAACAGAAAAACAAATTGTATTGGCAAATAAATAATTCTGTTTACGAACACTACTTTTTTCGGAGGTTTAAAAAATGGATATGAAGGAAGAACATCACGAACAACAATTAGTACGGCGGGTAATTCCCGTTGAGGAAACCACAGGCCCTGGGGCAGAGTCGTCGCTTAATCTGCTCGTACCTGTCCTGCGCCGCTGGTATGTAGTATTAATAGTGTCTTTGGTGATATGTACTATAGGCATTCCGGCTGTATGGTTTCTAATCAAGCCTGCTTACACCGCAACCGCCGCAATCCGGGTTGCACCAATCATTCCAAGTATTTTATTCAGTGACAAAGAATCTGAAGGTGTAATGCCGATGTACGAGAACTTTGTAAACACCCAAGCTGCCTTAATCAAAAGCGATCAGGTTCTCCAAAGAGTAGCTGATGACCTTGTGGATAAAAAACTGAAGTTTTTCGAAAACACTGCTAATCCTGTTGCTATGTTGAGAAACGCATTAATAGACGAAGATATTATTGTAACTCCCGGCCGAAAAAGTGAACTTATCATGATAACAATGGAAAGCCCTGATACAACAGAGGCCGTACAAATAGTGGATTCTTTTGTCAAAGCATATATGGCTATAGAGGTTTCCAAGGAAACGACGGGTGGTGATCGTAACCTTAGTATCCTGGAAAGCGAGCGAAAAGTGCTGGAGGATAAACTTCAGAGGCAGCGCCAAGCTATTCGCCAAATGGCAGAGGAATATGGAAGCGTAGTTTTGACAAGTCGTCAGGAAATGATGCTGCAACAACTTGCTGACTTGCGAACTGAACTTACCAAAATCCAGTCGCAAAAAATAACACTTGAAATACAGAAACAAATACTCGATCAGACAGGTCAACAAAACACATCACCTGGCGAGATGTTCAAAATGCGCTATGAGTTTATTAATGCCAATCCTACCTTCCAGTTTCTTTCGAACAATATCACGCAACGGGAACAGGAACTTGCCGTTGCCAAGCAAACAATGGCACCTACCAATCCTGAATTAGAGCGTAAAGCCGAACTTTTAGAAATAGTGAAGGTTAGCCTTGAAGAAAAGCGTAAAGAATTAGGAATAACTTTTGATGATTTGATAACAAAAGAACTTGCCAAGGATCATAAAGGACAGCTTGCTAATATAACAATAGAATTGACGCAAATTACTGACTACGAAAAACACCTGCAGGATACGTTGGCCAGGGAAAACAGCGAAACAATTGAACTTGGTCATAAACAGTTGGCAATTCAGGATCAACAGGAGCAGTTAGATCTTACTAAGGAATTATATGACAAAGTAAAACGACGCCTCCAGCAACTTGAGATGGAACGCAAACGCCCCGCGAGAATTTCTATTGCTTATAACGCAAGTGTGGCTCCCGTTCGGAATAAACGCATCAAGCTTACAGCAGCACTTATGTTCGGTTCTTTGGCTGCAGGATGCTTCCTCGCTTTTTTAATTGGCAAAGCAGACCGAAGTTTCTATGCGCCAGACGATGTTACCAGGCGTCTCGGAGTTCCAATAATTGGCACTACGACTGATCCCAGTTATATTGATACCCCTAAACTGCCACAGCAAATATCTTGTGATTATCAAACCATATGTGCCAATCTTGGATTACTGAACGGAGATGGTATTCCAAAAAAGCTGGTTATTACCAGTGCAGGAATAGGTGATGGCAAAACGACACTTACCATTAACCTTGCAACAAGTTTGGCTAACGCCGGCAAAAAAGTATTATTGATAGATGGTGATCTGAGAAAGCCTGATATCCAACAGATGCTGAATCTTCCCAAAAATTCAACAGGATTGCAAGAAGTGTTATGGGGCAAAAGGTTTGAAAGAACTGTTCAGTCTTTCTCGGCAGGATTTGATGTGCTGGCAGCCGGTTCGCGAAATATAACAGATGCCTCCGTACTGCTCTCAAAACGACATGTTGGTAAGTGTCTGGATACTTTTAGTGAAGAATACGACCATGTGATTATTGACACGCCGCCAGTGTTGGCTTTTCCCGATGCGCTTTTGTGGGCCAAGATGGCTGACGGGGTTATCCTGGCAAGCTTCTCTGGTCGTACTACAGAACCTGATTTAAGAAAAACACTTGAGCGGTTGGAACAAGTAAAAGTGAAAGTGTTGGGTACTATATTTCATAATGTCAGAAACATCTATAGCTATAACCGCTATGCTTATGGTTACCATACGGGACACACTGTAAGGAAGAATAATCATAAGAAAGACACAAAAACAATGCTTATGATGCCAATAAAGGAATTCAGTAAAGATAGCAAGTCCTCAAAATCATCACGAAAAATATCCGACCAAGAGAAAATATGAAGTTAACCATTATACATAGATATGGACATCCGCCGCCTAATAGCGGCAAACAGGCCGACTTACGGAGCTCTACAAAATATAGCTCATGTAATTTGCTCCGATTTGCTGCTTGCAGCGAACCTCTTTCTGCTATTACTTTTAGCAGCTTAAACGGCAATTCTTACAATCAAAGTAAAGATGATATTATCGCAATTCCAAAGCAATGGCATCAACGATCCCAAAAGCACGATGATAGCCGGATATATTACGGGAAAAATATTCCACTTCCTCCGAAAACCATAAACAAGCTTAGAAAGAAACCGTGGTTTGTCATCGCCAACGGGAAATATGTTACCCGCATTGATAATCGGCTATTAAGCAAAATCCTGAATCAATCTCAGGATGATATCATAGCAGTTAATGTGGTGCCTCAATTGCAAGTCTTCGGCGAAAAACCATTGATTACATCTCAAAATAAACTTGTCGGATTTCGGCGGTGCTATAACGACTCGGCGCAACCGGCGCCCATTCCCAATAATTGGCCGCATTACCTTTTTATAAATACTGATATTTTCAACAAAATTTTAATTGATAATGCCTTACCATTAGCTTTCTCCATGTTTATTAATACTTGTTTAGCATGCTCATTGGCAGTATGTAGTCTAAATATTGGCGGCAGCGTATTAGATCTTGAGATCGAGAAAGATTTACTTAGCCTTCTTACAACCAGGCTTAACTCATCAATAAAGGATATCTGTAATCCAGAGAATGGATACCAGCCCCTGACTCAGGATAATGCCGTGATGCCTCGGAGCGCAAGATTTTTCGGCAAAGTAATACTGGGACAAAATGTTAGTATCGGTCAAAATGTAACCATAGTAGGCCCGGCTATTATTGGCAGCAACGCCAGAATTTCAAAAGGAGCTGTTATCAGAAGATCAATCATTGCCCCTGGTGTTTCGATACCTCAGAATAATACTGTTCAAAATCGTATCTTAGTTGATTCCCAGTTCCACCTAAAAAATCATTGTCAAGAAGATATAAATCCGATAACACTTTGCAATAATTTCGGCACAAACAATTTCCGAAACTGGCCGAGATTTTCCTATGCCGGATATTTTAAAAGAATTGCAGATATTGTTGCAGCTCTATTTGTTCTTGTTCTTTTTGCACCTATTTGTCCAATAATTGCATTGGTTATAAAATTAACCTCTTCCGGACCGGTGTTTTTTAAAGACGAGCGGCAAGGATTACACGGCAAACCTTTCAACTGTCTGAAATTCAGGTCCATGCTCGTCAATGCGAACAAAATGCAAGATCAATTAAGAGTATTAAATCAAGCAGATGGGCCGCAATTTAAGCTGACGGATGATCCAAGAATTAGTCATGTAGGTAGTTTTTTGCGGGAAACATATTTAGATGAAATACCTCAGTTCCTCAATGTGCTGGTTGGCCAAATGAGCGTTGTTGGTCCAAGACCTTCCCCTGAATCTGAGAATACATCATGCCCACCATGGCGAGATGCTCGACTTTCGGTTAGACCGGGCATTACAGGTCTTTGGCAGATGTGCAGAACGCGTCAAGCAATGAAAGACTTTCAGGAATGGATATACTATGACATTAAATATGTCAAAACATTATCGTTGAAAACAGATTTATGGATATGTTGGCGAACAGCTAAAAGAATGACCATGAATTTCATTGATCAGTTTTAATAACAGGAAATATACGAATACGAAGGGGTATATAAATGGCAAGAAAATATTTTAACTGGAAACTGGTAATTATTTTGCTTATCGGATTGATTGTTTTGGGAGTAACTGCTTTCGGATTGCGCAGCTGGCAAAGAGAGCGAAGAAGCAGTCGGGGGCTTGTTCTCGGCAATAAGCTCTATGACCAAGGTAATTGGAAAGAGGCGGCACAAAATCTGGGCCGTTATATTGCTGTTGTACAGGACGATGTGCCGGTATTGGTTAAATATGCCGATGCGCAGCTTAATATCAGACCTCTCAAACGCAACAATATCCAGCAGGCAATAGCGACTTATAGAATAATTTTGAGAATAGAGAAAGGGAATTTCGAAACGGCCACAAGGCTTGTTGGAATATATTTACAAATGGGAATGTCTGGTGAGGCTGAGTTAATTGCCGTCCGAGCACTTGAAGTAGACCCGGATTTGCAAAACAAAAGCAAAACGGGAGCCCAGGCAAAACAAGTTATGGAACTGAAAAGAATGTTAGCTATTGCCCTTGCCAGGCAGCGAAAATTCAAAGAGGCAGTAGAAGAATTAAAAGAAATTATCACAGAGTATCCAGAGCATATACTGGCTTATGAGTTTTTGGGTCAGCTAGGTGAGCAACGCCTTGAAGATTACCCACAAGAACCTCTATTCTGGTTTGACGAAGCAGTAAAGAATAATCTATCTACAGCCCTGGCTTACATTATTCGCGCCGCTTACCATTTGAGACATGGTGATAAAGTTAAAAACCTGGCTGATTTGGAACAGGCAGAACAACTGGATTTGTCCGAACCTGCCATAAGATTGCGTCTCGCCAAGGAATTTATCAATGCCAATGTTTTTGATAAAGCAGAAAAACATCTCATCGCTACACAAAAGGTTGAACCTGCCAGCCAGGTGTTGTGGGAAACCTGGGCACAGCTTGCATTGAAGTCTGATTCGAAAACTACAATGTTAAAAGTTGCGAAAACCGGATTAAAAGAGCTTTCCCTTCAGCCCTGGGATTTCATGCCCACCGCTGCAGAACTATATATCAAGTGCGACGAACTCGACCTTGCCAGTGTCTGCATTAATAAGTTGCGTCAAAATGATATTATGCCCACAACAACTGCTTTTCTGGAAGGCCTTGTAGCTGATAGGAAGGGAGACCATAATGAAGCAGCTAACTGCTGGTATAAAGTAATACAATTGGGTAATAAATCCCCGCGGATCCGATTAGCATTAGCATCAACTCTGACTCGTTTAGGTGACACATCTTCTGCGTTGGTCCAAGGGCGAACACTGATTTCTGAGAACCCTGATTTCCTGGATGGGCATTTATTCCTCGCCAGACTCCTGGCTCAGACTGGAAACTGGACAGGGACAGCCCAGCACGCTTACCAGGCAAGGCAGCTTTCACCAACAAATGTTGAGGCCGCCTTACTACATTTACAAGCCAGAATTCAACTGCTTGTGGTAAACGGTGCGGACAAAGATTCCAAGGAATGGCAGGGTGTGGAACAACAACTGGCAACATTGGAAAACGCCACGGACGGTTCTCTTAGTGTCAAACTTTTGCAGCTTCAACTTGCAATGCTACAGAAAAATTTCACCGATGCTGAGACGCTGATAAATAAATTAAAAAAGGACCATCCCTCACAAATAAGAGTTGCTATGGCGGAGATTGAGTTGCTCAGCTTCGCTGATAAAGCGGAAGAGGCCATCTTAAGGTTGCGGGATATTGTAAGAAAATTTCCGGAGACTATCCAGCCGGCCAAATACCTTGCAATATTGCTGTCTCAGCAAAACAACCACAAAGAATCTGAAAAGGTTATCAAAGATGCCTTAGCACGAGTTGAGAAGCCGGTTGCTCACCGTGAACTTGGTTTGCTGCTTGCCGCGTTATACGCTCAGTGGGACAAAAAAGATGATATTTGCCCACTACTCAACCAGCTCGCACAGAAACTGCCGGATGACATCCTCATCAAAAGACAGCTTCTAAAACTCAAAGAAATAGTCGAAAACACCGAAAAGGCCCAGCAGCTCGTTGATGATATTAGATCCATTGAAGGTGACAATGGCTGGCAATGGCGGTATGAACAGGCAAAAATCTGGTTTGTACAAAAGGACTCTAAAGACCATCATCCGCAGATTATTTCACTTCTTAAAGAAAACCTGTCCGCCAATCCGGACGAACAGTCCAGCAGAATACTTCTCGCCGCAATCTATGAAAAAGCAGGTCGCCTGCCGCTTGCAATCTCAACCTATCGCGAAGCTTTAAATCGTTCGCCCCGGGATCTTCGCATAATCATTCCTGTTGTAGCCGCTCTATACAAAGCAAATGAATACGACCAGGCAGATGTAATTCTTCGTCAAGCAGCCAACCATAAACTATATCACCCCGAACTGAAGAAACTGGAATTACAAAGCCACCTCAAACGCGGTCAACTGAGTTCTGCAAGCGATGACATAGACAATTTATTGGCTAACGACCCAGACAATCGCTCTATGTATTTAACCCTTGCATTGCTTAAGATACGGCAAGGCAAATTCATTGAAGCAGAAGAACTGTTAGGAAAATTAAAGAGTGAAGAACCGGATTCGCTGCCAATAGCAGTAGCTCAAGTTGAATTAAACATGCGTCAAGGCAAATCTACTGAGGCAATATCTCTATGCGACGAAATAGTAAACAAGTTTAACAACGCCTCCGCCCATATTATTCGCGCCAGAACGCTTGCTTCTTTCGGTCAGGTTGATAAAGCAAAAAAAGATTTTGAACAAGCAACAGTTATGGAACCAAATAATGTCGAATCATGGATGGCTAAAAGCAGATTTTACGCCTTCATAAATCAAAACGACACAGCCATCACTGACATCGAAAAAGCAATGTTGTTGGCTCCGAACAACCTCACCATTCAAAAAAATGCGATACTGCTTTTCTTTGCCTCTGGCGACCGCGAGATCCTACAAAAAGGCAAAGCTCTCCTTGATGAACTTATGGAATCCAATCCAGATGATATTGAACTGCGTCTATACAAAAGCCGTTCCCTGCTTACAAAAGGAACAAATCCAGCGGTGAAACAGGCCGCGGGCATTCTCCAGAAAATAACAGAAGAACAACCGGACCTTACTGAAGCATGGATCCTTTTGTCTCAAATAGCTCTTGGTCAAGGACAATCAACTAAAGCTCTGGATTTCGCTTTACGGGGCCTAATTTATCAGCCCAATGACAAAAATCTTCTTTTGTTAAGGGCTAAGGCCGAAGCAGCCAAGTCGCCAACACTGGCAATCCCAACTTTAAGGATTTTACAGGAGAGGTATCCCAATGATGCCGATGTTGCGATATACCTGGCCAATATTTATCTTGCCACCAACCAGTCTCAAAAAGCCATCGATCTTCTTAAAACACAATTAGCTTCTTCTAACGGAACTCCTGACGAACGAAAAATACATATCAGCCTTGCCGTAGCATTGTACAAAAACGGCAACAAAGCGGAGGCTCAAGAGAAATTTCACACTTTGCAGCAGTCAGCTCCTGATGACCCAGCTCCATTGTTGGCACAGATCCAACTGCTTAAAGATGAGCAGCTTTGGACCCAGCTGCGACAAATAGCTTTCGATTGGTCTCAGAATCATCCAGAAGATGCTTATACACCATATACTATTGCCAGTAATTTAGCTGCCAATGAAAGCAGTAAGGCAAAAAAAATAGCCGAAGATTTACTCCGCGGAATCCTGAATCGCGATCCTGATTCTCTTGCCGCAATGCATACACTTGCTATGCTGTTGCAAACAATGGGTAACTCAACGGAAGCTGCAACACTTTACCGGCAGATCCTCACATTACAACCTGATAATGTTGTCGCCATTAATAATCTGGCCTGGATACTGTGTGACGAACAAGGCAAATACAAGGAAGCCCTTGAGCTTGCGCAACGCGGTCTGCGATTTGCTCCCGACTACGTTGACCTCGTTGATACACGCGGTGTCTTATATGACAAATTGGGGCAATATGATAAAGCGATTCAGGATTTCAACAGATGTTTAGAGTTGTATCCAGATAAGACACCTGCCAGGGCGGCCTCGTATTTACACTTGGCAAAAACCCAAACTAAACTCGGGCAAAAAGATGAAGCTGTAGAAAGTTTAAAAAAAGCATTAGAGCTAAATGCTGAAATTGGAGGTTTATCTGAGGCAGAGCAGGTTGACGCAGAAAATCTCGTTGAAAATTTATCAAGAGGGATTTAAAAATGGATCGACGACAATATTCTTATCAAAGTAATGATAGTGGGCATGATTTTGACTTCAGTGTACCACCAATAAGCTTGCTCGATGGTAAACAATGGTTGTACATCCAAAGGCGTTTCCACTTAACGGACAGAGAACTTCAGACAGCCACGCTCGTCTGCAGGGGTTTCAATAATGAAGATATTGCAGCTAAATTGAAAATTAAGCACGGCACTGTCAAAACACATATACGAAATATTTACCGAAGAGTCCGTATCAAAAACAAAATCCAAATGGTCCTGAAATTTATGGACACTGCAACCAAGTTCACTAATAAATCAGGTACTACTTCTGCCATTTCTATTGTTGAGATAGAAAAAATCGACAAGAAAACGCCCGCTCCTTCCAGCATATCTAAGAATAAGTAATTTCTATTATACCTCTTTAGGTATACCCTAAAAGTAATAGATAACCCGTATAAATGAACTCAAAAGACTTATTTTCAAAAAAATAGACATTTTTTGTGTAAATTACTGTTTTTTTCGGACTTTTTTCTTGACTAAAGAGGGTCTCGGACGCTATAATGACTGAAATTTGCAGGTCTTGTCGCTCGGCTAGGGGTGTGAAGAAGGAGACTTCCGCTAGCAGTTTCGAGTGTTTCATAAAGATTCGTTATGGACAACGAAGTTGCTCTATAGGTGAGGTTTTCTTTGATGGCGTTGCGTGAATATGACAATTTTTTCCGGATTAGCAAACTACTGTGCGTGGCAGCTCTGCTGTTTGTGGTTGCGCCCGCGAAGGCTTCTCCGACGAGAATGCGACACGGTGCTGGTTTGCCTGCCAGCTTATCTCTCAGAAATACCGGAATCGCAATATCCAGCCCTGTTAACGATATTCTCAAACCCGCCAGTGCTGAACTCGCTAGTCTCGGAAGAGAATTTTCCCAGCCGCCGGAAACATCCGCCGGGTCGCTCGGACTTGGCGGCAATGGTGTAAGGCCGTTACCTGCTGTACCTGCAACCGTACTGATGCTCCTGTCAGGCTTTCTATGTGTTTCACTATACAGAGACCGCAAGATTTGGCTTATGGGCCTGATGGGCATATTATGGGCAAGTCAGGCTGGAATCCAGACCATTCCTCGGCTTGCACACCATTTTAACCATAAAAATCGCACCAGGCAGCAAATACACGCGAAACTTGCTTATCCGTATTGGCTTGAAAACTTCCACCGAATGCGCAGCGATATTGAAGGAACCAGGTATATTGGTCTGCTCCACCATCTGGGTGGAATACCCGATAACAAAAGTACAGTAAATTTATACATATCCCAATCAGCTATTATTTTCGAGCAGGATAACCCAGCTCCGCTGTTTGTCTGCCCGGCTTGCACAGCCCGGCAGTTCAGTTGTTTTTCACCTGCATTTATTTTCAATAACCTCGCCAGAGGACCACCCGTTTTGTCCTGAGACTATTTTAAATTTATGGGAATGATCTCGCGAGACGTTCCCTAAAATGGAGAAAACTTTTTTAAAAATATTTGAAGGAGAACTTAAGATGAAAAAGTTAATATTAATGACAGTTGTGGTTGGACTAATGACCGCACCTGCTCTGGCTAATCTGACGAATCCGCGTCCATGGGGAGACTCCACCAGCCTTAGTGAACTTCAAACCACGCTTTCTGGGATCGGATCAACGCTTGACGTTGTAAACGACCAGAGTGGAGTGGCAATCTTTAATCCCACGGGTGCGGGTAATGCAAGTGGCGCCTTTATAGCCTCGGTTTCGTTTACTGAGCTTCTCGGTTTTGGGATTTACGAGTACGGCAATCCTTCTAATGATCTGGCGATGTTCACCCCCATCTCGTACGCTGCTGGTGATTCCGTCTCTGTTGTGTTCAACCAGGGATTAAACTACGTAAAATCCATTGATCTTACCGGCGGTGCGGGGACTATAGACTCGACCACGTACTTTAAGGATTTTGGTTTTTACGCTTATTATGTCACGTTTGACGGCAACGGCGCAATAAACTTTACTAGCCCTACCTATTATTCCGAGGACAGCCTCAATTCCGATATTGCCCAATTCTTAACCTATGAGAGCAACGGTGATATGGTCACCATCGGAACGAAAGGGACGTTCAATGACGCAGACCATTGGTACATCTGCGCCGAAGCTGGTTGGACAACTGTCGCGAACCAAGACTTCACGGACTTCATTGTGCAGATGGAGTCCATAGCGCCAACAATTCCTGCTCCGGGTGCAATTCTGCTGGGTAGCATTGGTGTAGGATTTGTAGGTTGGCTGCGAAGGCGAAGAACACTGTAAACAGGTGTATAGAAAGCAACTAAGGGCAGAGCATTAGTCCTGCCCTTGGAAAGCTTTGATGAAAGGAAGGTGATATATGAAGAGATTAGTCTTATATCTTGCTCTTGCAGCTCTGTGTGTCTTTTCTATGCCTGTACAGGCCAATATGACTCTGAGCTTCACAACAGGACCATTTGAGATTAATGATCCAATCGCTGCTGCCACACTTGAGGCACAGATATTTGTTGAGGTAAGTTCGTATGGCACTGATCAGGTTCTTTTTGAGTTTCACAATGATGGACCGGATCAGTCCTCGATCACGGACATATATTTTAGGGACGGGGACCTAATTTCATTTGCCTCATTGTTTATAGGCGATCCGTCTGATGTTGTATTCTCGGAATATGCTACCCCACACCAGCCTCCGCCAGGTCAGTTCGGAGGCACCATCTTTTTCTCCGCGGACTCGGATTCACCGGTATTTATGAACGGTGTTAATAACGGTGACCCGACAGGTGAGCAATTGGGTATCGTTTTCGACATTCTACAGCCAAGCATTGATGATGTGTATAATGCTCTTACGAATGGCGATCTGATGATTGCAATACATGTTCAGGGATTTGAAGGTGATGAAAGCGAGTGGGGAACAACCTACGTCCCCGCTCCTGGTGCGATTGTACTGGGAAGTATTGGTGCAGGCCTTGTCGGCTGGCTGCGAAGACGAAGAGCACTGTGATAGTATGTTAAAAGTAACCAAGGGCAGAGCATTAGTCCTGCCCTTGGAAAGCTTTTATGAATGGGGGAAGATGATTTAGCCATGGAGTTGGACGGGACTATGAAAAAAATATTAGTTAGTATTCTAATGTTTACTGTCTCTATCTCGGTTTCTGTACAGGCAGTATCGAGTACGCTCACGCCTCAGTATAGTACAACATGCTATGATGCCATTACCGGCGATAACCAGTTTATATGGGATGATGGTGGAACAGACCGACACGCGTGGTTTATCAATACTGGGGCTGACAGCTACCCTAACGATTACTATGAAAGACCAACAACTCAGACTTATGACGACCTGACTGTCAAAACTATTGTTGGCGATGACGATGAACTTTTAAACGGTGGTATCGGTGCATCCTATTCAGCCGCCAACACAAGTGAACCGACATATTTCGGCTATCTCGATATTGTTAAGGGCAAGTTTGGTTATGACAATCAGTTTATGTATTTCTATACCGAGCTGTACAGTGATAAAAAGGTATCTAACCTTGGGGAAGAAACCTCTGATTTCGGCGAAAGTAGCAGATATAATATTCGAATCAGTGAAGATCCTGACGCACATTACGGTATTCTGCTACAGACGATGAATCCAAAAGACCTGCCCACCGATGGGAGTTGGCAAGCAACGGAAATGCAGGGAGAGTATGATGAGGATGGAAGCGTTGGAGGAGCCGGCGGCGTTTCAACACCCAATGAAGGTCTTGGTAGTAATCCTGGATATGAAACCCGAATCGCCTCCGATGGCAAAGCAGAGGGCACAGAAATTGAAATACTATTCGGACGCCGCATTACAAGCGTAGATAGCCGGCCTGTTGTTGAAATAGCCTTTGATTATGCTGAATATAACCTCCAGTTCCCCGATTTTGAGATCAACCCCGGCGAACTCATGTACCTCGAATTTGAAGCCACACGCGGGTTGACAGGAATATCAAATTACTTGTGGAATGACCAGTATAGTGAGTCTGGGGCAGGCTCACCTTATGATGGAATAGATTTACAGAATATCTACGAACTTGACACCCTTAGGTGCACAGGAACAGTTATCCCTGCTCCTGGCGCTATTCTGCTAGGGAGTACTGGTGTAGGTCTTGTCGGTTGGCTCAAAAAACGCAGAACACTGTAACTGTGGAGTAGAAATAATTGGTCACAAAGATGTGACACGGATGCAAGTATGAATAAAGGGCCGGGTCGAATTCGGGTTGCCTGCATCGATGCACGGACTGGTCACATCATCAAATATCCAGTCTCCCGGAAGATAACCAGCCAGGTCACCTTATTTAAGACCCTTCCGAATAAGTCTCGTATAATGTGATTAAAACAATTGGACTTGTGATACCGCTTGGCAGCCTTCTGCCTTCTTCCGGCCGAATACTAATAGTACTAATATTGCCCAGTTCAGTTGTTTCGCTGCCGCCGTCGCCAAGTGTAGTACCAATGTTAGTTGCATAACCACTGTCCCATCCGGTAGTGTCGCACATCGAGATAATTGTGCCATTAATCTGTGCGTTTCCGCGAATATCAACAATACCGCCCACTATGACACCGGTGAGTACATTATTATCACTTTGCCCGGGGTTGGTATTGCCAAGATTTACATTAAAATGCGGTGCCAGAATTGTAGCTTCCTGTATATTCGAAGTATTATTGAAAGTCGCCTCGCCTGTGAAGTATAGACAGTTGTTTTTCCATTTAAATTCCTGAGGTACGTTTGTTACTATGGGTCCATTGAACGAACAGTCTTCAAATCGAACATTATTGTATTGACTGGATCCGTTTTTCTGACAATCAATGTACAGCACACCTTCAAAGGTACAATTCCTAAACAGTGCATTGCGATTGCCAGGAAGCCGCTGATTTGTAAATGTCAGGTTTTCGTAAACATGTCGGTTAAGTCTTCTGTTCCATGTATCATCTGGCGTACCATCCCGCGGCATATCATAGCCTCCATCGCCTGCGGATGCATGAGGAAAATACTCGGTTTCTATAGTACCTGAGGAAGGTATATTCCCATTTCCATTACCAGTCATGACCATGTTGTAATATAAATCTGTATCATAGTGGGATATATCCATACCGGGCATACTTTCATGGCTCTGGCCATAGCGGATGCCATAATAATTACACTGAACCGCATCTTGTAAACCGCCCTGTTCCTGAATATCGTCCAGTGCCAGTGCTGTATTAATGATACCTTCCACTCTTGAGTTACTGGTCATGTTGAACGGTGATATATCAACGCGATCCCAGAGGCTGTATATATTCCCGTAAACTGTTGAATCACCTGTAAGCCATATTTTGCCCCTGCTGGCAATAGCATAGCTCAGGACTTCGCTGTCCTTTGAAATATCTATCTGTGCGGAAACACTTCTTGTCATATCTCCGTCAGTTCCGATACCCTCAAGTTGGATAGTCAAAGGATCCGAACGATAAAATCTTACCTGAAAAGATTTGCCTTTGGAATTGTAGGTGGTTTTTTTTGTTATTATCTCATCAGCAGTCACATCAGCTGTGTTATTTACCCAAGGCTGAGCCTGAACCTGTTTGCGGACTTTTTTCCATACTTTGTCAGCCTGTTTTTTGGTAACAAAGTTATAATTTGTACTCTCCAGGAGTGGGACTGTGCTTGCTACAATGTATCTTCCAACTTCAAAGCCTGACTCAGCAGCCGACAGAGCAGAGCCAGCCTTAACCTGGTTCTGTGCCTGTTGAAGGTTGCGGATACACATCGATGAAAGAGAAACTAACAAGGCCGCAAATATCGTAATGAATATTATCGCTATAATAAGCGCCGCGCCTTTGCGATTTCCTGTCGAATACATCTTCTTATCCCCCGTTTCAGACTAACTGAATACCGTAAATGCCATATTTGGCTTAGAGATTTAATGACTTCTACCAAGTAAACTATAACAAATAACAGCACAAAATAACGGAATAAATTTTGATAAAAACACAGAAGCGTCCGATAAAATCCTAAAATCCATTATGATTTTAGAAAAGACTTAGATTTGGGATTGATGTTTTTTAGTAATCTTTCCAGCCAGCAGGAGCTGGAAGATATTTACCCGCCATCTTACTTTTCCCCCTTATCCCTTCCAGAAGATAGAAACTCGGCAACCTCTATTCCCAACAAAGGGCTGGACTTTTCCAGTTTCCGATACCATCCCACCAAATAGAGATATAATCGATAGTATTGCTGCCCTGGTTCCTTTGTCCGCATATGGTTATTGCCATATTGCGAAGTTGCTGCATGCAACTTAGACCCCCAATTTGCCATGCATTGGCACCTATTTCAACGGCGGTGCATTCGGCCTGCTCAAAATCACTTTTATTAGTCATCAACAACTCTGCCAGTTTTTCAGCCTGAGGTTTCAATGCTTCCTGCAAGCGGGTTTGCTCCCGTTCGCTCTGTGATAATATCTCAGTTAATAAACGCTCTCGCTTTTCCTTTCGCTCCTGCCGTAATGCTTTTGCCCTGGACAATCGTTCAAGCCGGTGTTTCCTGCTGGCGGGTAACAGCTTTTCGATAAACGCTATCGCCGGATCTACCACTATCCACATCAAAAAAGTAGTTACCAATGTTCCAAGTGCAATACCAATCATTAAGGCACTTACCCTGCTGACACCTATTGAGCCGATATAGCCTGCAAAACCGCCAAGCAATGGACTTATATCATAGAATGCCGTATAGTAATTGGTATTGGTAAGTGGATGCTCTATTTCTATTTTCTGGTTTCTATCCACCCCTCTGAATATTGCGAATAGATAGAGCCCAATTAGTAAAAAAACAAATATCGCGGAATACCCGGATAGCGAAAATATAACCCACCAGTGAAGACCAGCCTGTCGCAATGCTGAAACTAAAATATAGCCAACGCACAGTATAAACCATCCTGTGCTGGCAAAATGAAGCCATTTCCGTTTATCAGTCATCAGTCAGTATCTCATAATCACTGGCAATACTTGCTCCCCCGCGGAGGGGACCGACTATCTCTTGCAGCGTCAGGCCGATAGAAGCCAATATCGTCGGCGGAACATATATTACATCGCCTTCCTGTAGAAGGACATTGCCAGTCATATCACCGTGCTCTACCATGCGTTTAAAGTTTAAACAAAATATTTTCGGATCTTCATTCAGATTGGCAGAAGGTCTGATTATTTGTGTTTTTTCTTCCCATGCCTGAACGTTTGGAACAGCTTTTGCGATAGCAGTAAGAGTTGTTTCTCGGCCGGTAAAGATTTGCGCTCCGGGGTGATGGACCATTCCAAGAATATAATACCACTTGCTTTTATTGGAAACACGCACATCTATTGGATTTTCGTGAGTAAAATTGTAAAGAGCGGACATTTTTTTGCCAATAATGTCAGCAACCTGACTTGGGGTTTTACCAGCAACATGGACTTCGCCTACAGTCTCAAAGGAGATTGTGCCATCAGGACGAATAATTTGGGTATGTCCAATCGA
>SDBT01002739.1_pt1 | contig 30890 bp, 27 predicted proteins | sample 2277101 | NCBI WGS metagenome assembly SDBT01 (sample SAMN10404973, study PRJNA504765) | marine sediment metagenome | isolation source: marine sediment core GS10_PC15, 103 cmbsf | place: Arctic Ocean: Southern Knipovich Ridge | collected 2010 | reverse complement strand
CGGGACGTGCCCGCCATTTCAAGCAAAATTCCGCATGTGCCCGGGTTCCGGCTCGCTACGCTCGCCTCCACCCGGGCACATGCGACGGTTAACACCAATTTACAGAAAAGAGTTTACACTACCTATCATTCAAACTATACGATAATGTACGTTAATGTACGGTTGGGGCTGGGGCCATAAGAACTTAAGATAACCTAAGATTTGCTAACAATTGTTAACGTTTCGGAGGTTGGTAAAAGTTGGTATCCGGGAAGTTGCTAAGTATCGTCAAATATCGGTCAAAATGTTGGATAATGTTAGGTTGAAGCTGGGAGGTATAAGGATTTATAAGGGTGAAGAGACCTGCTAAAACCTGCTAAAACCTGAGATAACCTAAGAATACCTAAGATTTGATAACAATTGATAACGGCTCAGAGATTAGCAAAAGTTAGCATATTTGGGGCGCAGAACCCAACAAAACCTTACATCACAGGGGCCAAAATGTTGACATTTATTGACATTCCGGCAGGTATGAGGATAGCAAAACATAGCATATTCGGGATGAAGAACGGTACTAAACGTTACTTTGAGCGGTTCAGGAATGATAAGCTTTGATAAGCTATACAGGGCTAAAATGTTGTCATGAATGTTAAATAATGAGGGCCTGACTTTTACATAACAAAACATACAGAATCTTTATTGTTTTCGGCTATATGGGAACAAAACGAATGGGTGGCAGATACTATCCGAACAGAAAGAGCACAGTTGAAGCATCCTGTTGTATTAGCGTTCAGAATTTGAAACAGCGGGGCTTATTGTCAGGCTGGCACTCAACAACAATGTCATGGACAACCCGCCTCTCCAAAAAGACAACTACTGTAGGGATGGATGTGGAAGTAAGGGATGACCCTCATATCAGGCTCTATTATACAACAATTGACCGTGATGGGAATAAAACTGATTATGATTATGAAGTATCTCTGACCACTACACCCTGTTATTTTGGGGGAGTCAGATACTGGCTTTTATGCCCGTCATGTTACAGCCGTGTTGGGGCTTTGTACCTTCCGCGTGGTCATGTTCGGTTTCGATGCCGACATTGTAACGACCTGTCTTATCATAGCCGGAATGAATCAAGTCCTCTCGCAAAGTTGGGTGAAACTGACAGGGAAATCAAAAGGCTTCGCAGTGAAATCAAACGCTGGACATGGAGAGGCAGACCCACAAGGAAAGTCAGAAGGTTGCGCCGTCTTGAGCGGAAAATGGGGATATTCGGGTCGCAGACTATGCAGCAAATCAATAAACTTGAAGCCAGAATAGCAAGGCGATAAGAGTTTGGCCTATTGCGTTCGCAACGGCCAACGTATGTTCAATACTATTTTCCCTAAAATAATTTGGAAAATATATGTTTTTAGGCTAAAAATTGATGTTCGCTTGTGGTCAATCTGAAGAAAATTGGCCTTGATGGAGTCAAAACGGAGACAGGGATTTCTCGAAAGACTCTGACATTTTGCCGCTCATGGGAAAGTAACTTGTGGGATAAATCGCGCAAGAATTATGCAGGAGTTTTTTGAAGAGCAACTGCAATTTTCGCCGGTGGCCTTCCGCGCACTTTATTAAGGTTTAATCACAGCATTTGGAGACTTTGTTTACAAAGGGGTTAAGACCTCCTGCCAAATAAGCATGTAATCATAAATCTATAAGACCTTGTCTTTTCTTTCTTTGTGATTTGTAAATTTTTTCGGCGTCTCAATAGAGTGTCAGTTTAAGCCAGATTGGGCTTCCGTTGGCCGTTCTTGCATTGTGTTTGCTATCGTGCTTGTAATGCACTTTTGCTGGAATGCATTATGTTCATGGCTATTTTGGCAATCCTCTCTCGGAGAATTTTTGGTGTCAGGACTTGCACTTGATCACCATAGCTCAAAATCCACCACGTGATTTCGCCAAGCCCGTCTACTCGGAACTCGATAATTACAGAGCCATCGTTATTTTTGGTAACAGTTTGTGTCCTATGCCACTGGACCTGGGCGACAGCATGGGCTACCTGTGGTGAAAAACGGAGCTTGATATTATAAAGTCGGCCCTCCGGCTTCATCAACCATGCTTGGCCGAAGTATTCATGAATATCAAAATCATGTCCGTCGCCAAAACATTTGTTTAGCACTTCCAGTGCTTTAATCGAGCTTAACTTGAAAGTGCGAATACTCTTGTGAAAACTCGATTTGCCTATTACATACCACCCGTAATCCCCATAGAACAAGTGATACGGTTCCAAATCCGTCTCCACTTCTTTTCCATCGCTCAGGTCATAATGTAACTTTATGGTCGTTTTTCTGACCATAGCTTCCTGTAGAGATGAAAACATTTCATCAAGTAAATCCATCTGTGCTTGAGGTTCAGGTCTTACAGAGATATTGCGGAAGACAGTGTTGCAATGTTGTCTCATTACCACTGATAGTGAATTTTCTATTTTTAACGCCGCCAAAAGCGTCGAATTTCTGAAGGGAAGATGCAAATGATTCCTGACTTTGTGAAGTAGCAGAAGTAGCACCTCGGCCTCTTTCAGAGTCAATTTTGTGGCTGGAAGGAAAGTGCTTGGGTTCACTTCGTAGCTACGACTTCTCGGATTGTAATCGCAGCGTATACCAATTTTCCCAAGTTCTTTTATGTCTCGCAGTAGTGTTCGCTTGCTCACGCTCAGCATCCTTGCCAAATCATCAGACCGATACTTCTGGCCAGACTGAAAGGCGATCAGAATTTGAAGTGCTCTACTTGTTCTGGTACGTCTCATTTACATCCTTATACTTCATTTTTCACTATCGTGATTCGTCCTTGTATGGTGCTCTTGCCAAGATTGTTGGTTCATTAGTAGCACCTTGGGCGACTAAAGATGCACATCAGTAATATGTCGTTTCCAAGAGGGTAAATGTTGATATGTTTTTTGAGAAAATTATATCACCATTTTGGCAACATCTCGCCGAGCAAAGTTGAGTTGTAAACTTCAGCTTAGCAATTCTGCATATAACAACACTTACAACAGCCAATCAGTATCATGCCGTGTTATACCATGCCTTCGTGTGTCAGGAAAAATACAGATTTTTTTCATTTTCTTATCAACATTTGGCCTGTCGGCGGCGGCTATAAGGTAGAGAGTAAAGATTTTTCTTAAGGGCAAAGCAACTGGCGACTGGAAAGAGAGCCTGTCCTAAATGCGGTGGAGCCGGTGCTCGGGTTTTGTATTATGACAGGCCTGAGCATTGGGATTATGTCTGCGCGGACAAAACAGATCGTGTCATACGTTACGTACTATCGCTTGAATGTGACCAATGCAGACTTACAATAGGCGGCGCAGAAGAACTACGAGCCTACGGAATTGAACCAAAGGAGGAGATACACAAGCCCTGATATGTTCACTGATTCTCTCGCTAAACCATCCCCGTTTGGGGATCTATAGTGAGCAGGGTCTGTCTTGCACTACCTCCGAGTTGTAAGACAGGCCCGATTTTTCAATTGCATCTGCCAGACCCAGATTTATTAGTGGCACCTTGGGCGGCTAAAGATGCATATCAGTAATATGTCGTTTCCAAGAGGGTAAATGTTGATATGTTTTTTGAGAAAATTATATCCACCACTTTGGCAACATATCGCCGAGCAAAGTTGAGTCATAAACTTCAGCTTAGCAATTCTACATATTTTCTTATGTTTAGAGGGACGATATAGACCATATAATCCGCTTGCCGTTCACGATAGGCTGATTGTCTAATATCCGCTCCACAAAAATCGAAAAATTAGAAAATTTTCATCAACATTCGCCCTCTCAGTGACGACATCAATATGAAACGCTTGATTAAGAAATGATTTCGAGTGTGTTTCTCCTCGGCTTTCATAGTGAAAAGCTTTTGTCGAATTAACGACAAGGAGTAGCCGTTCAACTGGAGAAGGTGGAAAACCACAATGAGCCACGCACTTAATGCTGTGCGCCGAACCCTGTCTCTCAAGGGTAGCACGTTAGTGAGGCTTGGTATGTTTATGCAAGAGGTAATAGTAAAAAAACTGCTCGTATTGATATTAGCTTTGGGCGTAGTTCCTATAGCGACCGCTCAGATTGCATTAAGAGTGTGTGAGGCCGATGGTGTGACTCCATTTGATGGTCACGATATTATGGTTGGCTACAAGCTCACGCTCATTGTGAGTTCAGACACTGACGATTATTGGAGTGGAGGTTTGTTCATTGCAGGTCAAGATAGAGCTTTAGCCACTTTGTCCGCAAGAGATTCAGATCCCAACATAAGAGACTACACGGACTCGCATTATGAGGAAGCGGGCGGCATGGCCAAGGTGACTGCATGGAAGGACTCCGAGATTTGGGGTTTTGACCTGTACGGCTCTGACATAAATGCCGTCGCCGGTGATTGGTTTATCATAGACTACAAAGCCACAGGTGTAGGCGGCCCCAATATCGGTTTCTATGATTATAGTATTAGCTGGCATGAGCCTATCTTGCTTGTAACCTTTCATCATGATCCCACCCGTGATTTCAATAGGGACGAAATTGTGGACACATCAGACTATGCCACGCTTGCTTACTACTGGCTGGATGAAAATTGCAGTGATCCTAACTGGTGTGAAGGAGCCGATATAAGCCGCGACAGTTGGGTGGATATGGTTGACTTTGCACTGTTTGAGAAGTACTGGCTATGGGGAGCACCGCCCGGAGAAGAGCCGAATTATCCGGATGAGCCAGCGCCAGCGGATCCAAATATAATATTCATATTCAGTATTGTTGACGCCAGTGGCCTTGATGAAATTACGATAAATGTTAACGATAGCATTACGCTGTATGTCGACATGACTACCACAAATACGGATGTATATGCATTTAACATTGAAGTCAATATTTCTGAGCCGAACCTCGGTTCCATTGATAACACGGCATACGATTCCGGTACTGCATGGATTCTGGCCGAACCAAGGAGCGAAGGTTTCGACTATTGGGGACCGGGCATATATCAAGAGGAGGGTATCGAACTATTGGGTGTAAGCATAGGTACGCCAATGTCTGACGGTCATATGGCGAGTTTCGTATATACCTGCAATGGCCAAGGCGATGTTACACTGGACCTGATAGACTTGGGTTCATCAGGCACGGCTGAACTTTCAGGTATTCTTATTCACCAGGTCGATCCGTATTCACAGCAGATGATGGAAGGCGGGATGAGTGGGATGCAAATGGAAGCAACAGAGTCAGCCGGCACAGAGGAAAGCGAGGCTGACAGACTGGTGAGATGGTTGGAGGAGTTGTGGCTTGACAATGAAGAAATCAGGGAAATGTATAGCGAAGATGAATGGAATGAATTCATCGATAGTGTCAGGAATGCATATTAGCAGTTTCGGTGAAATCTTATTACTTGAGCGACTGTGTTTAAGATTGTTGGCCCCAGAAGCAGAAAGGTGTTTATTGTGAAAATAAGGTATTCTATATTAGCTGTTATTATCGTGTCTATCGCTTGTAGTTCTGCCTTAGCGGGTAGAGAGTTGGAAAGAGCAGAAATTCTGCAAGTCTTTCAGACACTCACAGCACAACCACGAGATACGTGGATCCCGGCTGGCACTATTGAAGCTGCACATCAGGAGTTCAATTCGTCGGCTGGTTGTACTACAAACTCAACGGTTGTCGTAAAGTATGATGGAGACAGATTCTACTGGGGAATTGATATAGATTCGCAGGTAAAAGAGGCAAACGCTGAGGGGAACACTTCACATCACGATTTTGACCTGAACTGGAATAAAAAGCGGGTATTTGCCTGGGACGGCCAACGGTATACGATGTATTTCAGGCCTGGCAATGACGCAATCGTAACCGAGAATCCAGGTGGCTTTGGAGCGGTAGTTAATGGGCCTTTAACCGCTGGCATCATTCCGTGGGGATACGGCTTTTACACATATCAGGAGCTTTCGGAGATTGAATCATCCGCCACTGAAGTTGTGGTGAATGGTCAAAAACAGTTACATGTTACACTCAGGAAGATAAACACACCTGAGATAGTGTTCGTCCTCGACCCCGAAAAGGATTATGCTGTCTTATCGTGTTCGATGTACACTGCTCAATCGTCTATAATAAAAACTTATGAAGATTACCAATTGGCCACCGGCAAATGGGTTCCTACTATTATTACGATTGAACGATATGACACCAGCAAACAATCAAATGAACTGGTATCTTACGACTACTGGGAGATTATGTCGATCGACGCAAATCCGCCGCAAGCGGATTCCTTTAGCGTTGCATACGAAACCGATGCATTTGTAGAATACAATTCGCCGGTCACCAACGGACCTTTATCGTATCACTATTCCGATAATATTAACACCGAATTGCTTCTTCAAAGCAGACTGGCGAATATCTTGGCGTACAATGGAGAGGGTCAAAATTGCGCAACGATAGCCATGAAGTATGTTGCCCAGCAGTTGGGCAAAAACGTTAGTGACCCCAACCTGGCCCAATTAGTAAATGAGTCAAGCAAAGATACGAGTCTTTACGAACTGCAACGATTTGCTCAAGAGTTGGGTCTTCACTGTCTCGCAGTTAAAACTGACATCCAAACGCTCAGAAATGTACAGGATTGTCAGGTTATTCTGCATCTGCCAAAGGCAAAACATTATGTCGTTCTGGACCACATTGACGAAGAGTATGTATGGGCCATAGATTTAGATGGCAATAAGTTCTACTATCGCACCAGGCTCAGCGCATTCGGCTCAGACTGGAGCGAGGGTACTGCTTTGTTGGTATCTAATAAACCTCCGAATTTAGAGGGAACTTTTGTCGAAGTCAACGACCAGGAGCAACATAATATAATCGGGTCAGCCGGTGGCGGCTTCGGCACCTATTCCTGCACGGATCAGATTCAGTATAACGGTTGGATACTTTGCGAGCCACCGATGATGGGACTGATTTGTAATAGTGTACTCCAGTATTTTCTTGAACGGTGGGCCTGCCAGGAGGACCCGGAGGGGGGCTATTGTACCGGAACCGACATGATAGGAAGTAATCGTATCCTCTGCTCAGAAAACCCATCCAACCCTGGCGAATGTAAGGTCACTGGTGACTGGTATAGCCGGTACATACGGGCATGCCAGTAAAGGATCACAAGCAGGGCTGTGCCTTTTCGAACAGCAGATAATCCTTTCATCACCAATTGCATTTTGTTGTTTATCCCTTCCATTCTCTCATCGTGTCTACACACCGGTTTTTTCTTTATTCTCCCATTGGAATGTGGTAAAATTGGGATGGATATGAAGCGCGTAGGGTTTACACTTGTTGAATTGCTCGTAGTTATTGCTGTGGTCGCAATACTTGTTGCGATGGTACTACCTGTTGCCCGCATGGTCAAGCAACAGGCCAAAGCAGTCATGTGTAAGTCAAATCTTAAACAGTTGTCCATGGCTCTGACGGTATATGAGCAGGAAAACGGGACCTTCCCCTATGCTTTCAGGGTCTCCTTGAATCCACCTCCGGGCGATTATCCCGGGAGTCATGTGTATGACTTTCCAGGCTGGTGGTGGTTTCACTTTTTAACGGCCACTCTGGGGGAAAACTTCGAAGAAGGGACTGTTTTCTGGTGTCCATCCAGAAGTATAAGAGAATCTTCTCTGAAGGCGAACATCCTTTGTAGCAATTACGGAATTAACCGGGCCATCTGCAAGGATGCTGATAGGGTGGGAAGTAACGAGTTCTTTGGGACACCTTTAAGTCTCGATCAAATCCCCCACCCCGCTCGAACTCTGCTTGTAATTGATAGCGGATACAGCCTCATAAGCTGGTGGGGCGCTACAAATGCAACAGCACCTGGTAAGCCTTTTGAGAATCCGATGAGGACAGGGGCTTTTTATGTTCCCGGCTTGGCGATTAATAAAGAAAGAGAAATTTCTCCCGGATTTGAGTCGGACGCTCTGAACGGTCGTCACCCTAACAGGACTGTTAACGTGGTATTTGCAGACGGTCATTCAAGCCGCCTCAGGGCAGATGATTTATTCGTAGAGGAAATAGACGGCAAATATACTAATTGTTCCCCGCTATGGCTACCGAGATAGCGTGAAACTAACATAAAGACCAGCATCCCTGATAGCAGTTTGAACCTCATCGGCTGTCGGATAAGCCACTTCGGTAACAGCCAAAAGTTCGTATCCCTTTTCTTCAGGCAACTTCTCCCATCTCTCGATCCTTTTTGGCAGCGTTGTCTCAGCGTCCAAATAACCTCGCCATTTCTTATAAACTACAGAGTCACCACCGATAATCTTTTCTGTCCATATTAAATCGTAAATTACTATATCTGTAATTGCGTTCTCGATACTCTCATCGTCCACCCGTCCCCATTGAGCATGTTGTGGAACCGCGGCTATATTATCAAATGGTAGCAGGTTCCACGGTACATCCATAGTACTGCTGACTTCTGCTAATGTATATTCACTTAGCTGGGCTGTTTTAACTGCATCCGTATCTGAATCTTTCGATTTTACGGTCTTGTTTGTCAAATCCCACAAAACGTATTGGAGGCCCGTTTTAAACATCTTAGCGTTCAGCTCCGTTGATATCCACATCTCTTGAACAGGCTCCGCTTTTTCCGGGGCATAGGTAGTGATATGAACGTTCCTGATGCGATTGAGGGCCTCATAAATCCGATCGAGGTCAACTGCTTTAGCAATAGAACCATACACTCCCAACAGGACTACTATCAAAATAGCTGCCGCCGCGGCTGCCGGCTTCATAAACATCCTGACACGCCCATGCCGGCGCGTTTGTTTAGGTTCTGGCTCACTCTGGACTGGAAAAGCCGCCGTGGGAGCCGAATCCTTACTCTGATCAAATACTTGTACATCTATTGGCCAATCTCTGTAAATGTCTCCCCGACTACTTACAATAGAATCTCGTGTAGTGTCGTCTACATCAAAGCAGGTTGTGATACCGGATTCGGCTCGCTGCAATATGCCGTACACCGTGTTGTGCAGGTCCAACATCTTACCCAGACATCTCGGGCAATTAGTTAAATGTGACGTCAATGAGGGACGAAACATTGCATACTCGTCTTTCTCAGGGTCAAGGCCGTACAACACAACATAATCGAAAGTATCAGTGGCCGAAACAGCGTCACACGGTATCACCGATTGTTCAGCTGTGCAGGAAAGCTTCTCCACTTTGCTCCGGCGGTATTTGTAAAGTAGCTCTCTACAGTCCGGGCACACACAAAAATGTCGCAGTATGTCAACTGAAGCACCCTCGAATGTACAATCGCCGACAGCGGATATAGCAGTTTGGGCTTTTGTACAAAGCTCCTCATCAACATCAAATTCCTCAGCAAAGAGCTGACCCAACCGACACAGTTGCTTGTGGGTAAGTTTCAACTGCCGGATTTTCTCCAGGTCATCCGAACATTGTTGACACTTGTCAAGATGCACTGTTATGGGCGTCGGCACACCGACCTCCAACGCAGGGTCGGCCAAACTGGGTAAAAACGGCCTTGCTGTTCTACAATTCACCAGTGCGCTAATATAGGCAAAGTGAAGTTTCAGATTAGTGATAACTATAGCAGTTCTTTCCTCGACGCTACGGCCAACGTCCACTTCGATCGCGGTGAGCTCAACCTTGAGTCGGTCAACCTCAGCCTTGCAAAAGCTACACTGACACAAGTGATCGAATACTTCTGGAGGGGTAGATTCCTGCCCCCTTCCGCAAAGATAGTCATAGTAGAAGGCCCGAGCTTGCTCACATATAGAATTGTCGCCAGGGGCTACCATGGACTATTCCTTTCACTTATGCTGAGAACTTGTCGCAGTTTCTTGGCTCCGGCAGACAGGTATCTACTGACAGACTTGGGCTTTACGCCCATCTTAGCAGCAGTCTCGCTTATGTTGCAATCGTGTTTATATCTCTGCTCCATCGCTTTGGCTTCGTTCTTTGGCAAGTGCCTGTGAATCAGCTCAAATATCTTTTTGATTTCTTCTGTTTCTATCAGATCGTTCTCCGGGCGATCTTCGATAATATGTCTGCGGTGCTCTGCATATCTGTGCAACCTCTTCTGGTAGCGTTCTATTCTGCGAAAAGCGTCCTTAATGTTATCGCATACCACGTGATAGATGTATCCTCGAACGTTTTGCACATCCTCGGGTATTGGTCTCGAAATTAGCTCCAGAAAAAAGTCTTGAAACAAGTCTTCCCTTTCCACCTGATTCCTGACGTGAAAACGAATGATTCTTCGCACGAAGTCTCCATGTTTGGCGAAAACCTTCTCCGCATGGGCAAGGTTTGCCGGTGGATTATTAGTTTCCTTTATAAATGCCAAAGACATCTGGGCTCTGCTCCCTGTTCCAAAAACTATACAAGCAACATAGAAAGAGCATAATGACGACAAGTAAGCGCGAACATCACTATATTTACTATAGGCTATTGTAACAAAGGTACTCATCATTGTCAATAACCTTCTCCAACTCATAAATACGCACTGCCAGTGCAGGTTATGTAGCTGGTCCATATCAAGGCGGATTACCTGCGGATGGGTCGTTGTAATTGTTTGTAATTTCATTTTCAGTACACCGGAATTTCATCAGTCTTGTATCTGCTGCCCGTCAATTGCTGGTACGAAGTATGACTCCAATAAAGCACCGAAGGCGCAAAACCAACTTATTCTGCGCCCCCGGTGGGTGGTAGTCTGTGCCCGCATCAGCAAATGCCTCTCCATCAAAGAGTCACAGGAACGCCCTTGTCCGCCAAAATTCTCAATACACGGCCAGGCTCTTCAGGCGGATAATTATCAAGAGTTCCTGGTACGGGAATCCACAGTTGGCCGGTTAAGGCCTCACGCACTCCAAGCGGGCGCGGCTCACACGACAGCCCTTTATCTGTTATTTCATATACTTTTATTTCAGCTTGATAAAGTATCTCTGCCACAGGCTTGATATCGACTGGTATGGCCTCCAGGTCACTCCGTTTCCACCAGTGACAGGCAAGGTCATACGATATTGTAAACTCGGTTATCATTTTTTGTTAATTTCACTCTGCATATCATTTGCTGGAGAGGTTTGTTCTATTGCCTCCGCTGATTTCTTATAGGCATAGACTATATCGCCTGTGCAGGTGTCACCTCCAATACTACCGTTTGTTCCAAGTGTATTCATAAAATAATCCAGCACCTCGGCAGCAACGTATGAGGAGTAGGCCTGCCTCGATATGAGCAGACCCTCTTTCGCTTTGGTCTGCCACGATAGATTGTCCCAAATATTTGTGCAGACACCTACATGCCAGGCACTGTATTCTCCTCCGTTGCTTTGAATGTGTGTCTTGATCTCGTTGAGAATCTGCTGTTTAGTACTTGGCACAGTTGTACTCCTTCATAAAACCAATTCTGTATAGTTTGTCCGTTTATCCGGTAATCATACACATACCGTTGCTTCTATGGGCCTTGGCAAGAACCGTGGCCCGCAAGTCCATGTGAATGGCCAGCTACACTTGCACACCTTTATGCCGTCACAGACCCGCCAAATGTTGATTAGATATTTCAGTTTTTTTAACTTTTTTGAAAAAAAGACCTGCCTGACCCGAATACTATGGACCGTGCGCCTCGAAAGTCTTCTTTTTTATTGCGCAGAAACGGTTGAGACAGTAGTGCCAGGAAGAAGGATTTGTCATGAGTCTTTAATCCGCAACAGACCTACACCTATGCGTTCCTGTTGGTTATACCTCCCCAGCGTCATTTGGGCGTCAGTCTTGTTTATGTTTAACGTACGGTTATAATATGTAGTTAGTGTATGACCAGTATGGAATCCCTATTGACGTCCTAAAAGCGTGTACAAAGGGAGGAAAGGCAAGCACTTACAAGCAGAAATGATCTTCGACACGCAGGAGACTTTCTCACGAATCCAGAATTATATGCTTCCAATAGCAAATAGTCCGGCGTCAATCTATCATTACAACCATTCACCAACCGGCAATTGCTCTACTGCGTAACGCAAGACAGGATCAACATTTGTATATACCTTATTAGTAAGGCGTGATGAGGAATGCTCTAACAGTTTCTGTGTTACAGCAGTTGATATGCCATTTTGAGCAAGCATAGAACCAAAGGTCTTACGTAAATCGTGGAACTTCAAATCACTCAATCCGGCTTTCTTACATATTTTTCTCCATCGCTTGTAGTTGAAATTATCGTTAAATAATTTTTCTTGTCCTGGATCTAACTCGCAAACATATCTTGAAAGCTCTGCCATTACAATAGTTGACACAGGACGCGATCCCATACTTTTTCTGGTTTTTCTGCTTGAGGTAGTTACTGAGTTATTCTCAAAATCGATGTCGCTGATACTTAGTGATTCGACATCACTTCGTCTGAGACCTGTACCCAGAGCCAACAAAATTCGCATCCTAATCGTTTGGTAAGACTCAGCTACTGACATCAATTTTTTGACCTGAGCGTCATTCAACGATTTAACCGGCCTTTCGTCTTCTTTCAATTCTCTAATTTTTATGGCTCCATTTAAGTATCTTTTTTCTCGGCACCAACGAAGTGTCTCCAAAAAGGGAATCTGCTGAAACCTGGGAATGGCACATCAAGGATACTGACCGTCGCAAACTACCTTTGACCGATGAGATAGTAGGCCTTTTGGCAGACCATCAGGCCAGGCAGCCAGAGGGCTATCCTTACGTCTTTGTGCCCCCACAGCGGTATGACAGAGTCCAGCAGTTGCGAAAGCAGGGGGGTTGGACGCCGTGTAGCTCTCGACAGAACTTGATATACAACTTTACTCGGCAATTCCAAATGATTCTGAAACGGGCGGGTATTAAGAGGTTGGCACAGTTTCACAACCTGCGGCGTACAGCTTTGAGTAATTGGCTTGCTGATGGCATGAGCGAGTATGAGGTTATGATCCTTGCCGGACACTCAAGTTTTCAGACAACGCACCAGTTTTATTTGGCTGTGTCGAGCAATTTGATTGACAAAGCAAGACAGTCGGCAAGTCGAAATTTGTTGCGCATCTGTTGCGCGCCCTCTGTTACGGTGGAAAGTAGTTGACAGGAGATATAGGAAGTTGTTATACTAAAGCGAGTTACGATTCAAGCGCCCGTAGCTCAATTGGATAGAGTCGCGGACTTCGAATCCGAAGGTTGGAGGTTCGAGTCCTCCCGGGCGCGTTTCATAAGCTCTTGGCTGTCAACAGATTGTGTTTGGCAGCCTTTTTTGTTTTTGGCCTTCAAGGGGGGTGCGTGCCAAGTGCGTGCCAAAATCGAACTTTAAGAATTCCTCTGAAGCCTCTCTTGCCCGTGCAATTAAGTCACCACGAACGGCAAGATAGAATGAACGCGTTGTCTCAAAACTAGAATGTCCAGCAAGGTTCATCACTTCAAATTCACCCAGCCCGGAGGCTAGTAGATTACTCAGGTAAGTCCTTCGCAAGTCATGGAATTCTCTCGGCCCCATACCAGCCATTTTAAGAATAGAATGAAAATGACGGGTAAAGTTGTTAATCGGGCACTTTCCCATTTCAACAGTCCATTGACCTTTACTCATAAGCCCCTTGATGTGCTCATAGCGGTCAGCAGGAACAAATACATAAGGAAGACCTTCAGCTTGTTCCGCTTGATGTGTGGCAAGAAGCGACAGCACTTCTTCGGTCAGTGGCAGGGTACGCCTTTCGGTGTCTTTGACATGCCATTCCCAGGTGCTTTCGGAATGCTTTTTTGGAGCAACTTCAACAGTTTTATGCTCAAAGTCGATATCCATCCAGGTAACATTAAGAAGCTCACCTCGCCGCATACCTGTACAAAGCTCCATGAGTACAAGGATCTTCCAGTTCACTGAAGCACTTTCTTGGGTGTACTGTGCTGCTGCTCGTAACAGTCTTTCGCATTCCTGGCAGCCATAAGTCTGAACCTTCCTTTTGGGTGATTTCGGTTGCTTTACCCATTTCAATGGATTCTCTTCTAACTGCCTCCGCTCAACAGCGAGTTGAAACATGCGTTTCAGGTGTCTTAGCTTCTTTGCAGCGGTAGCTGGGGCATTGCCCTTGTCTCTGCAGAATTGCAGGAAGCTTTCTCCATGCTGGAACTGAACGTTCTGGAAGTCAATATTGCCAACACAGTTGATAAAGTCCTTCATCGTTATCCTGTTCTCTCTTAAGGTGCTTTCCCTGACCTGACCACTGGTTCGCCTGTTACAGTCTTCCAAAAACTCGCTGAGCTTCATAGAGTCTGGCTCAATGAAACCCATCCTAAGCTCACGCTCTTTCTGGTCTCGTTGTCGTTCAGCTTTACGCCTGTTGGCATGTTCAAGCGATATCCTTCGCCTTTTGCCGTTCTCGTCTGAGTAATCTATAAAATATTTGAAAGAGCTACCGTCCCTGGACGGTTTTTTCCTAAGCCTTACCAGCTGCCTCATAATTGATCTCCTTTCTGCGACACTGGCTGGCAAGACCGGCCTGAGAGCATTATATCGTTTTTTACGAAGAATACATATATCAAAATCATCTTTTCTGCTCCTTTTCCAGCTTTTCCTCAATCCACTTCCGAACGGCACTAAGCGGATACAAGGGCTGCCTGCTGATATGTATGGAAGGTAGGCCGTGAACATCGGCAAGATGCTTAATGCTGTGGCTGTAATTTTTGGCCTTGCTTACATCAGGAAGCCTCAGATACCGTACCAGTTCATCCTGCGTCATCAACTCAGGACATGGTACAAACCCGCCGTTACCGTCCGGCAGGACCGCAGAATAGTCGTTTGTGTTAAACTGTATCACTGAAATTATCTCCCTTTTTCATTTGTTGCCCTGTGTCACAGGTGTCACAGTGTTTTCCTACTGTTTGTTTATATATCCACCAAGAACTAACAATTAAGGATTTCCTATGACACCTATGGTACAACTCTAATCCCTACAAACTAAGCCTCGATAATAATTTGTTCGGTTTCCACGATTACCCGGTCGGCCCTTCTCTACTTTGGGAAATATTTCCCGGATTTCCTTGCCAAAGTTTGCACTATTCAGTGATTTGTAACCATTTTCGGAGCACCATTTTGTATAACTGTTGTAGACTGTCTTGCATGGCAGGCCATCTGCAGCTTTATCGAACTCATACTTCTCCTGTAAGAACGCCCTGACCGGATGGATCTCTCGTTTGTACTCTTCTATCCGCTGTTTGCATCTCTCAGGCCTTACAAAGCATCTATCTGCTTCGAGTTTCCTCATACCCTTATAGGCCCAGTTGAAGATTCCAGGCAACTCCTCTTTAAGCTCATCAGCCAGATCGAGGTTCTGTTCATGTTCGGCATATGTCTTACCAAAAGGCACGAGAAGCATTCTTCGCCATACCCCCTGCGACCTGTCCTTGAATCGAGGCAATTCATTTGTGGCAATCATCAATTTGGCAGTGGGTTTGGCATGGAACGGGTCTTTGTACTTTTTCTCGAAGGTCATCCTGTCCCCAGCGGTGTATTCTTTCAGAATTGTCTCGGCAATTTGCTCAATCTGAGTACCGCCTTCATTGGTGGCATTGACCAGCTTCCCATAGGTGGAAGACAGGGAAAACTGGTTCCCAAACTGTGTCAGGGGCACATTGCTGCAATTGTCAAACCCCAGCATTTCCTGAATCACATCGAAGAACACTCCCTTGCCGTTTGCACCATTACCAACACAAAGCAAAAATTTGTGGCTTTTCAGGGTTGGTGTAAGAAGATACCCTGCCCACTGCTGTAGGAGCAATATACGCTTCTCATCATTTTCCATTACGTCGTTCAAAAACTCAATCCATCTTGGACACATGGCTTTTGGCTTATAGTCGTACGGTAGAATCGAAACGGTAAAGTAATCGGGTGTGTGCGATAGAAGTTTTGGCATTCCATCCTTATCCAAATCGACAAAGGAAATATTTCCGTTCATCGCCACCATTACCCTCGGCCCTTTGATGTCATTGAGCCATGAATTTAGTTCCGTCTCATCATCAAGCAATGCCATACCTTGGAGATTAAGGAGTATCTGATTAACCACGTCAGTTTTCGCTGCAGTACCCATCTTTCTGTAAAACTGGACTATTCTGGCTTTCATCTGGTCGTTGGAAACAGGGGAATATCTTCCTCCTTCCCACAGATAGAACTGTCCGTGCCACCACAAAAGCGTGTGGAGCCAAACATTCCCATTCGAGCCCTTTGCATGGTACATACATTGTTCTCGGAAGAATTTGTAGGATAGGTCGTCCTTCTTCCCCAACCCTAGTTGTTCAGCCATGTTTTGCCCTCCTCTACAGGGGACACTGACCCCCGAGATTTTGAAACGTAATCCGTAACACCAGGAAGTGTTGTCCGACCAAACGTATTATTAACTACCCATCCCAAATTACATTGATTCAGGACTTCTGCACATTCCTCACCAAAAGCTAACAGCAACGAACCCGCTCCTGGTGTGCCGCCCAATTCTCCTGTTGCCCTTATGAATCGAATTCGACCTTTCAGGAAGCAAATCGCATCGGCCTGCGTCGCGAATTTATGAAACCATTCGGTATCGGTGCGGCTGAAAACTAATGCAATCCCGTCTCGGTGTTCGACAAGGCGGTTGAGCCATTTAGGAGTATCTGAGCCATACGGTGGGTTCAGCCATACTGTACCATCCCACTCACTGACCAGGCCGTCTTCATGGACAGTCAAATGTCTATCGGCAGGTATCCACGGTACTATGTCCTTCCCAGGGCTTGCAGGGTCAAGATCGAATGCTATACCAAGCCGGTCGAATAGCCATTTTGGGGTATACCATTCCTTCGACTCGTTGTACGTTGATTCATGGGTAAATCCGAGTGTCATCTTATAGTTACCTATTCATATACGAGATAATTTTCATGCAAGGACTTCCGCTGCCTGCTCAAATCCTTTATGTGTCGAGCAAGTGTTTCGGAGTTCTAATTAACATTGTGGGGAGCCAGTGTGGTTTCTTATATCCTGTTCGTGGCGGTCGTTTGGCAATAGGAAGGTGTAAAGCTTGCCCCGTATATAGATAATCCCAGATTAAAGCCGGGACCGGTGTCAAAATCTTTTCACGAACCACCAATTCCTTTATAGCGATTACGGCCTCTTTAGACATCCCCACCCAAAGTACTACATTTGGCCACTTGTTATTTGCCCGGTATTCATACTTGCCGTTAAATCCATCGATGTTTTTGGACAATTCAGCATATGTAACTTTACCATTTTCAGCCACAAATTTGAGAATGCCATCTTTTAGTTGTTTGAGTTTTTGCATGTCCATTATACTTCCCCTTTGATTCGTTCCCATTCTTCCCTGCCAGGCCCCCCAGCATCTACCCAATCCTCAAGTTCTTTTTTACTCCAACGGACAGACTTCCCAAGTCTTAGTGGAGCCGGAATCTTCCCAGCCTCATTCAACCTCAGCAGATGTTGTTCGCTGACCCGTAGCAACTTCGCCGCCTCTGTGTAATTCAGTAGGACCGGCGTAATGCTATTTTCTTTTTTTCTTGTCTTTGAACTCATCTCTGAGTCTCCTTAAATAAATTGTTTATCATTTTATGCCCTCCTGATTTCTCAGGATGGCTGTGGGCTTCCTGCAACCCACCTTAGTACTCTTATACTACGTAATTTTTGAGTGTGGGGAGACAACTGGCTTCTAATGCCCCCTTAGAGTCTATGGAGGCAAAGTAAAAATATTATGTGTGGAGAAATGTGTAGAGATATGGCAAGGTGAGGAATTCAGTCGAAAAATTATTCGTTAATTTGTATTTTTTCCCAATGTTTTTTCCATTTTGGCCACAACACGGCAGCGTGTTCAGGATCACAGTAGTATTTATTGGCTAATTTTACCACGGGGTATTGATGTGCCTTCAAAGTTCTTGCGACACTGTCTGAACGCTTGTGAATAATAGGACCTATGTCCGCACAAGGAATGTAGTGTGAAGGCATTTTAACTATATCCTGCCCCTCTTGATTCTCTACGAGTAACATATTCCATTTTCCCACTACCGTATCCCATTGAGGCGAAATGTTGCCAAAACGAAGGGGCCTATCAAAAGTAGTTCTAACAAATTGTGTCCCTACGTACTCCAAAAGCAAATCAATCAACCCAAACGCTTCCGCTGCAAGTTTACGAGCCTCTGACCGTAGAGGCCCCTTTATATTTCTGACCACTGCTTCAAAATAATCTTTCTTTACCACAATACAATAGCCCTGAAAATTACCGTAAGCCCGCCTTACTTGGTTTGCACCTCTGGAAGTAGCCTTTACGACATCCAATGCGTATGAAGGCAAATTCTTTGCAATTTCCGCTAAGACAGTTTCAGCGATAAGCTCCTTTTCAGGAATTTTCGGCCAGTCTATCATTTCTTCCTCTTGATTATCCGTCATAGATTATTAGTATAGTCTAATGTGTTCTGCTCAACCACTTTCAATTCGATTCTTTTGCTAAAAAAGTTCGGTAAAAAATTATTCTGATTTGGTTTATAAGTAACCGCAACTATTGCTTAACCGGTAAAAACTTCCCTCCACCATCCCCGTCAATCTGCAGCCGCCTATCATACCCCATATCACATCAACATCATCGTATCACCATAAACCATCAGTGGTCGGACTGCATAGGCATATCACTTTGAATTGTGTGCCCCTCATCTCTGCTTTGTCTGCTTTTGGAAGTGTCCCCTGTAGTGAAAAAATGCTGCGTGTAGCGTCCTCCCCAACACCACTCAATCTCCAACAGAAATCACCTTCAAACCCTCTTTTTATAGCTGGGCAGATAGTTTAAGTGACTACCGTCCCTGTACTTTGGCTTGAATGCTCTCATAAGCATTAGCTCCTATCTGGTTTATATCAAAATTCATCATTTACAAATAAGAGGCGAAATAATCTTAGCAAAGTCGTCTTTAGGCTGATTTAAGTACTTGTCCTCGATATGTTTTGACATCTCTTGGATTCTTTTGCTCATCACTAAGTTTATCTTTGACATAATCGATGGGAAGAAAACGCTTATATAGTTCAAATATCCATAGCTGACCAACATGGTTGACCTTGAGACGAAACGGGAGTGATTTAAGTTAAACTCACAGCCCATAATAATATCGCCGTTTGTGGGAGAAGAGTATTTTGCTCTGAACGCGATTGTAGAAGGACCCCCGTGTGCTATGTCCGAGAAAATCCTACCATAATACCGTTCATAAAAACCAGGCACGATTTCTTCGAACATTGTATGAAAACGCACACGCTTTCTGGGAGTTATTATGCCCAAGTGTGCCTTAAGCTTGTCTTTGTGACTATAGAAGTACCGAAGAGATACTATTCCTTCAAGTATGTGTCTGTAGATAAGAACAGCTTCAAGATAGTATCCTTTCAGCCATAGGTCATATATGGCGTGCAAGCTGTAAGGCAAGCGTAAATATTTCAAGTTAGCCTCTGTTAAAAAGTAATGTTCATCTGAATCTGGTGTCACATCTTCTTTGCAATGATACGAGAGACGAAAGAAAATATTAACCAAGTTGATAAACTCCGTAGAATCCTCCTTGAGAAAGCTCAACGTATCCTTCGCTGCCTGCTCCTCGCTGTGTAAAAGAAAATTCAAACTGATTAAGTTGTCATTCCAATGGTATTCCTTCATGAGGTGTCCTCCGTTGTCGCTTCGCTTTATCACGTTTTTGCTTCTTATTACATCTTCTTCCTCTTTACTATCTGACCTCTCTATCTTTTTTATAAGTCTATATGCACCCAAACCTATCAATGCACCAATAAAGGCCAAACAACAAACAAGAAACACATTCATTGCTCCACTAAGTTCCATCTTAGTAGATATAAAGTGTGATACTAAATAGCCCAAACCTCCCCCCGCGAAACAGAAATATTGTTCCCACCTTTTCTCTATCATTCTTCCGTTACTTCCTTTTCTTTTTCATCGTTTTTTTGTTTGTCTCTGAACGTATAGATTGTCCCTGATGCAACAAGTCCAACTAAAAACCACTGTGCAATTAGCTGGTTCCAGTTAGTGACGTGGCGACGACGTCCACCAACGTACTCTTCAGGTGGCACAAAGAACATGATAATACACAGCACTATTGCAGCCCACATAATTACCAACTGTTTCTTATTCATTTTCTTACCCCTTACAAAAAGATGGCCGGTTGTCATACATCGCCCTCACAGGCCAAGATGGCTTTTTCGGTCAATGCAATGTTGCGCCCATACTGGCTTGTTTCGTGTTCTCTCAAATAACCACGGCCCAAAAGGCCCTGTATTTGGTCGTAGGCTGCGCTTAGACAAATGCCGAATGCTTTGGTAATTTCTTTTTTTGTCGGAGCACAATCATTGCTTTTGATGTAGTCGTAGATAAAACGCAAAACACGCATTTCTTTGTCTTTTGATTGTCGTGCCATACTGGACCTTCACTTTCATGAACCGTTGCAGGGCGGCTTTTGCAGCTTCTATCTCAGCGGCTTTGGCCTCTGCCATTTGTTTCAGTAGCTCCCAATCCGGCTCCATCCAATCATACACTTGGAACACTGGACGGCGTGAACCTCGGACAGCCTGAGCCTTTAGTCGGACAATGCCACAATCAGGACGATGTGTAATTTCTCCATTGATGCGCTCGATAGGTTCTTGGAAGTACATTATTGTCGTCCGCTGGTTTGCCTCTTTTTCTTTGGGCCGTCCAAGAATCCTGATCACGTCCCGGTCTGTCATGCCCTTTTTAAGCTGATGCCGCCACAATTCGACCTGAGTCCATTTCTCAGCGGCAGGAGCGGGTGACAACATACAACACAACAATATGGCCGGAACGAGCTTTCTCATACCCTGATTTTACCGACAAAAGGGACACTTGGCAATAACTTAGGTGGTCCCACTACAGGGGACACTTTTGCATAAACAGTCTTTCATTTTCACGCCGTTCATCAATAATTTGTTTGCATTACCTGAATCGCCATCGTAACATATGGGTAGATGTGCTCTCGTGAGAAAACTCTGGAGATCATGAAGTGGCAGAGAAATTGTCAGTCATCATAGATAACCGCAAGAACAACACGGTACTGCGAGCCCTCCAAAAACTACTGCCAAATCTCATTAAGAGCGAGAAGCTGGTATGAGTGGGCAAATTCTTCTCGAAACAGCAGGGAAAGAGCAAGATGGTAAGGATTCCAGAGAAAGGAAACCGCGATGAACAACTTTGGTGATAAAGTCAGTTTTATATGGAGCGTAGCAGACCTGCTTCGCGGGCCATATCGTCCAAACCAGTACAGAGACGTAATGCTGCCCCTTACGGTGCTACGGCGTTTGGACTGTGTGCTGGAACCAACTAAAGACAAGGTGCTGGCCAAACTAAACGCCCTAAAAGGCGGCTCTGTCAAAAACATCGAGCCAATCCTCAACCGTGCTGCGGGTCAGCAGTTTCACAATACCAGCCTGCTTGATTTTAATAAGCTTAAAGGTGATCCCAACAATATCGCAGCTAATCTTGTTAGTTATATCAAGAGCTTCTCATCAAAAGCCCGCGAGGTAATAGAGTACTTCGACTTTGATGCCCAAATCGAAAAATTGGATGATGCCAACAGACTTTACCTTGTTGTCTCTAAGTTTGCAGAAATTGACCTACATCCTGATGCTGTTTCCAATACAGAGATGGGGTACATTTTTGAAGAGCTCATTCGCAAGTTTAATGAAGCAGCCAACGAGGAGGCCGGTGACCACTTTACCCCGCGTGAGGTCATCCGTCTTATGGTCAACCTGCTTTTTTCTCAGGATAATGCAATCCTGACTACAAAGGGTATAGTAAGAACCCTATACGATCCGGCATGTGGCACAGGTGGTATGCTGTCGGTTTCAGATGAATACCTTCGTGAGTTAAATCCAGATGCCAGACTTGAAGTTTACGGCCAGGAATATAATCGGTTTGCATATGCGACCTGTGGCTCGGATATGATAATCAAAGGTCAAAGCCTCGAAAACATTAAATTCGGTGATACATTTGGCGATGGCAAAACCTCTGATGGCCTGCCACATCACAAGTTTAATTATATGCTGGCAAATCCGCCATTTGGTGTTGAGTGGAAACCGGAGGCCGATGAAATCAGAAAAGAATACGAGCAGCAGGGTTTTACCGGCAGATTCGGTGCCGGTTTGCCTCGGATTAACGATGGGTCGTTCCTGTTTCTCCAGCATATGATATCCAAAATGAAGCCTGTAAAAGATGGCGGTAGCCGTATTGGAATAGTATTTAATGGCTCACCTTTGTTTACAGGCGATGCGGGATCAGGTGAAAGTAATATCCGTCAATGGATTATAGAGCATGACTGGCTTGAGGCCATAATCGCTATGCCTGACCAGCTTTTCTACAATACCGGCATATTTACATATATCTGGATAGTTACCAACCGCAAGGAAAAGAAACGCAAGGGCAAAATCCTGCTTATCAACGCTGTTGAGTTTTATCAGAAGATGCGGAAAAGTCTTGGCAATAAGCGTAACGAAATAAGCCCTGAGCAGATTGCAGAGATTACCCGCATTTACGGTGAATTTAAAGAATCCAAATACAGCAAGATATTCGACAACGATGACTTTGGCTTTCGCAAGATAACCGTTGAACGGCCGCTCAAATTAAGCTTCCATGCGAGTGCTGAGCGTATCGAGTCTTTGCAAGAGGTCAAGGCCTTCATCAATCTGGCTAAGTCCAAAAGGAAAAAGGGCTCGAAAGTAGCCTTGGCTGAAATAGAAGCGGGTCAGAAGCTGCAACAGCAAATTCTTGAAGCACTGAAAACGCTCGATGCTGACAAGGTCTATAAGAACCGTGATGCTTTTGACAAAGACCTAACTGCTGCGATGAAAGCTGCGGACATCAAGCTGCCTGCACCAGTCAAAAAGGCGATTCTTAATGCACTCTCTGAGCGGGATGAAACAGCCGATGTTTGTACAGACAAAAAAGGCAATCCTGAGCCTGATACCGAACTTAGAGATTATGAACATGTACCGTTAAAGAAAGATATTGACGAATACTTCAAACGTGAAGTCCTGCCTCATGTTCCCGATGCATGGATAGATGAGAGTAAGACCAAGGTTGGCTATGAGATACCCCTAAACCGGCACTTCTATGAATACACTCCACCGAGACCACTTTCCGACATTGAGTCTGACATTAAATCACTCGAACAGGACATCGTAAGGATGCTGCGGGAGGTGACAGGATGAGTCCATCGCTTATTATTTCGATAATTGCCGCAGTTATTTCAGCTATTGCGATTGGAGTATCTGTATGGACACACAATCGTAATCACAAGCTTCAAATCCGGATAGTTGCTTTAGAAGAGGCAAGAGAAAAAGACAGATTGGCCGAGAAGCAAAAAGCTAATCTTACTGCTAAGATTACAAAAGAGGAACTACGTCGTTCGAGCACATCCCGGATCCATTGGCAATATCACTTGGTAGTTGAAAACAAAGGCTTAAGTGAAGCTCGCGATATAAGAATATGGTTGGATGGTAAACAGGTTTCTGATCATCCTGCTTTTGTGAAAGGTCAAGAAGAGATATTTATTGTAGGACCACAATCACAATTTCGATACCATATAGTAGCCCCCTTTCCCTCTGGGGTGGCAATTGCGTGGGCTGATGATTCAGGAGAAACAGGGTCATATCGTAGCAGTTTGACTTTATAAAAACAGAATAGAATGGAATGAATATCGCAACTGAAAAAAACAAACACAAGCCATATCCTCAGTACAAAGACTCCGGTGTTGAGTGGCTGGGTGATGTGCCTGAGGAGTGGGAGGTTGATCGGCTCCGATGGACGGTGCTTGGCTGCAAAAATGGAATTTGGGGCAATGAGCCAGATGGTGCGGATGACTTGATCTGTGTGCGTGTGGCAGATTTTGATCGGGCTAAATTTCGCGTAATGATTGACGAACCAACGGTTCGGGCAGTGACCCCTAGTGAACGACGAGGAAGACTTTTACAACGAGGTGACCTTCTTCTGGAGAAGTCGGGCGGGGGAAAATTTCAGCCCGTCGGTGCGGTAATGTTATTTGAGCATGATACGGATGCGGTGTGCTCGAATTTTGTGGCGAGGATGCCTGTGTCTGACGGGTTTGATTCTGTTTTTATGACATATCTGCATGCACACCTATACGCCCGTCGAGTCAACACGCGATCTATCAAGCAGACCACCGGAATACAAAACCTTGATTCAATGGCGTATTTGGACGAGAGGGTTGCCTGCCCACCTATAACCGAACAACACACCATCGCTGATTTTTTGGATCTCAGGACGCGCGAGATTGACGAGTTGATTACCAAAAAGGATCGGGTGATTGAATTACTCAGGGAAAAACGCACAGCCCTCATCAGCCATGCAGTTACCAAGGGCCTTAATCCAGATGCAAAAATGAAAGACTCTGGCCTCGACTGGCTGGGAAAAGTGCCAGAGCATTGGGAAGTTACATTGTTGAGGAGGTATTTTCGTGTCAAGAGCGGCGACATGACTTCTGCCTTAGACTTGCTTGATGAGGGCTATCAAGTATTTGGTGGCAACGGATTCAGGGGCTTCATAAATAAATGGAATACGGAACGTAATACCATAATAATCGGAAGATATGGCGCGCTTTGCGGTAACGTCCGAATCACGAGGAACAGGATTTGGGCGACCGAGCATGCATTTCGCGTTTTTCCATTGTTACGTTTCCACACGGATTATTTTGCTTATCTATTGCATGCATTAGATTTGAACAAATTCTCAGCTCGTGCCGCACAGCCAGGTTTAAATTCTGATTTGGTAAGAAATAATATCATAGGTATTCCTCCTGTTCATGAACAAAAAGCTATTAGCGCTTTCCTTGATCATGAAACATCGAAGATTGATGCTTTAACAGCTAAAGTTACAAAGGCGATAGAGAAGCTGAAAGAATACCGCACAGCGTTGATTTCCGCTGCAGTAACCGGCAAAATTGATGTGAGGGTGAGGATTTCAGCATGAGTGTAAAAATAAATCTTTTTGTTGGGGCAGATGACTTTGCAACGGGTGGGCAGGAATGTGCGGGATGGACATATTTCATTTTACCCGAGCGATTTTACTTTGATTTCGTAAAGCAAGGAAAGGCCATATTGGCAAAAACAAAACTTCCAGCGTTTCATGGTAAAGAGTACAAACGTCGTTTTAAAAGTGAATATGGCGAGTTTCTTAAACTGATTATGGAGTTTTCAAAAAAATCACCGCAGTCGGTAGCAATGAATATGCTTCTGAGTAGAAAATGTAAAACTGATCTTGAAGCCTTTTCAAAACGAGTCATCGCAAAAAGCTATATAAATGCAGGCATTTCTAACAACAAGGTTGTTAATGCAATACAGCAGTACGTTACACCGCTGTTTTCGTTGCTTAGAGCAACACAAGGCTTAGGGCCGGATATTGCAATGCGAGTTGAATTAGACAATGATATCAAATTTGAAGATTTAGATTCGCTTACATTTATCTCCAACAGAAAAACGATAACAGCAAAATGGCTTTTGGGGGTGACACTAAATGCATACCGACGGAAGTACTTTTCAAATTCACCTATGTTTAACAAGAGCATCGTAACAAGTATCGATGATAAAGATTCAGTAATGGTTCAAGCTGCAGATGTCATGGGCAATTTTTCTATGGCATACACCTTTGTCAAATTGGGCAAGGCAACCACAGGCAGAAAGGAAAAAGCTAACTTAATGAAACATGTTTTTGGTAAATACGTTGAAAAATTTGACTTCTCAAAGCATATGAAATTACAAGGCGATGATATTGTACTTAATGATGATGGATTCCTTGATTTTCGTTTTGGTTGGGTAATTGATGCGAAAGGAAAATAATATGCTTTACAGTATCGATGGTAAAGAAATTACTGATATACCACACAGGCGACAGGGACAATGGAATCAATGGCTGGAGAATATCCCGGATACTGATTATGATGTGATCTTTGATGCGATAAACGAGTATGTTAATGACCAAGACTGCTTCACGTCCAGCTTTATACCCCGCGATATTTGGGGTGACGAACCATGTCAGCCTCTGCTTAATGTTTGCAATCAGAGTGATGAACAAGCAGGATTCTTTTTCGGCTTAATCGTTTGGCAGGCAGTGATTGATCGTGACGATGAATGGGTATTTAAACTGGCCGATAAAGATGGTGATGACGTGCTTGGAACAACATACTGGCGAAGAAACGGATAATAAGGACACAATACTAATAAACTATAAGGTGCAAATTGATGGCAGAATTAAATGACTCACAAAGACAACGTGCTGTTGAAGTTATGAAGGAATATCTGGCTGCCCCTGAACAAACTGAAGTCAAACCTTCAACAGAAGTAAGTAAGAGAGGTTTTCCTTTGGATGAAAAACGCCTTAGCGTTATCACAGATGAATTAAAACCCTTGCTCTGCGGATATTTAACTGGTGATATTGGTCTTGAAGAATTTAAGACGAAAATTGACAGCATTAATAAGCAAAACCGATATTGGGGCTTTAAAGGGATTAAAGGACAGATGTTTTTTAATCTTGTTGTCAAGGTGGCTGAAAACCTTGATGAATGCGACCAGAAATTAAAGGCTGCAATAAGGGTGCCAGAAAACGAAAAGATCGCTTCGAGTAGAATCAGGGCTTTCGCCAGTTATATTAAGTGCATCAGCCAGAAGTGGGTGGAATCAGGCAACGACAAACGAGGATGCCCCAAAGTTAGCAGTATTCCGTTCTTTCTGTCTTACTTTTGGCAGATTCAGGATTACATAACTTGGCCTGTTTATTACACTAATAGCGTTCAGACGATGAATGACCTTAATCTTTGGACAGAAACCAGAGAATTTGGTTCAGATTACATAACCTTCAAGCAAATTCATGAAGAATTGATCACATTGTTTGCTGAAGCAAGTGGTCAATCTTTTGATCTATATAAGGTCGAACATGTTTTTTGGTATAAAGGTGGTAAGCAATTTATTAAAAGCCAAGCTGAAAAGAAAACCGGCACTGAAGCTTCAGATGTTGATGTAACCGAACCAGAGCCCTTTGAGCGGAGGGGTAGGTTACCCGAAAGTTATGTACCTCCAATCATTTCCATCTTGCCTCGTATGGCAAGAAGAGAAGAAGAACTTATTGAAGCTGCAAAACGTTCCGGGACAACACTTGACCGAGCCTTTGAAAAGTTTATTGATGCGGCTTTTACAATTATAGGTTATCAAACAAAACTCTTGGGGCAAGGTAAGGGGAGGGTCCCGGATGGAATTGCTATTGCTCACGAGGAAAACTATGCAATAATTTGGGACGCAAAGAGCACAGCGGACAAATATAATATGGGCACCGACGATAGAACCATTCGGGAATATATTTATAGCCAAAGCCGCGAGTTAAAACGTAAACAGCACTTACGCAATATCTACTACCTGATTATCTCCAGTAAATATGCGGATGACTTCGACGATTCGATAAGATCAATAAAAATGGAAACTGATGTTAGCGAAGTTGTCCTCGTGGAAGTAGAAGCAATAGTTGAAATGGTCGATGCTAAATTGCGAAGTCCATTAGATGTTACACTAGGTTCTGATGGTTTCCAGCAGCTTTTTGCAGTTAGCGGTCTTTTGACGGCAGAAAATGTTCGCGAACTCTTAATCTGATTTGGAGAAAGTAATGGCAATAGACCATACTGAAAGAGCCTTTGAGGCAGCGATAGAAAATTCTCTGCTGAATCAAGGCGAATACAGCAAAGCTGACCCTAAAAATTTTGATAGGTCTCGGTGTTTAGACCCTACGGTGCTTGTCCCGTTTATCCAGGAAACACAACCTAAAGTCTGGCAGGCTTTGGAAAACATTCACGGCCTTAACACAGAGATGATATTACTGGATGACCTTGCAAAGGCAATGGATTCGCAGGGCAGTTTGAATATTATCCGACACGGCTTTAAGTGCTTTGGTAAGCTTGTACATGTCGCATATTTTGCTCCAGCCCATAAGATGAATCCAGATATCCAACGATTATATGAAGCCAATCGACTTACAATTACTCGGCAGCTTAAATACAGTACGCTAAATGAAAACAGTCTTGATGTGGTGCTCAGCCTTAATGGGCTGCCGATAGTAACAGCAGAATTGAAAAACCCCATTACCGGCCAAACTGTCGAAAATGCCAAACATCAGTATAAAAATGACCGTGACCCAAGAGAAAAAATATTTGATTTTAAGAAGCGTAGTCTTGTGCATTTCGCTGTTGATCCCGACCTGGTCTTTATGACAACAAGATTGAGCGGAAGGGCAACACGTTTTCTGCCATTTAATCTCGGTGATGGCACAGCAGCGGGCAACCCTCAGCCAAAAGACCGGTCCAAATATAAGACTTCATATCTTTGGGACTATGTTTTTGCGAGAGATAGCTTTCTCGATATTCTTGGGCGTTTTCTGCATCTGCAAGTTGAGGAGAAAAACATCGGCGGAAGAAAGATTCGCAAAGAAACAATGATTTTCCCGCGTTATCAGCAACTGGACGTGGTACGTAAGCTGGAGGCTGACGCCAGAGAGGCCGGGACTGGCAAAAACTATCTCATCGAGCATTCGGCTGGCAGCGGTAAGAGCAATTCAATTGCCTGGCTGGCGCATCGTCTATCGAGTTTGCATGATGAACAGGATAAAAGAATTTTTGATTCGGTTGTAGTAATTACTGACCGCCTTGTGCTTGACCAGCAATTACAGAACACCATCTATCAATTTGAACACAAACAAGGTGTGGTTGAAAAGATCGACGCTCAAATCAAGTCTACGCAGTTGGCTGATGCATTGACTCATGGCACACCAATTATTGTAGTCACGCTCCAAACGTTTTCGTTCGTAACTGAAAAGATGAGCGAATTACCTAACAGTAAGTATGCAGTTATCGTGGATGAAGCGCATAGCAGTCAATCAGGTGAAAGTGCTACCGAACTTAAAGGCGTCTTAGCTGCCGAGCAAATCCGCCAGCAGGCACAAGCTGAAGCCCAAGAGCAGGGCCTGCCCGATTATGAAGAAGAAATCCTGCGTACTATGGCAAAGCGTGGCAGGCAGCCAAATATCAGCTTTTTCGCATTTACGGCTACTCCAAAATTCAAGACGCTCAAGGTATTTGGTCAACCTGGTGCCGATGGTAAGCCAGAGCCATTCCACCTCTATAGTATGCGTCAGGCTATTGAGGAAGGATTCATTCTTGACGTGTTGAAAAACTATACCACATACAAAACGTATTACAGGCTTATCAAGTCAATTGAGGACGATCCGCAGGTCGATAAGAAAAAAGCAGCACGAGCACTGGCCAGGTTTATGAGTCTGCACCCGCATAATATTGCCCAAAAGACCGAAGTTATGGTTGAGCACTTCCGTCATTTCACACGTCACAAAATAGGTGGCAAGGCCAAGGCAATGGTTGTGACCAGTTCACGCCTGCACGCGGTACGTTATAAAGAGGCCTTCGATAAATACATTGCGGAAAACAACTACACGGAGATTCATACCCTGGTGGCATTTTCTGGTACGGTAGAAGACCCAGACGTCAAGGACAAAAGCTATACTGAAGTCGGTATGAACCAAGGAATCCGGGAAAAAGAACTACCAGAGAAATTTGCAACTGTAGAATATCAAGTTTTAATCGTGGCTGAGAAATACCAAACAGGGTTCGACCAGCCATTACTGCACACTATGTATGTAGACAAGCGGCTGTCTGGTATTCAGGCGGTACAGACACTTTCACGTTTGAACCGAAAGCCCCCGGGAAAAGAAGATACATTTGTGCTGGACTTTTACAACGATACAAAGGAGATCCTTGAGTCATTCCAGCCATACTACGAGCAAACCTGTATTGGCGAAGACTCCGATCCACGTCAACTTTATGACCTGCAGGCCAAAATGGATGAACAACACATTTATTACCACGAGGACATTGAAGGTTTCTGTAGGGTGTTTTTTAAAAACAAACTTACTCAATCACCAAGTGATCATGCAATGATGAACTCTTTTCTTGACCCTGCGGCGGCAAGATTTTCAGATTTGGACGAGGATTCACAGGAAGATTTTAGAAGCCTGCTATATACATACCGAAATCTCTACTCGTTCTTGTCGCAGGTTATTCCCTACCAAGACAGTGACCTGGAAAAGCTGTATACATATATTAGATTCCTGATTCCCAAATTACCCAGGAGAGCTTCAGGGCCGAAATACGACTTTGATAACGAGGTGGCGTTAAAGTACTATCGCCTTCAGAAAATCAGCGAAGGAACTATTCGTTTGGAAGCTGGCGTTGATAGTGAGGTTAGCGGGCCAATAGCAGTAGGTACAAGTAAGGGTGAAAGTCCACAAGTAGAACTATCCCAGCTGATCGATATTATAAATGAGCGATTTGGAACGGACTTCAAACCCGCAGACCAGTTGTTTTTTGACCAGGCAAGAGAAGAAGCGGTTGCGGATGAAAACTTGAAGCAGGTAGCTCATGCTAATCCATATGAAGGATTCCATTTGGTTTTTCGTAAGGTACTTGAGGATCTCTTCATTGACCGAATGGAGCAGAACGAAGGTATCTTTGCAAAGTTTATGAATGATCCTGAATTTAAGACTGTTGTTGAGGATGGCCTTGGTCGACAGGTTTATGATCGGATTCGGTCAGCATAAGTAAAAAGCAATCCGACGAAACAATCGCCACCACGGCGGCTGGCCAATAAAATAAATATGGAGAAAATTATGTTTGTAAATCATGTAAATGGGAAATGTCAGACTAGGAGGGAATTTATGAAGTGTACTACTGACAGTGCTTTTTCTTTGGTACTTCCCTCGTTAAGGACAAAAGCTATACTGAAGTCGGTATGAACCAAGGAATCCGGGAAAAAGAACTACCAGAGAAATTTGCAACTGTAGAATATCAAGTTTTAATCGTG
>SDBT01002738.1_pt1 | contig 30913 bp, 66 predicted proteins | sample 2277101 | NCBI WGS metagenome assembly SDBT01 (sample SAMN10404973, study PRJNA504765) | marine sediment metagenome | isolation source: marine sediment core GS10_PC15, 103 cmbsf | place: Arctic Ocean: Southern Knipovich Ridge | collected 2010 | reverse complement strand
GAACCTATTCTCAATAGATATGAGATCTTAGATTTGAGAAGAGACTGATGTGGATGTAGAAGTTATACGATATTCCGATGATTTTCCCACTGGGTATAGAACTCATATTGATAGTGATCAGATAGAGAAGTTTTATGCTACTCCTGGAAAGTTAAGATATATTATAAAAAGTAGATATATTGAAGAAGTATGGTCTCAAAATTATAAAAATTTAATAATTAGTGGCAAATTATTTAGTGTATGGGATACTGATGCTAAAAGAATGACAGCATTTGTAAAACCTGATTGTCACCCTGTTATGATAGAAGTAAGATATGCTAGTCCTACTAACATCTATGATGGTAGTATTTATATTCAGCATTATTGGTCAGATATGACATTAGAAGAATTTACAAAAACTTATGGTTCTTTAAAATATAAAGAAAAAGTAGAAGAAGAAGGACTTATGTTAGAAAGATATGAGATTTTAGATTTAAGGAAAGAACAATGAAGAACACAGTATTGGACAATATTAAAAACTTTGCAATTCAAATGTTACAAAATGAATATGGATATTGTAGTCTTGCCGATGGAGATGATATGGCAATGATTAATGGTTCAGATGGAGAAGGCAATGACATTGAAATTCACATAACAGCAAAAAAAGAAGAAAAGCAATCTGAATTTGAAATAGCTTCTGAAACAGAAAGTCCAAAAACAAAAGAATGGTATGAAGCACAAGTTAAAGAACTAATGGATATCAGAAAAATTTATTATCAGTTATATAATGGAGGAGAAGATGATGCTTATTTTCCCGACTTAGTTGAAAAAAAATTAGAAGAACCAAAGTCTAAGTATTCTGAATTTGAGAAATATGATCCTGATGGTTATAAAGATGACGATGGTGGTGAGAACTTACCAAATGGACAATAATGAAATATAAAATTGGGGACAGAGTAAAATTGATAAGACTCGGTTGGCTTGATAGCAACATGCGCAGAATCTATGACAACTTACCGAACGGAGTTGCAACAATTGAACTTGTCGATATTGATAAGAAATATTATTATATGAAAGAAATACCTTGGGCATGGGAAGATAAAGATATAGTAGGATTAGAAGAAATTGATGAACCAATTAAAAACAGATATGAGATATTAGATTTTAGGAGAGACTGATATGGAACTAATACTATGTACATTAGTGATATTTACAGCATCATATTTTGTAACAGCATTTTTATGGGGAATTTATGCTATAGAGCAACAGAGGAAATGTCATCCTACAACATCTCTTCTTAAATATTTTTTAGTATTTATTGTTAATACGATATTTATGCCTATTTGTATAATGATGGCAATTTTAAGGAAAGATTAGTGGAATTATGTTTTATAATTTTGTATAGTATAGTAGCCCTTTTATGGGGCGTCCTTGCTGTATTACTGAAAGAAGAGCATTATTTTAACAGGATATCCAGTTTTGGATATTTCTTAATATTTGTTCTCAACGTATTGTTTATGCCTATATGTATGTTTATAGTTATTATTACTTTTGATAAAAGTCCATAGGAATGAAGATTACTTGTTTAAAAGAATTGAAAAAAAGAGAAGAACTACAACAGAATGATATTGTAGAATTTGTTGTATTTTGTCCTGTTGGGAAGAAAGTACTTACTTATGAAGTTTCTTCATACTTTTTAGGAAACTACAACCAGGCAGAAGAAGCAACGGGGTTCGTGCTTAATAATGCAATTTTTGATATTTTAGGAATGCCAGTAACTGAGAAAAACAAATTCGCAGAAAAAGCATATGGATATAAACCTCTTAATAGTGATTCAGATAGTACAGGTTGCGGCAATTGGCCGGAATCAGCAGTTAATGATTATCCTGCATTAACTAGGTTGGCAGAAGCATTATACAGGATAGCAGAAGGTCGTCCTGAAGAACCTGAAGTAGAGGATGATATGTTAGAAAGATATGAAATTTTAGATTTGAGAAAAAATGAGTAATTCTTGGAAATATAGAATGAGTAAGAAGGAGTTAAAAATTTTATTTACTTTGTCCGAAAAATTATACTGGCAGGAGCAAAGGAAATCTGGTATGATATCCCCTATTCCCTATGCGTGGGCAGCAGATGGGGAAGAAAGATTTATAGCTGTATCTATGTTTGGTATAAATAGCGATTTAGTAAAAAAGAAGTTGCAGGAGATAATATAGTGAAATTATTGATATTTGCAATGATATTTAACTTTTTTTCAACATGGTATTTTGGTTGGAATATGCATCCTGAAAGTCAGTGGGAACATGCTAGTGATCATTTTGTTATAATGATGGCTAGTATTGGTTTTGCTCAAATTATAATGAGACGAGAAATTAATAAAAGGAAGAAATAGTGACTAAAGCAATTTATGCATTTAGTGGTGATCCTATCACCTATGGACATATCGACATAATCAAGCGGGCGGCGGAAGCTTTCCCTGGGTTGGTAGTTGCTATAGGTGTCAATCCTGACAAGAAGTATACTTTTACTTTAGAGGAGAGAAAAACTATGGCATCACTTTCTCTTCGTCATCTCCCCAATATTTTTGTTACATCTTTTGAAGGGTTATTAGTAGATTTTGCCTATGAACAGGATATCTCTGTGGTCATCAAAGGTGTAAGAAATGCTGACGATTTCAATTATGAGAACACTCTACATCAAGTAGGAGAGAGTCAGAAATTAGGAATAGACACTCATATCTTATTTGCTGATCCTTCATTAGCTCATATTAGTTCGAGTGCTGTTAAGCAGATTTATAAAAATAATTATGGGGACATTCATGAGTATGTCCCTTTATATATAAAACAGATGATTGAGAGGAAGTTATCTAATCAATTATTCATTGGTGTAACTGGTGAGATTGCAAGTGGGAAGAGCACCTTTTGTTATATAGCCACTTCTTTGAAAGGATTAAAAATTCATAACATTGACATGGATGTAATTGCTCATGACATATTATCATCTAGAACTGAACCAGTTTACCAAAAGGTTCGCAAACAAATAATAAAAGAATTTGGAGATGAGATTGTAGGGGGAAACGGAGAGATAAGTAGGAAAGCATTAGGTAATATTGTTTTCCGCGATAAAGAAAAAATGGAAGTACTTAATGATTTATTGAGGACTCCTATTCTAGTTCGATTTAAGAGAGAGATTGCTAACAAGGAGGGTATTATCTTAGTTAATTCTGCTTTACTTGCTGAGGCAAACATGCTATATTTGTGTAACAACAATGTGATATTAACTCAAGTTGACGATGATGTTAAACACAAGAGATTGCAGGAACGTGGTTTAAGTGATAGGCAAGCAGAAGATAGATTAAGTTGTCAGTATGACTTTAAGATGAAAAAGGATAAGATCTCAGAAGAAATTCTAAGAACCAACCATGGTTTCATGCTTACTTACGATAGTTCTGATAGTCAGATGGATACTTCTAGAGTAGCTGCTGATCTTAATACTATAATACATTACTATGGAGACAGTTATGAAACTTTGTCCTAAATGTGGTAGTAATAAAGTAATCATGTTTGATTCTAATAATGATTTGTGTGAGAAGTGTAGGGCATGGTTTCCTGCTATCTCTGACATCAAGTGTCACAAAAAATGTAAAACTTATGGAGAGAGAGAGTTAAGACACCATAAGGATTGTTTTTATTACCCCAAAAGTTTTTCTAAGATGTATGACGATGAGAAAGAGAAGAATAAAAACTTTAGAAAAGGCATAAAGAGAATCATCATTGAGATACAAGAAAAAATATTGCAACATCCTAAAGATCCCAATGTTGGGAAAAAAGGTTGTATTACAAGACTTGTTCAGCTATTAGATGGGAAATTTAAAGATAAATGAAAAAATCAAAAGTCAAGCAATTAGAAAAACAGTTTGGGAAGAAGTGGGATTACCGTGGGATGGGACACTGGGAATGTTCTGATAAAAAAAGAACAGTACGAGCAACTGCATCTTGTCTTTGTGATTATAATTGTGGTAGTTCTCCTCGATATTACTTATATGGAGATGGGAAACCAGAAGAAGTATTTTTTACAGATATGATTTATAAACTTTGTAGTGGAATGCCTTATTAGGAGGAAAGGAAATAATGGAAGTTAGTAAAGAACTTATCACTAAATTAGCTGATGATGTATGGGCGATGGCAAAAGTATTAGAGAACAGACCAGGAAGATATAATGAGGAATATGAAGATTATTTTCATAATTTAACACAAGACTTAAAAACGACATCTGGTTGTCTTCATGATATAAGAGCTGGACGTAGAACAGAATGGTATAATAACATCACGGTATGATTAACTTTTTACATTATGGGGAAGAAGAAGATGTATGAAATAACTATTATAGTTGATACAAATGATGCTGACTATGACACATCCATAAATTGTATAAGTGAGGAGAACTTAGAGAAGATTCGTCCTCTTATCATCGCGATAAAAAACTTTAAACCCTATAAGGGTAAAAGTAGAAATAAAACATATACTCATAATCATAATTTTCCATATGGAGAAATGTGTCGTGAGAATTTAGGTGAGAAAACTCATGAAGAGATATATTCTGAATTTAGTGAAGAGATGCAGATATTTGAAGATCTCATACCTTATGGCGGTGAGTGGGGTTTTCATACGATAACTAGTATAGAATATGGTCCATATGTTAAGAAAATAAAGCTTTTATAAGGAAAAAGATGAAAATTGAAACTGTTCAAAGATTAAATGACTTTTTAAAAATGAACTGGACCGATACGGATATAGAGCAAATAACTGAGGAGTATGCTATTCATAGATTATCAACTTATATTTTTGATAATTATGGTCATGGAGAGAATATCTTATTAACTTGTTTAACGAATATTCAAAAGAATTTTCCAGAATATTTTGCACCTGCGGTAGATGGTTTTTTACAAGGGAAACATGACACGTAAGAAGAAACGTAAATATCAGTATGAAATATTAATAGATGGCAAGTGGCATTATTTTACATGTTGGGATGCTGTTTACGATTTTAGTGAGAGGTATCCTGAAAAGATTGGAAGAGCAGAAATAATTTTAGACATGGAAGAAATGGAGAAAGAGATATGATTGTTGAAGAAGCTATTAAAAAACTGGATAGAAGAATATTCTTAAAAACAGCAGGAGTAACACTATTTTTAAGTTCACCTGTATTAGCAATGGAACAAAAAAATCAGTGGATAAATATAGATACACAAAAACCTCCACTAAATAAAGAAATAGTTATATTAAAGTATGTAAAAGACATAGACCCAGAATGCCCACGAAATGTAGCAACTTTTTTTGTTGGGAAAATCGTAGAGCGTAAAAATGAGACAATGGTATATATAATGCCAAAAGCCTCATATACTATAGTAGAAAATAGAGATAAAGAAGATTATTATAGGATTCAAAAAAATGTTAATTATGATAAAAAAATAGAACAATTTATCGTAGAAAATTATGCAAAAGGAAGATGCAGACAAGATGATTATTATTGGTGGACAAAGAAAAAAAATCAACTCACAGAATGGCTCGATCCAAAAAAAATAAGAATAGGATTTCATATGCTAAATTCAGACAAGATGAGAACATACTGGGCTCCTGTAAATAGACTTCCAAAACAATTACCATAAAGAAAAGGGTTGTTATAATGGGTCATACAAATAGTTGCACTTATTGTAGTCACGAATTCAAATATAAATATCCATATAGATATTGGTCACAGATAGCTCTTCTTCTTTATGAAAAAAGTGTTCAACGAATGGGTCCCACTGAAAGTATTACATTTATGTATGGCAACAGACGTTTTGTGATAGCTGATTGTATGGGTGGCTATGGAGAATGCAATGGTTATTATTCTATAAGTTTAGTAGAACCAATGACTGTTGAAGAAGCAAAAAGCAAAGGTACTAGTTCTACTTACTATTGGCCTAAAGAATTATATCCTCGTAACAGGGACTTAAAAATATTACAAAAAATAAGTAAAACAGATAGCAATCGTGATTTAGATATTGATGTTTATGATGTTTTCGGTGATGAGTTGCACCATCATTGTGGTATAATAAAGATAGATGGAGATGAACGTGTAAAGATATGGCTTGAAGAAGCATGGAATCATGGAAAATAGGAGAGAATATGAAAATTGATGCTTTTTGTGCTTGGGGGGATGGTCCTGATGTGGGCATAAATATTACATTTACTGAAGAAGAGATAGAAAACATGTATTCTTGTACTTCTACTCCTTTTAAACCTCTTCTTCCCATAGACTTAACAGTTAAAAGTGCAAAAAAATTAGGTATTGAATTAATTCAAGCTGCAATGGAAGCAGAAGAATTAAATCAAATTTGCGAGGAGCATGATAATGAAACTTAATTTAGAAGAATGTTGCATAATAGTTAGTTCAGAAGAAAAAAAGAATAAACATAACAATTGGGTAGTTAAGATTCATTGTGGAAGCCCTAAAGGGAAAAGTATAGAAAGTTTTAAGCATGGTTGTGATATGGTATATCAATTAGGATTTTCAAGTAGGACCGATGCAGAGAATGTTGCTTTGCGTAAATTTATACAAGACAGGTTTCATGACTAGGAGGAATAATGAAAAAATCACGAATTTACATTGATTGGAAATGTCCTCATTGCGAACATCGCAACAAAGCAATGATGAAAATGCATTTTGAAATGCCACGTTATTATTTTGCAACTTGGGAATGTGATCATTGTGGCAAAGATAGCAAATTAGAATGGACTTTAACTGTTAATGGTTGGCCTGAAAAAAGAAAAATACCAAAATTAAGAAAAAGAAAAAAAGAGAGACACGAGAAGAAAGAACAAGAAGATACGGGAACTCAAAAAGACCAAGCTTACAGAAACGATCATGGAACCCACTAGAAAAGAACTTTTTGACAGAGGTAGAATGTTTAAAGAAGCGATAGCTGAATGTCAAATCATAGCAAAGAAAGCTGGATACCCAAAATGTACTAGGTGTTGGAATTATACATCTAATGTTATGTATAGTAGTTATTGGTTAGATACTTTATGCGGCAGATGTGCTAAAGTGTTATGCGGCTTAGAAGAAAAAGGAGAATGGTTCCCTGGAAAGCAAAACATGGTAAACTTTAAAAACAAACATATGATGTATCCTGTCATTCATGTTGAATCAAAAGAACAGGCAATTAAAAACACTCAAATAGCTAAAGATGCTGAATGTGATGGTGTCTTTTTGATTAACCATAAGATATCTCCTGAAGAGTTACTCAAAATCCATGCCAAAGTAGCCCAAGAATTTCCTAAGTGGTGGATAGGTATTAACTGTCTTGGATTCACTAATGAGCAAATGTTCAAAATTGCTACTCCTGAAATGAGCGGCATATGGACAGATAATGCAGGTATCAATGAATTTGCAAAAGATCAATTCTATGCTCAACATATACAATTAATCAAAGAGAAAAATGGATGGGATGGTATATATTTTGGTGGAGTTGCTTTCAAATATCAAAGAGAAGTAGAAGATTTGGAAGCAGCCTGTAAAATTGCTTATAAATATATTGATGTAGTTACAACAAGTGGTCCAGGCACAGCACAAGCTGCTGAAGTAAATAAAATAGAAAGAATGCATAATGCTTTAGGTAAATGGCCTTTAGCAATAGCGAGTGGTATCACAACTAACAACATAGAGAGTTATCTAGATAAAGCAACTTGTTTCCTTGTAGCATCAGGGATTAACAAAACATGGGCAGATCTCGATGAATCTCTCGTAAAACAACTGGTAGAAAAAATAAGGAATTATATAGAATGATAAAAGAACATCATTTTGAAGAAAAATTTGAACCTATTTTAAATAGATACGAGATTTTAGATTTAAAGAGAGAATAAAGATGGAGCTAAATGACAGAGAAAAAATACTTATCACATATGGTCTATTCGTTTTAGAGAACCAATGTTTTAATGATGGAGAAGATCTACATCATGAAATAAAGGACGAATTAATAGAAAAAGGTGGAGTCCCTGATGCTGATGAAACTAGAGAGTTAATGGGAAAAATAGAAGAAGAAAGTGTAATTAAGTATACTCCTGAAGAGATATCCAAATTTTTTCAAAGAGTAAGCACTGATTTAGGCAACGGGAATTATACCAATATTAATGATTATGCTTCAGCAGTTTTCATTGGTAAACAATTACAAGCAGAAGTGAAAAAATTAAAAAGAATAGGAAAATTAAAAGGAAAGGAATAATGGAAAACGGAGATTTAATTAAAAACAAATTAACAGGTACTATCGGGATAATTATAGACGACAAAGCCATTAAAAATGGGCAAAGACGCAGAATGAAAATATATTATAACGCTGAAGAAATTTCTGCCTGTCATCTTGTAGGGAAAAAACTCTTTAGTTATGCCGGTAAAATATGTTTTTATGAATATAGTTATCCAGAAGAGGTAGAATTATATAAAGATGGACAAGAGAACTAAGAAAAAAATAACCAAATGGTTTGAAGAGTGCATTTCTCACGCAGAAAAAAATATAAAAGAATTCCATGAAGCTATAGATTTACTAGAAGAAAGCAAATGTCATTATAGGATACATCTAAAATCTCTGTGGGCGAACTATGGCGAAAAAAGTGTGACATATAATGCTCAACCAGGTGATAGTCTTAAAAAAGCAGTTAAAAATGCTAATGAAAAATTTATGCGAGTAAACAAAAGAAGTGATGTTCAAGCATCAAGATTTGCATCTCTTATAATGGATAATGGACAAACTGCTTATGTAGATTACCCTAAGAAGAAGAAATAATGTTATATTTTTATCGTGTAAAACCTATTATTGATATGAAAGTAAGAGGATTATGTATCAAACCATATTATAATCATCCTAAAGGTTGTCCCAACTTCTCTAAGAAGCCAGGGTGCCCTCCAGAATGCCCCAGGATCGACGAACTCATTGACTTCGATAATCCCATGCCGATCTATGCAATCATCAATGAATTTGATTTTAAGAAGCATTGTAATCGAATGAGAGCAAAGCATCCTGAATGGAGTAAAAGACAAGTTGAATGTTGTTTATACTGGCAAGGAACAGCAAGAAAATCTTTGCGGAGAAAAATAGCACAGTTTATATTTAAACATCCTCATTATGATATAGTTACTTGTCCTGAAGGAGCAGGAGTAAATCTAACAGAAACTATGGCTAATGAAGGAATAGATTTAGAATGGCCTCCAGTTAATTACACTTATCAAATTGCATTAGCTGGGATACCCAAAGGAGAATTTCAATATAAAGGCGATCTTGGACCATATTCAATTAACATGAACAAAGAATGGAAAGGAAAAAATCTTGGAAGATAAATTTCCCATTTTACATGATCCTCCCCTAACAGTCGGAGATGACCGCCCAACACATGTACCATGGTGTATTTTTATAGGGCATGAAAGACAAGTAGATAAAAATCATAGTCAAACATTGGAACGATTAGCAGAAAGAGGTGGTCTTCATCCAACTGAAATGGCATGTATTCTTGAAGATAAAAAATTCGATAAAAAATTAACTTTATCAGAAGCATTAAAAATAATTGCAACTCATCAATTTAAAGAATTGTGCAAAAGAGAAGAAAAGGAATGAACCATGGAAATGAAATTAGAAGTACCCAAACAGATCCCCAGTGTAGAAAGTCCAGTAACATTACATGATTGGATAACTGAACATCCTGTTCAAGATGAAATGTTATGGCGAAAAGCTGCTTTTAATCAGTTTAATTTTGTGAGAGATGATCTCAATCCATTACTACAAAACAAATTAAAAAGCGCGGATAGAAAAAACATCCAGGTTATATCTGAGCATCGTTCTAAATCTATTATATTACCTGTCTATGTTCTTGAAAGAGGTGATCTGAAAATAATCCTCAGATACAATTTCTATAACTGGAAGATGTCTGTCATATGTAGCAGAAGAATCGATGCTAATTTTGATGGATTGTTTCATACAACTCCTCCTATCGAGCCTGACTACACAGGCAATGAGCTGGCAAGTGTTTATTTTGAAGGATTCCCTGAAGATCTATGCTTTGACTATTACGAATCAACAGATAAAAAAGTATGGTCTGCTGAAATTTCAGGAGACTATCTTATGTACATAACTTTGTACCTTATTTTAAAAGCTCTTGAGTATATAGAACCTATAAAATGGCATACAAAAGAATCTCATCGTAAAGAATTAGATGCCGATTATGCCGAATGGGACGCTGAAAGAGCAAAGGAAAAGGAAAAGAAAAATGAATGTAAATAGATTTAAAAATGCATTAAAACAAATAGGTGGAATGGATTTCAACACTGGCAGAGCAGACTTATTAGGTTTAAGAGTGAAAGAAATCATTAGAAGGGCATTTCATCCTGATGAACCTTGTCCTCAATGCAAAGGCGCAGGAGAAGTCCCTCAGATCCGAGAATTTGACCACGGAGATTGTAAAAAATGGGAGAGTAGAGGTCCATATAATGGTTGGTGTAAAGAATTCAAAGAAAATAGAGATGAGATGGCTAAGGATGTTTGCTATAAATTTGATCCTCGTTTACCTATGCAAAAATGTCCATCATGTGGAGGTAAAAAAGAAAAGGTGGTAATAGCAAATGAAAAATCCTAATTGCCATAAATGTATTCATAGTAAAAAAATCCCCGGAGACGCTCATCTAGAATGTGCTCATCCAAAAATAGTAGATAACCCTTTAAAATCTATGATTGCTTTGTGTGGAGTTGGTTCAAGTATGGGTCAAGAACTCACTACTGAACTTAATATTAAAGCTAATTCTCATGGAATTAAAAATGGTTGGTTTCTGTGGCCTATAAATTTTGATTGTGTTTGGCTAGAAAATTGTGATGGATATGAGGAAGAAAAATGATTTTAAAAGATAAAATAACCAAAACGTATCAAAAAGCTAATGAAGAAAATAAGAAAAGAAAAACAGCAAAGAAAAGAGAAGATATAGAAGAAGCTAAAAAAAAAGCAAAAGAATGGGCTGATAAGGTTATTGAACAATTACCTATAATGATGGAAGAAGCAGCTAAAAATGAAATGGGTAGAGTTATAATAAAGTATAATCAAAATAACTATGAAGGGCACTACGGAGAAGAAATAATACAGAAGTGGGCAACGAAAGAAGGATTTAAATCACATATAAATGGGATGGGGAATGGAGTAATTGTAGAATGGGAGGCAAAAGCGCCTGGAGTTGTTATAAAACGAAAAGATTATGAATTATAAAGGACAATAAAAATGCATGAAGAAACAGCCGGAAATGCAATCTCAAGGGCATCAATGAATAGAAGAGAGGAAAAAATGGCTAAGAAAAGACAAAAAGGTAAATTGGCTGAAGAGATGTCTAAGATAACAAATAAAGCAATAGAAGCTCAACAGGATGAAAAGATGAAAACTCGTAGGAAAGAAGAAATAAAAAATAGAGAAGAGGGCAGGGAAAGAAGTGTAATAATCATTAAAGAATTACCCGCTCGCATAAAAGAAGCTGCTAAAAAAGGCAAGACAAGTGTTTATGAATCATATGAGAATGATTGCGAATATAGTAGCAGATATGGAGGATATATGTTTGGATATATTGAATCATGGGCTGAAGAACAAGGATTTGAAACAAAACTTAAACATAATATAGAACCGATGAATGAAGGTGGAAACAGCTGGAATAGTTTAACTATAAGTTGGGAATAAAAATGGACGAAAGTACTAAGCTTGCAATAGATATAGAAATAGGACATATAGAAGAACTCTTTGGACAAGAAGGATTAATTTTTGCTATGGAGTTATTAAAGAAAAAAATTAAGGAAGAAAAATGAAACGTATATTTTGGTCTATTCTATTCTTGTTAATATTCCCACCTATTTATATGTTGTGTATGGGACTTTGTGATTGGTTATTTGAATGGCCGCATTGGGCTCTTGCTTGCCGTGGTGAAAAAACTGATTGGAAATGGGCATTAGGTGGTTGGATCATAATTCTTATTATTAATCGGTTATTCAATCCAGTAGCTAAAGAACACTGGGAATTCTGTAAAAATGATACATATTATTTGATGGGATATTAATATGATATTTGAATTTTATTGGACTTGGCATGAAGATTATTCTCCTATACTTCTTGAGGGTCCAGAAAAAACTAAAAAAGAGTTTGAAGATGATTGCAAAAAAGCAATGGCAGAATGTTTCGACGAGTATATGGGTCAAACAGAAAATTATAGGTGGGCTTCTCTTCCTCAATGGATAGAAAAAGCTGCTGTCAAATTAGAAGATTATGGTTATAAAATTTTCAAACCAGTTGCATTTGGGTATTTTGGTTTGTATTTGCCTAAAGAAGAAGATAGTTGTTTTGATGAAGATGAAGATGCTCTTCCAGAATTTACTGAACAAATTGCAAAAATGAAAAAACATAATACTAAAGTAGAGAAAAATTTATGGTAGGAATAATATGCATATTATAGGGTGGTCAACAGGAGCATTATTACCCATAGGGGACAAAGCTAATTTCCCATTAGCTGTAGAAACACTTATCACTACTCCATTCACATGTATTGAGTTTGGAGTATTAAGAGAATGGGAACTCCCGATATTTTTAAAACATTTACCTAGTTTAGATATTAGTGAATTTGAAAGAGTATCATTTCATACCTGTAAACTAAAAAAACTTACTGAGAAAGAATTGTTTAGACAGATAGAACCAATTATAGAATTAGGATGGCCTATAATTAGTCATCCTGAAATGATAACAGATTATACTTTATGGGAAAAATTAGGGAGTCAACTCCACATTGAAAACATGGACAATCGAGAAGGAACATTTGGAAAAAATATAGAAGAAATGGAGCAAATATTTGATAAATTACCATATGCTTCTATGTGTTTTGATATAGGTCATGCCAGACAAGTAGATCCTACAATGAAATTAGCAAGAGATTTATGTGTTAAATTTGCGGAAAAGATAAAAGAAATTCATTTAAGTAAAATTAATCCATTCACATATGGTCATAAACCTATAGATGATAACACTTTAGAAGCATTTTCAGAAATTACAGATGTTCTTCCATCTTGTCCAATTATCTTAGAATATAAACCCTTGACAAATATAGAAAAAGAAGTAGAATATATAAGTGAGAAATTTCCTATGTATGGAATGCCATTAAAGTTAAAAGAAGGAACAAGCAATGCTTAAAAGCAAAAAAGAAGCAAAAGAACAGTTAGGAATCTTAGATGTAAGGTTGGGAAAAGGAGTTGGGGCAAGCAAAGAAAGATCCAGATTACAAAAGGTAATAGACAACGACCAAAATCAAGAAAAGAAGAAAGAGAAAAAAGATGAAACCAATTAAAGGTGTAAATTTAGCAGAGATGGTTAAGAATTGTGCAGAAGAATTAATAGATATCAGAAGAAAAGAAGCTGCAAATATTATCAAACAACTCTTACAAAGAATGGAGCAACTGTCTATCGATGCTGATAATCTTGAAAAGGAATTAAGAAAGAAAAAAGAAAAATTATTAAAAGCAAAAACAAAAATAGAAAAAATTAAGGAAGGACAGTGGGACCTTTTAGTCCCACAAACATTCTTATCAACTGATAAGAAAAAGAAGAAGAAAGAACCATATAATCGTGATGATCATCAAGAAGATGGATTAGATGAAGATAAAGACTTTAGTGATAGTTGGTAAATGAAGTGGTATAAAGGATGGATAAGAAAAAAGCGTTTTTTGAAGAGAAAGATATCCTGTATGTTCACGTATGTGAAGGGGATGCTATCGTATTTGGGTGGGGTATAGAAAAGTTTGGTTTTGGGACAACTACTTTCTATTACAAAGATGGAAAGTTAATGTGTAATAATGAAACGCTTGATAAAGAAGATATAAAAAAAATTCTCTGTGCTTTTGTAGATGAAGCAGAATTCACAGAATAATGCTCGCTGAAAAAAGAAAACGTAAAGAAAAATACCTGGAAACAAGAGCGCAAGTTCGTACTTTCTCTTATAAATTCAATACTTGGCAATTCGATAGTTTAATCGATATGCTAGAGTATTCATATAAAATATCTCATTTCTTTTATACTTACTATAAATGCTTCCAAATTAGAGCATCAAAAAGACTCTTAGAGTTACAAAGCGGAACTAATAAAGGAGCTTATATATTATGGAGAATAATCACTACCATTTCTATATCTCATGCTCTTGAAATATATGAAAAATTAAATGTTAATCTTAAGCTAGAGCATATAAGAGGGGAGAGTTTCTATGGTGGAATTCCTCAAATCACACAAAAAGAAATAGATATTGCTATTAAGATCAGAGCATTATATCAAGATATCCAACCTATTATGAAATATGGTGTTAAATTCGCGATAGAAGAAAAATACGGAGAGTTTGATGGAGATTACAGTGTAAAAGGTTATGATAATATAGGTGAAATAGAAAATATAGAAATTCCTGGGTTATGTGGAACTATGTCATTTTGTCCTGCAATAATAATGGAAGATGGAAAATATCATATCTGGAATAGGTAATGGAAGAAAAAGTATTCAAAATGTTAGAACCTTGCTTTGTAGGTCCAATGAAAGTTAAAGCTACAAGGGCCGCAGATTCTATCTGTCCTGTAATCGATATTACGATAGGTAAAGATGCCGATGGTGCTGTTCTTGTAGGTTATGGCACTGTCGAAAAACTAAGAGACATGTGTAATTATGCTCTTTCGACAGGAGAATGGTGGTACGACTCACTTCCAGAAGGAAGACCAAAACCTAAACCTCCCAAATGTTATCATATCTACGACTACGCTGATTATACTGAAACACATACAGTATGCAGAAAATGTGGTTTTAAATCTCCTAAACCAGATCCTAAATGGCCTGACTTTAAATATCATGCTCAACCCTGCAAATATGGTAGCATGAACCATGACTGGTATGATGGTGATGAAGAAATTGGTGTCTGTAAAAAATGTTTTGCTATTGGAATAACACATAAAAGATTTGACCGAGAACTTATTGGAGAACTAAGATATCAATTAATACTACCCAAAATCATTGCTAATATCATCATTAACGACCTAATGAAGCACGCCAATGAAAAAGGTTGTAAAGTGAAAGATTTAGGATTAGAATCTAGTGATCTGCGATGGTTAGGTAGTCTAATATTAGAAGGTATATTAGACAGAAGCAAAGTTTCTACTGCCATTGACCACTTTATTAAAAATGGCGGGAAAATAAAAGAAATCATTACTGAGTTAGGTCTTTGGTCTACTTATGACAATAAATTAGAAGAAATGGTCGATAAAGTGATTGAAGATAATCCAAAGATAGTAGAACAAATTTTGGGCGGAAAGAAAAAAGCTCTTGGTTCTCTTATAGGTAAGTTAAAGCAGGTCGATAAGAATATAGACAGCAAGGAAGCAATGGAGCTATTAAAAGAGAAGATAAATGGCTAATTTTAAAACAATACAAGATTTAATGAATCATAACGATCAATTAGATAAGAAGGGTTATGATATAGAAATGCTAACTTGTTACGAGTGTGAAGATTGGTATGAATGTAAATATGCTTTTGATTCTCATAACATAGATATGGAATGCTTAAAAAATAATGGATAAAACAAATCAATATGATGAGACTATAAATAACGATCTCTTTAGCACTATAGGGAGAGAAACAAATGAACCTTCTATTTCAATTGATATAAATATACTTAAAGACGATATCACTAAAAGAGAAGTAGATATCATTGTAAATGCTGGTCATGAGGATTTAACAGGTGGAGGAGGGGTAGACGGAGCAATTCACAAGGCAGCAGGACACCAGTTGCTGGGAGAATGTCTCAATCTCTATGGGTGTGGAGAAGGAGAAGCAAGGTTAACTGGGGGTTATAATCTTCCCGCGAAATATATTATTCATACTGTTGGTCCTATCTGGTCTCCTAATAAAGAAAAACAGGAACAAGCAAAAAGAGTATTATCTAATTGTTATAAAAGTTGTTTGGAGATAGCAGAGAGACAAGGAATGAAGAGTATTGCTTTTCCTTGTATCTCTACAGGTGCTTTTTGTTTTCCTAAAAAGTTAGCTGCTCAGATAGCTATTCATACTATTTATGAATGGTTCCATCGTTATATAGGAAATATTAAGAACACAGAGGGTTGTTACCTTGATGTGGTTGAAATAGTTTGTTTTAGTGATGAGGATGTTGATATTTATGAACAGGTAGTAAAAGATGAGGAAGCAAGTAGGTTTTAAATGAGTTTTACTATTCGTGATACTATGAAAGTCCAGAATACAAGTTTTTTTCATTTATGTTATAATACCATGGATGGTTCCGTTTATCATTTTGATCCTGGAGAAGTCAAAGAAATTCCTAATAAGTATATTTTTATGACTGATGATGGATTTACATTAAAACAACCTGATTTAAAAGTAATAGAAACTCTTCCCGATTTATTAGAAGAAGTTAGTCCTATGCCAGAAAGATGGGAGATGTTAGATTTTCGACAATGAAAGAAATAACTAACAAATTTACTATTCGTGATACTATGAAAGTTCGGAATACAAGTGATATAACTCAATATTCTATTGTGGATAATCATCAAGTAATAAAATTTACACCAGGCGAGATTAAAGAATTTCCTACTAGTTATATCTATATGAATAAAGAAGGAAGATACACAGTAAGTAAATGGTATTTAGAAGTAGTTGAAACTCTTCCTGATTTATTAGAAGAGGATGATCCTATTCTGGATAGGTCTGAGATATTGGATTTAAGAAGATGAATTTATCCCAAATCAAAATTAAATATATGGCACAATTAGCAGAAAAATGTATTGATTATTTTAAAGTTATTGATAGTGATATGATTGCTGGATATAGAGCAATAGAAACGACAAAACAGATAAAGATTACAGAGCAACACATATGTCAAGGAGGTAGTTTTAATGCAAAATATCAACAAGATATCATTAAAGAAATGAAGCATCATTATTCTGATTGGGACATTACTTATTCTGGGAATGAAATGGAAGAAGGAGATTTTATTTTCATATATAAAGGAGACCCATCCATAATTAATCCGGGACCGGAACCAGAATTAGTTTCTGAAAGGGCTAATAATAGAAGTGAGATATTGGATTTAAGAAGATGAAAGTTATAACTTTTAGTGATTTGATTCAGTGTCAAACTATAGAGAACCCTATGGCACAACAACTTTTTCTTCTTTCCCGCTTTTTTAATATATCTGAATCTGAGATAGGGGAGATGGGTATAGGTGAGATTCAACCCATGCTAGAAGAAATGAATAAATATTTTGAAACATGCGATCCTTATTTTTCTAAAAAAAATGTTTCTTTCGGAAGTGTTCCTGTTATTGATGAACCTATCGATAATAGAAGTGATATATTAGATTTAAGGAAAGATTGATGAGTGAAAAAGTTTCTTGGAATGAATTGAAAATTGGTGAATGTTTTCTTGGTCCTGGTGGTATGTATAGGAAGAACTCAGAGAATGAAGCATTTTATTTTAATGCTTATGCAGAAATAACTGTGGATAAGGAAGAAAATAAAAATAATAAAGTGTTTGAGAGGGTTGATAAAAAATGAGTGCTCATGAAATAGTGGCAATAATAGGAGGAGTCTTAATCTTAATTGTTATATATTGGGGTATTAAAATAGATAATATGATAAGGGGTGATGATGATTGAGACATTAACTCCAATTATGAGTTATGTTATACTACCTTTATGTGTGGTATTTTTTATTGGTGCTTTTTTATATTGGTTAGATGGGAGATTTTAGAAAGTGAGTGAGGAAAAAGTTCATTTAAAAGTAATGGTTCATCATATAAATCTTGCTTGCGGTCTATGGCCAAATTATTATCATGGATCGTCAGAACAAAGACCTTGGACAAAAGATAAGTCAAAAGTAACTTGTGGAAGATGCAAGTTAACAAAAGCATACAAGATAGATAATTTCAGTTTAGCCGATATCATCGATGATATACTTAATAAAAGTAGAAAGTGATTGAGATGCTAAAAGCAATTAAAAAGAGACTAAATCAATTTCATGATTTTTATTTTGGGGATAAGTCCAAACCTAAACCAGATATTATAGTAGGGGGCATCTTTACCCTTGGTCGAGGAGAAGAAGAAAAAGATCCTTTTGAAAGAGCAATGCGAGAAAAGAATCCTTCTGATGTAAAAATTCTTGCTATACAAGATGGTTACGTTCAATATGAGAGGGGAGCATCAACGTTATTTAATCCTGATAGTATGGAAATAGGTTCATTTTTACATTGTTATAGAAAGAAAAAATAAAAAAATCGATTGCCTATGGCATTCAAATACTTAAATAGGAGGACAAAATGAAAAAGATACTTCTACTTGCTATTTTGTTTTTAATGATTACCCCGATTTTTGCTCAAAGATCAAGGTCTAATTATGGAAGAGGACGATCAAGAAGGATTGAATCGAAAGAAACTGATCCTAATAGTTGGAAAAACGACCTTCCAGTTTTGCCCAAAAAAATAAATGAAGAGCAACCAAAAAGAAAAAAGACTTTAGAAGATAGAGTTAAAGAGTTGGAGTATCAAGTAGAAAAGCTAGAAAGAATGATTTCTAGTCTACGGCAAGATAATAGAATATTAGAAAAACGGTTTCAAGATTATAAAATATCAAACTCTGAAGAAGCAAAAGCTAGAAAAAAAGAAGCCGAAAGAAAAGAGAAAATGACACGAGAGGAACAAGATAGAGCAATGGGTTACTATCCTTACTTTCCGGAAATAGTATATGGTCCTAAGAAAAATAGTGATGAATATAATAAAGGGTATACCGATGGATACAATGCTGCCTTTGAATATGATGAAGTAGATAATTGGGTATATAATGAAGTAGATAGTGAAGTAGATAATGAACCAAATATTAAGGAGAAGTAAAATGAAGAACGTCACATTAGTAGTAGGAGTGATAGCATTTTTGTTAAGTATTTTATATTTGTGGGACATAGGAAAAGGTGGATATGCAGGTGTAGACACTACTCCTCCAAACATTATATCTGTTGATCTTGGAGAACCGACTCAAATAATTGATCCTAACGATCTTATATACTTAAACTGGGCAACAACTACACCAGAACAGAAAGCTGCTTTAGGAATTGGCTCAATAGATTTAGGAACTCTTGTTCAGAGTGCTATTGTTGATTTAGGATCTGAACGTAAGATTTATTCTGTTATCATCCGGTATAGACCAGAAGCAACAAATTATAACGATGTTGTTGTTCAGGTATCTTCTACTTCTGATTTTGCAGAGTATGTAACTATTTCTAACAACGGTTTCGATAGTGTCCCTAATGGCAAATCGTTTAAAGCAGAGTCTAATCAGATGGGGAGGTATATAAGATGTCTCAGTAATAGCAATAGTGTGGATGCAATAAACGACTATATTGATATTGCTATTTATAGAATATAAATGAATTTAAAAATACTAAAATATGATTTCAGAATAATGAAAATTAGTGAAATGGATAATGCAGTTTTCACTAGAGATTTGATTCTATGTAAAGATTGGTTTTGTCCAGTATGGAGTAGAAAGGATAGTCATAAATTACAATATTGTGATTTAGAGCATCCATTATCTTATATGAAACCTAATATTCTTGTAGTAGGAACAGGTTTGAATGGGATATTACGAATTTCCGATGAGTTCAAAAATACTATAAAGGATTTAGGTATTGATATTTATGTAGATAAGACGCCAGTTTCCGTAACTATTTATAACAGGTTATCTGATTATAAAAACATGCAAGTTATGGGAGCATTTCACATTAGTTGCTAAAATAAAACCCTAAATTGATATTCACGGCATAAAAATGAGCGACTTTTTCCATCAAATCCTTCTTTCTGCCCGAAAAACAAGCATTCCCTGTTTTTATAGGGGATTTTTCAGAAAAATGCTTGCAAAAATATTGTTCTGTTGTATACTATGTGGTGATAATAACTAGCGTAGTTTATTATTGATAATATTATGGTTTTCATTGAAAGGAGCATTATTATGTCTCGAAAGCCGAAAAACAGAATAGCATGTATTAGATCGTTTCAAAATGGGAAAGTAATTTACGCTTGTTTTCTCACACCTGAGCAAACAAAAAAGTTTATTATAGTCGATTACCTCACAAAACCCGAAGGAGGGAGTATAGCTGATAAAGGAGTAGGATATAATAGAGGTGGCAGAGAGAAGGACGCCAAAGCCTTTTCTGATAGTTTGGTAAGAGCAGGAAGTGTTTGTACCAATGCTATCTCTCTAAACGATCCGAATAACGGTTTTGAGTTTATTCCTGCTTATAATCGCTTTCCCGATCAGGGTCATTTAGTCCCTCGTGGAAAAAACTCCATTTTATACTGCACCGATGGAGGTTGTAGAAAATTAGGGCTAGAAGATGCTTTTGATCATCATGGGCTAAGCGACTTTTCTATACCAGCGGTAATAACTCAGCTTCCCAAGAGTCAAGAAAGAAGAGGTTTTATTGATATTAACACTAATGCCAGGAGAATGAATAATCTTCAAACAGCATCGGTTCAATATCAAATGGCTAAAATCGATGGTATCAGTAATTTGGATGATGATGAAATACTTAAGGCAATGGCATACGGAGTAACTGAAACATTAGATATGATGTCTGAGGAAGAAGGTATATTATCAGATATGTTTTTGATGGCTGGAGAGAAAAAGTACGGCATAAAGATGCTTAGAGCAAATCCCTCAAAAATAGGCAAAAGAACTGTTAAGGGAAGTTCCTTCGTAGATGTTCTTTATGCCACAGGTCTAATTAAAACCATGAGCACATATATCTATGGTTCTAAAGCTTTTAGTCTTAAAATATCATTAATAGCAGATGAATTAAACATGTTCTGGGGAGCGTTAAAACCTCTCACCGTCCAGATGTGGGGAATAAATAATGGGAATTATGCTTTTATGCGTGGTATCGGGCTAAGAGCGATGTGCCATCTTTTCCGTTTTATTCGTACCAATATGGAATTAGAGAAAGAAGAGGTCAGCAAAGGTAATTTTGCCATATACTTAGAATCTTCGATAATGTTGAAAGATCATAACAAATGGCTTACTTCTAGTGGCATCAATGCATTAAATATTACTGATCAAAGGATTGTCGATTCCTCTATGCAGGATAAAAGAGGAACTAGTTATGGTACAATAGTTTTCAATATAATTATCGACGAGATTTGCAAAAGTCACAATATAAACAAGGATCGTGTTCTTCGTGCATTTCATGGACGAAGATTTTTCTCCAATGATAAAAATAAGAAGTCACAGGCGAAAAAAGCAGCAAAGTAATATTGTAATCTTAGAAATAACTAGTAATCACAATAGATAGGCTCTTCTATGAAAATTAATTAAGGAAGAATATAATGTCCGACTCTACCAAATTAAGTAAAACTATCGTTAAACATAAAATAAGTAGTAAAACAGCAAGTAATCAGGAAGAGACAATAAAAAGGGCGACACAAATTGTTTATAAAAGAATAAAACTCAAATGGCCAACTTTGCACTTTGCATGGGAGTCAAAACTGCTAATAATAGATACGATGTATCATAATGCTAAAGCACATAAGGATTTCGGGAAAGAAATATCTAATCTAAATAGCTCTATTAAACCTGATGGTGGATTAATTTATCTAATAGATGATCGTGGAAGCAGACTTGTTTTATCTTCCGAAATGAAAAAACAAGGCACAAACGATAGCAGAACCAAAAAAAGATTAAGCAAACAAGCAATGGGGAATGCTGTCGAGAGGTTCCATAAAAATCCTGCTGTTATTAAATCAATAGTAGAGGATGAAACTATTTTTCCATTTATCATGTTTGTTTCTGGTTGTGATTTTTACAAAGGATCTTCTCTTAGGGACAGGCTGTCCTCCCCCAATAGAAATGCTAGATTTAATACATATCATCTTAATAAAAAACGAACTAAGAATGGAAATATGGAGTCTATTATATCTATATTTGTTAGGGTCGAGCCATGGGGTATGATAGAAGTTCAAGAGATTTTATATAAAATGGCAACAAAAGCAATAAGGCATTACATAAAAAACGGTTGAAAAGTGATTGTATCTTTCCTATCATACGATAAAGTATGTACAGGAAAGATATGGCTAAAACAAATTTTATAGATATCTTTGATAATCATTTTTCAGAAAATAGTAATTATTTAACCACACAGATAATTACTTATATTGGGAATAAAAGAAAACTTTTACCGCTAATTGATCGCGGTGTCAAAGATGTAATAGATAGACTTGGTAAAAAACGGTTAACTATTTTTGATGGTTTCTCCGGTTCTGGCATAACAAGCAGAAATTTCAAATCTGCCGCAGAGAAATTATATGTTAATGATTTAGAATTATATGCTAGGATCATATCTAAGTGCTACTTATCAAATTCATCAGAGATAGATATTGATTACATAAAAGATACTGTGGCATATTTGAACTCTCATAAATTAGATAATAATGAAATTGGTTTAATTAGAAAACTTTACGCTCCTGCTGATGATAATAATATTCGCAAAGGGGAGAGGGTTTTTTATACTAATAAAAATGCTCAAATCATAGATAACATAAGAATAATGATAGATAATTTCGATCAGCCCTATTTATTCCTTGCTCCATTATTGTCCCAAACATCTGTTAGGACTAATACGTCTGGAGTTTTTAAGGGCTTTTATAAGGACAGTAAAACTGGGATAGGCAAATTCGGTGGGAATGATGAAAATTGTCTTAGTAGAATTGGAGGAGAGATAAAACTTGAAGTTCCTGTTTTTAGTGATCACAATTGTGACTATGAAATTTTTCAAGATGACACAAATGTTGTTATAGAAAAATTACCAGAAATAGATATGGCATATTATGATCCTCCCTATAATCAACATCCTTATGGCTCAAATTATTTTATGCTTAATATTATATGTTCTTATAAAGAACCTAAAGAAATTAGTAAGGTATCTGGCATACCAAACAACTGGAATAAATCTGATTACAATAATTCCTCCGCCGAAAAAGCTTTCTCTTCATTAATAGATAACACAAGAGCTAAATTCATATTAGTTTCTTATAATAATGAGGGCATTATTCCATTATCAAAAATAAAAGATATTATGAATACATACGGAAAAGTTAGTATAAGAGATAAAACATATAATACATTTAAAGGTAGCCGTAATTTAAGAAATAGAAGTTTAAACATCAAAGAATTTTTATTCATTCTCGAAAAAAAGTGAAAAATATTCCGAAAGAAGTTTATAAAATGCTTCAATTAAATAATAAGTTTAAGAAAAAGTTCGGAGAAGTTTTCACTCCTATTCCTTTAGTTGAGGAGATGTTATCTAAACTTCCAGAAGAGGACTGGAAGAATAAAGATTTGAAGTGGCTTGACCCTGCCTGTGGATCTGGTAATTTTCTTTTAATCATTAAAGAAAAACTAATGGACGGTCTCAAAGACACTATCTCGGATGAAGGAGAGCGGGAGAAATGGATTCTTGAGAATATGATTTATGGGGTAGACCTATCATTATGGAATACTGAATTGTGTGCTCTTAAATTAGACCCATATAGTAAATATAATTTAAATGTTAAAGCACATGATAGTTTGAAATTTAATTTTTGGAAATTAAAGTTTGAAAGGATAATAGGAAATCCTCCTTACCAAAAAGAGCAAAAGAACGAAGGCAAAAGAGGAGGAGGGGCTTCACTATGGGATGATTTTGTCAAAATAGCAATAGATATTTCAAAAAAAGGTGGTTATATTTGTTTTGTCCATCCTTCTAAATGGCGAAAACCTATAAGTAAAATTAAATTAAGAAATCCTGCGAACAAACTTTCAAATAGTCTCTGGGATATAATGTCATCAAAGAATATTTTGTATCTTTCTTTTCATAATACTGGGGACGGGAATAGTACGTTTAAAGCTGGGACAAGATATGATTGGTATATAATGCAAAATGTTCCCTATAATGGATTTACAACTATCAAAGATGAAGAAGGAAAACTTCGTACTGTAAATTTAAATGAAATACCATTTTTGCCTAATTGTCGTTTCGATGAAGTTTTTAGATTATTAGCAAAAGGTAATGAAGAAACATGCCCAATAATTTTCGACAGAGGGGCATATGGAACTGACAAGTGTTATAAATGGACAAACGAAAAAGAAACTCCTATTTTTAGACATCCTCTTATTCATGCTACGCGTAAGAATGAAATCCGTTATTATTATTCTTCCCAAAAAAATGAAGAGCATTTTGAGGTATCAAAAGTAATTTTCGGAGAGAGTGGTATTAACAGTAGTTCTATTATCGATATGGAAGGTAAGTATGGGATGACCCAAGAGGCGATGGCAATACAAGTTAATTCGTTAGAAGAAGCAGAAAATATAAAACAAGCATTAGATAGTGAAGAATTTAATGGTTTGCTAAAAACTGCTTGCTCGTGGAGTAATTTCAGAATTGATTGGAGATTATTTACTCATTTTAGAAGAGATTGGTGGAAGGAATTTATCCAATAGAATGTTTCAACTAAGTGATAGATTTAGGAAAAAATTTGGGGAGGTTTTCACTCCTGTTTTTTTGGTTGAGGAGATGTTATCTAAACTTCCAGAAGAGGACTGGAAAAATAAACATTTAAAGTGGCTTGACCCTGCTTGTGGGACTGGTAATTTTCTTTTAATCATTAAAGAAAAACTAATGGAGAAGCTTAAAGATACTATCTCAGATACAAAAGAACGGGAGAAGTGGATTCTTGAGAATATGATTTATGGGGTGGATCTACAGGAAAGGAATACTGAGTTGTGTGTTCTTAAATTAGATCCATCTAGTAAATATAATTTACATGTTGAATCACACGATAGTTTAAAATTTAATTTTTGGAAATTAAAGTTTGAAAGAATAGTAGGAAATCCTCCTTATCAAAAAGGGCAAAAGGGTGAAGGCAAAAGGGGCGGTGGTAATTCATTATGGGACAAGTTCGTAAAGATGGCAATAGATATTTCAAAAAAAGGTGGTTATATTTGTTTTGTCCATCCTTCTAAATGGAGAAAGCCAGGACATAAGATGTGGGAAGAAATGACTTCAAAAAACATTATATATCTTGAGCTTCATGATGTTGAAGACGGGGATATTCTTTTTGGTGTTAGAACAAGGTATGACTGGTACATAATGCAAAATAGTCATTATGATAAGGACACAGTTATAAAAGATGAAACTGGAAAAACTCATAATATAAATTTGGTAGATCTACCATTTTTACCTAACTGCCGTTTTGATGAAGTTTTTGATTTGCTGGCAAAAAATAACGAAGCAACATGCCCAATAATTTCTTTAACTGACGCCTATGAAATAAGAAAATATTGGGTAAGTGAAAAAAGAACTTCTAAGTTTAAATATCCTCTAATTTACGCTACAAACAAAAATGAAATTCGTTATTATTATTCCTCAAGAACTGATAGGGGTCATTTTGATATACCTAAAGTAATCTTTGGAGAAAGTGGTATTAACGGCAATTCCATTATTGATATGAGGGGCAGGTATGGGATGGCTCATACCTCAATAGCAATTAAAGTTAAAACTCGCAAAGAGGCAAAAAATATAAAGAAGGCATTAGATAGTGAAGAATTTAGTAGTTTGCTAAAAACTGCTTGTTCATGGGGTATTTTTAGAATAGATTGGAGATTATTTACTTATTTTAGAAGAGATTGGTGGAAGGAATTTGTTTAATGAATAGTTTATTAGAGTTATTTTTAAAATGTGAAGAGGAAATAAAAAATAAGAACTATAAGATTATTATTGTCAATGAGTCATTGTTTAAGCAAAAATATAGTGATTCTCGGTATGATGAATGTTATATATATGGAGTTGAAGGGGAGATAAGAATAGAAGAATATTTTAAATTTAATGATGAGATGGTTATAGATTATGTTTGTGATTATTTCGTATATAAGTGGTTAAAAGACCATGAGCATTTAAGATATAAAAACTTTCCTGTCGTATTAGAACCTTCTAATGTAATAGTAGATCTGAAAGACATTTCTTTTAATGAATTCATCGATTTTATATCCCCTGAAGACAAAAGAACAAATTTATAATTATGGTCTCCCCTCATAAGTTCGTCCATATTTAGCATTACATGCTGGCAACGAATCATATCCTATTTTATCTTCATTAAATAAGATACATCTAAATCCTAATACTGTTTGTTTATTAGATTTTGAGTGCTTAGCCATCCAATAAGGGCAAAATTTATGTTGTGCTGATTTTCTGCACTTTCCTCCTTGTTTCACTACTGGTTTAATTACTCTATCTGTCCATGTCCAACCCATTTAGGTGTCCTTTCATGTGTTTTTATTATATTCTAATATTTTCAATAATTTCCTTTTTGAGAAATAAAAAAGGATACTTGCTTTAATTATTTAATATATAAGAAGAAAGGTTTTACAACAAAAGGGACAACAATGAAAAAAACACTTACATTACTGCTATTTATAATCATGTTATTTGCTATTTCAGGATGCGAAGAAAGCCACAGAAGAACTAGGGTAACAGTAATTACACATGGTTATATCGGTCATCATTGCAATCATTTTTGTAGTCATTATCGAATAGTTCATAGACCCATAGTAGTTCATAGATCTACTGTCCATCATTCTCCTATAATAGTTCATAAATCACATGGGAGCAGAGGACGTAGCTATTCTAGAGGGCGTGGTTCTTCCTATGGAAGGCATCGTTAATAAAATAGTTCATACATACCCTATCTTTCTACAGGATGTTTCTTTATTTTTTGGAGAAACATCCTATTTTTTATTGAAAAGTGAAAAATAATACGATAAACTAATAGTAATACTAATTAAGTAGGAGTATTTGTCTTGCCACTAAAAGATGAAAAGGCAAGAAGTGGTTATAATTCTGAGTATAGTAAGAAGTGGTATGCTAAGAATAAAAAGAAGAAGAAAGAACAGGCCAAAAAAAGTAGAAAACGAGCGGTGCGTAGAAATCGCAAATATATAGAAAAACATAAATTGAAGAATCCTTGTCCTTGTGGGGAAATAGAGCCTTGTTGCCTATCTTATCATCATTTTGAGGGAGAAAAAGAAGGTAATATATCTGATATGGTAAACAGGGGATATGGTCTAAAAAGAATTCAAAAAGAAATTGACAAATGTAAGCTAATGTGTTTAAATTGCCATGCGAAGCTACATAAAAAAGAAAAAGACGAAAAGAAAGAACAAGAATTAACTATTATAAAAGGATAAGAAAGGATAGACCAGTATACAACTATTACCAGAAGAGCATTGTTCCTCGGATCGCCTGGCGTTGTTAAGTTCTCGAGATAGGCCAGGACATAAAAGTTGCTCCCTTGCTCTTCGTTTCCTTTCTTATCTTTTTTTATAGCAACGGATGAAAAATGACAAAAATTAAAGATTCTTCTGATAAAACGTGGGAACATAATTGGGTTATTCATCCTTTATTCGGAGATGCAGTAACATGTTCTAAGTGTCATACGAGAAAAGAACATGGTAGTCCTTGGTGTTTTCAGCCCGACCTTAATGAACCAGGTTGGAAAGGAGCCCCAATGAAATATGGGTGTTTTTTAATCCCAACTATTAGAGAAAAAGATTTTACAAAAGGCAAAGATTACATAGGAAAAATAATTGAGAGATGAAAGAAGTAAATCTCGTTTCCTTTCTTATCTTTTTTTGGGAATAAATGAATAATAACAAATGTCAATTTTGTGGCGGTTTAATATCAGAACATCTTGACAACAAAGAATGTCCTGACTATGATGCTGTTTATGGTAGAACTATGGAAGTAGTTTGTCAATATGCTTCTACTTGTGATGGTTGTGGTGAGCTTACGATGCATGAAGCGATGAAAATGGATGAAAAGACTCAATTGGGTTATTGTGAAAAATGTATGGAATTTAAAAATAATTTAGTTAAAAAGCATTTAGAAGGATTGAATCTTATTTCTCCTGATCAATTTGTTGATACTATTTTTATTGATGATGACAAATATGATAAATGGGAAGTTTATAGGATTTCTGATGATGCCTTATTTTTTGTATATTTTGAATTAACTGGCAACATAGGATATGCTTTTTGTGTTAAAATAAAGTGTAAAAAAATGAGTTATGATTTTGAGGCATTTTATCATGTTAAATCTCATAGTAATGAGGTAAAGGAAGATTGGGATTGTGGGCAGGATATTAGTGATAGATTGATGGCCATTGCGATTGCGATTTTAAAACCATATTAATTTTTTATATCTTTTTTATAACTTCCTATTCTATAGATGTTTATGATTTGCAAATTTTTTTATTTTTTTCTTGACGAGATAGAAGGTTTTCCATATAATGCTTTACATAGTAATAGTTTTCTCCCCTCCGGAAACACCGGGGCGGTCTCAACAATTGCTCCGGTGTTTCTTTTAAAAGTTAAAATAGTTAATATAGTGAATATGGGCAAAATAGTTAATATGGGGTAGTTGTCTGTTAGACGTGATTTTTGGTGCTATGAGTAAGATCGGCAATTAGTAACTAATATCATCGCGACAACACTTTAGATCGGAGACATATAGAATAGCGATCTGGTTTTATGTGTAATAATACAGACTAAAACCGTGCTACCCCACCATTTTAAAAATTGAGCTTTTCATCACCCTCCTCCGAAGCCAAGTCCTGAATTTCTTAGGGCTTGGCTTTTTATTTGTACTTCAAATTTCTTCAAAAATAAAGATAGGATTTTCATAATTTTTATTGAATATACAATCATATTATTAGAGAGATTGTACAAACTGATTTAGGGATGTGTAGTTTGATAGTTATGAATAGTAATTTTAATGAGGATATTAAAAATGAGTTGGTATAAAAAAACAGAGAGTATTCCCCAGTTAGAGAAGAAATCTTCTACTCAGACAAGCATAAGTAGAGCACTTAATTTTTTAAATCAAAATGTTAATCCTGGAGTAGTATCTCAGATGTTTGCTAGGGATATGAAAAAAGAAAATCCTACTTTTGATGAAAGCCAATTAGCGGGATTAGATGAAGCTAATAGTTTAAGAAATTTTTTAACAAATTATAAAGAAGCTCCTGGAGCACCATTCGAGTCGCCGCAAACTCCAACTGGATTGTCGCAAACTCCTGAATTGCCGCCCTTGCCTCAAACTCCTGAATTGCCGCAAACTCCAACTGGTTTACCTCAAGCAGAAACTGAATTGCCGCCAATGCCGCAAGCAGAACCTGCTCCTGAAGAGATATCTGATTTACCGCCATTGCCGCAAGCAGAAGTTGTACCTGGAGTTCAGAACCCTGAGTTGCAGAATGATACAGTTTCTCCAGATGAGGTAGCAGAGTTAGATCCAGACACTGAAGAGGTATCAGAGGAAGGGATCATAGGGAAAGAAGAAATTTTAACTAAACAGATTGAAACTCCTCCTGATTTTAATGAGAGAGTTTCTACTGATCCTAAAGTATTAGAAACATTTGAATTACCAGTTGGACAAGTTCCAACCATACGAAATAAATTAGCCAGGATAAACAAAAAGCTCAGAGAGATGTATTATCCTGAGATTAAGATTGAATTTATAGGTGATGCATATGACAAACCAGTTCAATGGCAGAATCGCATGGTTAAGGAACCTTACATCCAAGTAAGAATAACTGGTACTATGCCAAGTCCTTCTGAAGAAATAATGATAAAAAAACAAGAAAGGGTGCAAAAAAAAGATGGGACATATCAGATGAAGACTACTGGTGTTGAACCTAAAGGTGTCAGGCTTATTGCCAAAGTTATTCATAATGAATTATCTCCTGAGAAACAAGAACATTATCTTAAAACATTGCCTCCTAATTCTAGCCTTAGAAAAGTTATAGAGACGGCAAGAGCAAAAGGAGAAACTCCATTTTTCAATGTTATAGAAGGTCTTGAAGGTGCTCCTGATGTGGTCGGAAAATTTTATTATTCTTCTCCTCAAAATTGTATAGCATGCAAAGTTAAAAAGGCTGGTGCTTCTGCAAGAAAGTCCACATATATCGGGGTTGTTGTTCCTCCTGAGCAAATGGTTAATAAAACTGCTATTGTTACTCAGCCAGATGGAACTAAAAAAGAAATAACTTTAACCAGAAAAGTGAAAAATAAAGATACTGGGCAATTAGAAGATCAACCTGTCAAAATTATCAGAGATGAAGATATTGCTAATGCTCCACAAGAACAATTTGGTGGCAAGTGCATAGATCCATTTGACGGTGTTAAAACTATTACAGCATTAAAAAATTGGGTTAAAAATACTAAAAAAGCTAGACTGGAATATGAAAAAAAGAAAAGTAAATCAAAGTATAAAGGAGGAGGATGGGGAACTTCTATTTTACCTACAGATCATACATTAGCGGTTGCTATTAATATGCTAAGAGATCCGAGATATAGAAGAGACTCTAGTTATGTTGTTCGTTCGCTTCCTTGGAGAACTTCAGCTTACACTCGTTCTATGAAAGAAAAAGAAAAAGGAGGTCCTCCTTCTTATAACTTTAGGAGGAGGGGTGCTGTTCCTAGGGTAACAGAAGAAGATAAACAAATTGCTTCTGACGTGGCAGATTGGTGGAGAGGAAGATTAGGAGCTTTAGATTTAGAAACAGCAGATAGAAATAAAATTTCTTTAAGTGTTATCCCTACTGTTGGAGCAAAACCATCAAATATGAGAGATATTGTTGGGATGGTAGAGGCATATTTAACCTCAAAAAAGATTAACCTACAACCATTGACTCCGGAAGAGCCAAGGGCGGCTCCAGCAGCTCCTGTAGTGCCTCAACCTACAATTTTAGATGAACCTACCCAGCCACCGGTTCC